>Ga0206886_1147_pt1 | contig 13868 bp, 10 predicted proteins | sample Alteio_BWOrgHeat_92_FD_152952 | JGI IMG/M metagenome (GOLD analysis project Ga0206886, IMG submission 152952) | Enriched cells from forest soil in Barre Woods Harvard Forest LTER site, Petersham, Massachusetts, United States - Alteio_BWOrgHeat_Nextera2 ... | reverse complement strand
TAGATCTTCTGATTTTTTATTCAAGCAAAAAGCCGAGCTGGCAGCCCGCGTTGGATGTTCTTTCAATTCAATTGGAAAAAGAAGGGGTGACCTCTTCCGTTATGACACCATCTTCTTTTGTTTTCACGGGACCGAACAATTCCGTTGCCGAACAATCAACAGCCAGGCTCCAGGCTCAACTCACGAACCCCTTGGAACTCGTTTGGAGTTTCTTCTCTTCAGCGTTAAAGACACTTGTTTTGTTCGGTGTGATGACTGTCAAATCCCGGGAAGCTGTTCGGATTCTCATTAGAAATCCCTTCCGCGTTTGGGTTGAAATTTTTGAAAGCAGCGTGAGGTTTCGATTTGTCAGGCGCTTGTTGCCGCGTCTTCGGCCAAGGATGATCATCACCAATGGAGATCATTTGCCTTTTGGTGCCGAGCTGGCTCTGTCTCCGTCGGCGCGAGCAATCCGGAAAGTTTGGTTTTTCCAGGAATGGCCCACACCGGATATGGTGCCGTTTTTTTCAGATGAATTGTGGGTGTGGAACGAGACGGCAATCGAGAGTTTCCAGCGCATCCTCCCGCCGGACTCCCATCCGAAATTTTCGATCGTGGGGAAATCCGAACTCGATTTCTGTCCTCCTTCCGGAAAGGTCCCTCTTGATTCTCCCGCACTCGTGTTCCTTTCGGAATATACAGGCAACGCGGTACAAAATATCAATGCCCTTAATCGTGAAGTAATGAAATGGATTGCGTACGTGGCAAAAAATCAGCCTCGTTGGCGTTTCATCATTAAATCCCGTCCCCTGCATCGCGGGCGCGCAATTCCGGGTGTCGATGTCTTTCAAGGGCTGGAGAATGTCTTGATCCCGGATATCGATCTGGATATTTTTCATTACGTCGCCGATGGAAACGTAAAAATTGTGGCTTCAATGGCTTCCTCCGGCCTGTTTATCGCCTCGGCCAGAGATAAGCACGCCCTCCGGCTTCTTGTGACGCCGACACAGGTGAAACTTCCCGTTCTGGATGAAGTGGTGTTTCCCATTCGATCCAAAGAAGACTTTCTGAGCCATGTCGCCAATTTTTCGTCGTTTCCGGCCGAGAATCCACTGCGACTGAACCGGGACCGCTGTTTTCCTTACAATGGCCGAACGGGGACGAGGTTGCTCGACCTCTGTCTACAGACCCTTCGACCGTAGATCGACAGTAGAGCTTTGTTGTTTTTCCGAAAGCGGGTTGGTATAGTCAGGTCCTTCGTTTTCAAATCCCGAAAAGACAGACGGCGAACCTCAATTTTAATTTCACTTAGACGGCACGGAGACATTGATCATGAAAGAATTGCTAGACAATAAAGTTATCCTGGTGACAGGGGGGACCGGCTCCTTTGGGCAACACTTCATCAAAACGGTTCTTAAGATTGCCAACCCGAAGAAGTTGATTGTATTCAGCCGTGACGAGTGGAAACAATCCGAAATGATCGCACGGAATACCGATAAGCGATTGCGCTTTTTTCTCGGAGACGTTCGCGATTTGGAGCGGCTCCATCGCGCATTTCACGGCGTTGATTACGTTATTCACGCCGCCGCCCTGAAGCAGGTGCCAACACTGGAGTACAATCCTTTCGAGGCCGTCAAGACGAACATTGTGGGCGCGGAGAACATCATAAACGCGGCCATTGACCAGGGCGTCACGAAAGTGGTGGCTTTGTCGACGGACAAAGCGGTCAATCCCGCCAACTTGTATGGAGCCACGAAATTGTGCGCGGAAAAACTTTTTGTTAACGGGAATGCTTACTCCGGAGAGTCGGGGGCTCGTTTCAGCGTGGTTCGCTACGGAAATGTCGTCGGAAGTCGCGGTAGCGTCATTCCTTTTTTCCTTAAAGAAAGAAAGACCGGAGTCCTTCCGATTACCGATGAACGCATGACCCGGTTTTGGATTACCTTGGATCAAGGCGTTCAATTGGTTCTTGACGCCTTGAAAAACATGCGCGGCGGCGAAATTTTTATTCCGAAAATCCCCAGCATGAAAATTACGGATCTGGCCAAGGCGGTCGATCCAAATTGCAAAATCAAGTATATCGGCGTTCGGCCGGGGGAAAAGATCCACGAAACGCTTCTCACCGAAGAAGAAGCGTCCCGAACCATTGACATCGGTGGGTGCTACGCCGTCGAACCGTATCAGTACTACGATTCCGGCAGCAATGGCCAGGGCGTAAAAGGCAAGCGCGTTCCGGAAGGATTTCGGTATGTTAGCGATACCAATGAAGAATGGGTTACCATCGCTCAGCTTCAGACAATTATCAAGACTCTCGAGTGAACGTTTGCGCCTGGGGTCCCAGATGAAAGATAGAGAGTGCGCGTTTAAACTTTTCTCGTAGGTCCGCCACGTCCGGTCCGGTTCTCAGTTCAACCGTAATCGGATTTTCTTTCCAGTCCCATACTCGTTTTGACAAGTGGACCGGCATGGAATCCCAAACATGCTTGTAGTAAAAGGCGCCTACAACCTGCGTAAATAACGACCAGCCAGCCAATACGAATAGAAGCCCATAGCAAGCAAGTCTCTTGTTGAACGAATACGACTCCAATTCGCGAAACCATACCATCAGATAAATCGTCAGGGCCGGAAGCGCGTCCACAAAAAAACGAGGCCCCCAGCACCATCCCGCCCACCAGCGAAGTCCTCCCGTGGCATACGTGGCTCCAGAAAGAATTACCGTGAAAATCGCCACGGGCAAATAAGACCGAAAGAAGTCGGAGGGCAAGCGCCTCTTCTTAATAACCAGCCATATCCCGACAAAGGCAAACACATACAAAGGGGTGTAAATGAAAAAACCCCGACTCGGAGAAAAAAATACTCCCAAAAATCCGGCAACGACATCATTTAAAGTTCGTCTCCAGATCGGAGACGTCGCTAGATAAGAGGAATTCGATGCTGCGGCGTTAAAGACCAGATACATCATGGACAAGACAACGGGAAGGAATATGTAGGAAAGGAAGAGGCGTCTATGTTTCATGAAAATGTAGGCGGCCATCGAAAGCAAATAAAATAGTCCGGTGGGTCGCACCGGAAAGAGCGGTGCGGCCGCAATGCTGGAGAGGAAAAGCCAGGCGATGTTTTTCGTTTCTTCGAACTTTAAAAGGAAGAATAATGAGAAAACAAAGCAAAGCTCTATCGGGCTGTGTCGCCAAAGGCCCTGGCTGGAAATGGTCCAATGGCTGGTAAAAAAAGCGTATATCACGCTCCCAATTAGACTCAGTTTTCGGGAGCCAAAAATTTGATTCAACAGCAAAAACATTCCGCCAACCGTTATGGCGGCAACCACCGACACCGATGTTTTCTCGGCTACAAAAAGAAACCTTCTAAATCGCGGGTTAAAATGTTCATCGAGAGGGTTGTAGGCAATATTGGTCGCATTGAACCCACCGCATTTAAGCAACAGGAAATAGATTGGGGACAAGAAAATCCCCAGCTCGGTTCCGTAGTTTGCGCGATAATGTTGCGTATAACTAACAAAGTCGGGAGGGGGATCCGGCTGAAGTGCCAGGTACGGCTTGTAAAACTGATCGAGATACACCGTCCCGTAAGTGACAAGATTAATGGCGACAAAGCCCGCTTCTTTATTGTCGCCGGATGATATGGGTCTCAGGTTCCCCATATAAACCAGGAAGGAAAAAACAGACAGCAGAAAAGGAAAGAGAATTTTTTTGCGGATCATAGGATTTCTCTACCTCAGTTTGATGAAAGCGATAATCCCCTCACTTTGGTGAGAATCTGCCGAAACTCCTGCGGCACCCGGAATCCAAAACAAGCCAAATACAACGTCCCAAAAATAAAAATAGCTCCCGTGCCGGCAAACGCGAGACGGCCGAGGATTGAATATGGGAAGAACCACACTGCGACCGATTTAAAGATGTACATGATAATGGCCGCCGTCATGGTCATCAGAAGAGGAAATGCCAACTGCCGGAAAAACGACGTGTTCCTTAGAATCACTTTGTAGGTGACGATCGCTCCGACAATCAATTCAACGACTGAATAAAGGATGTTGGCCAAGGCAGCGCCGAGCAATCCCCAGCGATGCACCGAAAAATACATCGCAACGGGATACCAAAGCAGCGCCGCGGCGTTCGAAGCCGACATATAGGCAAGTTTGCCGGTGGCCTTTTGGACCAAATAAAAAACATTGGCGTAAGCCAGGGCGAGGGTGGCCAAGGTGTAAAAGGCCAGAACCATCGTGCCGCTGGCGACAATGTCTGGCTTCCGTATCCAGAGAGTTAGGATTTCGTGCGAAAAAAAACAGAGCGGAAAAGCCACGGTGGAGCAAAGGATCACGCTGATTTTCAGGTTCCGATCGATATGTGCCGAAAATTTTTCTTTCTCATTGTCCAGCGCCATTTGGCATGTCGTTGGATACATCGCAATCATAACGGGGCCGATAAAAATGTTCAGCAAGCGTCCCCCGGCGGTCCCGATGTTGTACACGCCCAGCTGGGCGATCGGCAGGAACTTGCTAATAAAGAACCGATCCATTTGTAGCATGATGATGCCGACCCCGTTGGCCCACATCATGTTCAAAGCGAAAAAACTCATGTTTTTGACTTCCTGAAAATCAAAGGTGGCCGGATCGGACTCCTGCAGGGGCGGCAAAATTCGCTTTTCCATAAAATACCGAAAGAGCAGCACATTGATCGCAGCCGTAATAACCTGGACGACCATAAACCCAATGACCGATCGTGTTATTCCCACGACCGCTACTTGGCCAAGCGCTCCCGCTAGAATGGTTATCGTTTCGACCATCGAACTAAATGTTTGCTTTTGTGTCCCAATGAAGCTTGAGCTGTAAAGAATTTTGGGCATCACAAGGCAAATGCGGAGCGCCACCAAGATCAACGTCGCCTTAACCGTGGCCATGGGGATGTTGCTTACGTTGATCCAATTCCTTCCCAACGCCCCTGAAAATGACATCAGCACCAGGGCGGCAACGATACCCATTGCCCAATAAACGATTTCGAATGTCCTGATGAGCCGGCGGAATGTCCGGCGATTTTGGACTTCGGCATCGCGCCGGGCAATTTCGCGTTGGAAGGTAACTCCGAAACCTTTTGAGAAAATCCCAAGCAACGTTTCAATCAAGACGAAAAATCCTACGAGGCCGTAGGCTTCAAGTCCCAGGTAGCGGATATAAAATGGCACAAGCAGAATGGACAAGACGGGGTATGTCGCCTGTGCCACAAAATTCGCGACAGAATTCTTAAGAAAGGTGGGCTGTTTCAGAGGAAAATTTTAAGAAGGCTAGTTTTTTAATCCCATCAGCGTAAACAATCTGTTTTTGGGAGATCGCACTTCGAAACAAACGACAATGACATCCCGATGGTTGACCTGGCAGCGGCTTCCGGTATGCACGCCCAGCGTGTCAAAAAAGATCGCGTCCCCAGGCTGCCCTGTGCATACAACACGATCGCGTGGTAAATCTGCCAACCGCTTTGACACCAGGTAGGGCTGTTCACCATTTACCGTAAAACTCCCGCTGTAACTTTCTGCCAGGGCGTTGGTGAATTGATGCGATCCCGGTATATATGTCATCGGACCGTTATCCAGCCCAACCGTAGTCAGGGGAATCATTACCTTAAACTGGTCGCGGGTTCGGTCAAAATGCCACGGCTCATGCGAAAGACCGGGGGTCAGCCTTTCAAAAACAACCTCTTTTACGTAAACGGGATATTGATAATAGGTAGAAACAAGCGCGATCAATTTCTTGTGCGAGTAAATCTGCTCAATTATTGGGGGTAAATGCGCGTAATCATAATGTCGAATCCTGCGGCGCCCATGAAGCTCATAACTGTCAAACCCGGTGAACACGCTTTTGGTCTTTCGGTCCGTAAGAACTTTGGTCTTTATGGTTTGCGCGGAGTGAATCTCATCTTTGACTTCTATGTCGAATCTTCCGGTATCGTTTATGTCGAAATCACGAAGCTCGTTTTCAAAATATTCCCTTGCTTGACCCAGAAAATCATTCGGAAAATAATTCTTGGCGAGGAAAACCCCTTGCTTTCGCAGCGTGGGAACGATGTGTCTAATTTCATCGTCAAATTCGCCCCCGAAAGCATTTTTCATGTCGGCTTCTTTGCCGGGCAAAAGGCGTTTGTCTAAGGTTCGATTAACTCCCTTGTAGAAAAGCGCAAAAATCCCGGGATTTCTCCGAAAAAGACTGAAAACAGGAAGAAAAATCAGATCTCGGATTGGTTTTTGTGCCTTCTTGCCATTGGAAGTTTGCATTTTGATTTCCTAACAGTCCGTGGACTTTAAATTCAAGCGCGTGGCCGGTAATGAAGAGTTTATGCCGATTGTTTCAGGCGGGAATATTTATACCATAAAACCTATTCGTTGACAGAGCGTGCCGATTCGTGAGCAAATTTTTTTTCATAATTTTATAGAGTCCACGAATTGTGCTCTAAAAGGAATGATTGAAATGGACAGTAAGAAAATCCATGAGAACATAGATTTTGTCGAATTGAAGAAAATTTATAAGGAAGGTCAGAATGTTACTCAGTATTTGGCGCAAAAATTTTCCTTAGCCAATATCGACGCTGAGATCATAAAGTATGCCTATGATTTGCAGGCCGGTTCTTATACGGATTTTTACACCAAGAACAACTCCTTGTGGGAAGAGATTGGACTCGAAAGGGCGGAAATTTTAAGGAAATTCGGGGATTCGCCGTCTTCGTTGCTTGATGGCGGGACTGGAGAGGCAACAACTCTGACGGCCATTTTGAACAATTTTTCAGGCAAGCCTCAAACCATTCATGCTTTTGATATCAGCTTCAGTCGTCTGCTGTTCGCTCAGGCATTTCTTAAGCGCGGACGATTCGACGGATCCGCTGTCAAGCTCGCCGTGGCTGATTTAAGAAAAATCCCCTATGCGTATAACAGTTTTGATTTGGTCATAACGACCGAAGCGATAGAGCCGAACGGCGGTTATGTAGAGGAGATCATCTCCGAGCTCTTTCGGGTTGCCAGGCAGAGAATTATTATGATCGAGCCTTATTACGAGCGCTCTTCGCTTGAAGCCAGAGCGAGAATGGACCAGCATAAATATGTCAAAAACCTTCCAAAAGTTATTGAAAAACTGGGGGGGGAAATTTTGGCGACCGAGGAACTTAAAGTTAACGTCAATTCCCTTAACCCTTATTGGGCATTTGTTGTTGTTCCGCCACAAAAAGATCGAAGTTTTACATCGATCAAAAATCCTTCAACCGGATCCACGAATTACCAGTGTCCAATTTCAGCAACCCCTCTGCGTAGAATGGGCCAGGTGCTTTATAGTGACGCCTCCGGTTTGGCTTACCCGGTTGTCAATGAGATTGCTCTGCTGGATAGAAGCAATTTCTTTCCCGCCAATGCACTTCCTGTTCTCCTCAAATCAACGGATTCGGCTGAAGTCTTGTCAGTAAAATAGATCCGAATTCTATTTATTCCATTCAATAAGGTAAGGCGCGAGGCTTATTTGTCTCACCAAAAATTATGACGCTCTCTTACGAGAAAATTGAGCATTGTCCCGGTTGCCGAAGCCGCACGAGAAGTTTGTGGACAGGAAATGGGAATGCCCCGCGGGCTTTTCGATGCAAGAAATGTTCTCTTGTCTATTTGGGGCAACGGATTACCGATGAGTCTTCCCAGGAGTACTATGCGAATTACAATGCCAAGCGCGACTCCGTAAAAATTAACCTTGCCCGCAAAAGAAAACGGATGTACGAAATCGACCGGAATTATGTCCGGTTATTTCTTAAGAAAGGAAAGCTCCTCGACGTCGGTTCTGGTCCGGGATCCTTTCTGTCCGGCCTGCCATCGGTATTTGAGCGATATGCTTTCGATGTTGATTCATCCGCAATTGAGGTGGGAAAAAAGCTGTGTCCTTCAATTCATTTTTCCAGCGACTTGGATAAGTCGATGCGCCGTGGTCCGTTTGACGGCATTATTTTTCGTGGAACGCTGGAGTACCAGCGGGATTTGAGGGAGGTCGCGAAATTGTGCGGCGCTAATTTAAGGCGTGGCGGTTATATTATCCTGCTCTCCACAACAAATTCTGATTCTCCTTTGGCTGAGCTGACGAGGGAAGAATGGGGTCTCTTTCAGCCAATTGAGCATCTCTGTTATTTTAATTTGCAAAGCGCCAAACAGCTGTTTCGAGGAATGAAGCTAGAGCACTTTGGATTTCCGTATATTGGCACGCCCTACGAAGACCAGCAAGTCGATCTTCGTAAATTTCTGGACGTATGCAGGGGAAAACGCACAGAAGGACGATTCCCTTTTTGGGGCTCAATAATGACGTGTGCGTTTCGAAAGGCATGAATTAAGATGTTCGTCATAATTGAAATGGAAAAAAAAGGACAGCGGCTTCATGGATAGCGGCCTTCATGAAAAGCAGCGTATCGAGATAGATTATTGGCGTAAATCTGAAAATGAGATGCCGCAATCAGAATCTCTTAACAATGTATTCAATAAGGTGTCGGACGCCGCGATTTTTTTTGATTGTTTGGAGCGTTATCGGGACTATCTATCTTCGGATGGAAGAGTGCTGGAGCTCGGGGCCGGCCAGGGATGGGCGGCCTGTTTGTACAAGCGAATCTTCCCTTCCGCGCATGTTACGATCACCGACATCAGTCAATGGGCGGTGGACTCCTTGCGGAAGTGGGAGCATGTCTGGAACGTTAAAATAGATGACAGTTATGCGTGCAAGAGTTACGAAACCCGCGAGAGCGATCGATCCGTGGATGTTGTGTTTTGTTTCGCATCAGCGCATCATTTCCTGGCGCACAATCGAACGTTGGCTGAAATAGCCAGGATATTAAAGCCGGGTGGCAGGGCAATCTATTTTTATGAGCCATGCTGCCCGGGGTTTCTCCATCCTCTCGCAAAGTGGCGGGTGAACCATAAGCGCCATGATGTCCCTGAAGATGTCCTGGTGACGAAGAAAATTCTTGATCTTGCGCGTAAAAATGGACTGGCGGCGAAAGTCGAGTACTATCCCTCTTTGAAGAAAAGAGGCACGGCTGAACTCTTTTATTATTTGATTTTTGGCTATTTGCCATTTTTGCAACGTTTCCTTCCCTGCACTGCAAATCTAATCTTTCAAAAAACAAAATAGCCCTTCTCGAATCCAGAATTCCCTGATGAAAGATCGACGTGCATGATAAGACACATGTTTAAAAAGCAACATCTGTTCGATTTGCTGGTGATTATTGCCGTCGGTTTCCTTCCTTTTACCCAGGCACTTACTCTGGATTTGAAATTTCCATTCAAAATTTATGAGTTCCTGCTCGTGATCGCTATTGGATGGGGAGCGGTAACTCTCGATCCTAAACTTCTTCATATCAATTGGAAGATTGTGGGGCCCGCCGTCGCGCTTTGGATGGTTGCCGCCCTTTCGCTGGCGGTCGCCCCGAGTTCCTCCGCCATCTCAGCTGCGTACGCCGTTCGGTTTGGTCCTACTGGGGACGGACTGGCAAAGTTGGTCTATTTCCTCTTTGTCCTCCTCTCCTTTTCCATAATCCTTAACGTGAGCAAGGACAGGTGGCACGACGTCGCCAATGCCTGGCTCGCGGGAGCCATTTTTGCGGCTGTTTATTCCTTGGTCCTTTGTTCCATGTCCTTTGCGGATGTGCATCCGTCGCTTCTTCCCGGTCTCGAGAGGCACCAGACCTTTTCCTATGCCGGGCATAAGTTAATCCGTTCCGGAACGTTTGAAGAGGGAAATTTTGCCGGATTGTTCTTTATTTTGTCGGTTGGTCTGGCTATGCAGACGGGGCGTCGTTTTCTGGCGGTGCTTTTTACATTGGCTGTCCTGGCCACATTTTCAACAATAAGCATAACGGCGCTCTTTATTTTATGGTTGGTCTATGGTTATTATTACCTGGTTAATGGCCGTCTTCGTTTGGGTGTAAAGATCGCAACGATTTCTCTGGCCGTCTTCTCTTTCTTCATCTTCCTGAGGAGTGATTACGCCAATGAAGTTTTTCGCCGGAAACTGGTCACCGATCAAGTCATATCCAGGAATGTGCGATTAGAAGCCGCTCGTATGGCGCTAAATGCAGTTCGATCAAAGCCCATTTTGGGAATCGGATTGTCTCAGTTTGGCTATCACTTCCCTGAATTTCAGCCCAAGGAAGAAAGAAAAGCCATTCTCACTAACGAGCCCAGGAATAAAGACTTGAACAGTCCGCCTGCTTCGCCGAATGTTCCCGTCGAACGAATCCTTTTAAGCAAGCGAATTATCAACAATGTGTATTTGGAGATTCTTGCCGAAACAGGTGTGCTGGGATTCTTGTGCTTTCTGGCATTCCTAGTCGTCATCGTTCGCATGACCTGGAAAAATGACGCGGTATTTCTCAAGGCGACGTTCATTGGTCTTCTTTTGGTTTTTAATGCTTATCCCTCGTTTTCGGTGCTTTTCATTTGGGCATTTTTTGCCCTTATGGTTTCGTATCCTGTGTGGAAGGACCATCCGTATAAAAGCGGATGATTTTGATTTTCTTGACTCAGAATTTAATTTTTAATATCCGAGGATAAATGAAAGTATTTATTACAGGCGTTGCGGGGTTTCTGGGATCTCATCTGGCCGATCGATTTTTGAAGCTGGGTCATGACGTCGCGGGCTGCGACAATTTGATCGGCGGATATCTCGATAATGTCCCGGCGAAAGTCGAATTCTCTCAATACGACTGCACTTTTTTTAATTCCATGGTCAAGGTGATGAAGGACGTCGACATCGTCTATCACTGCGCGGCAACGGCGTACGAGGGGCTTTCGGTGTTTAGTCCGTATGTTGTCACGAAGAACATTGTCGATGCCTCTGTGTCGGTTATGACGGCGGCCATTGTCAATAAAGTTCAACGATTTGTTTATTGCTCGTCAATGGCCCGTTACGGTGAAAATCAGGTGCCCTTCACTGAGGGCATGGCTCCCAAGCCGCAGGATCCCTATGGAATTGGCAAGTATTCCTCCGAAATGTTCCTTCGCAACCTGTGCGAAATACATGGAATGCAGTACGTCATTGCGGTTCCCCATAATATTATTGGTCCCAGACAGAAATACGACGACCCTTATCGCAACGTGGCATCGATCATGATAAATATGATGCTGCAGGGACGACAGCCGATCATCTATGGCGACGGTGAGCAGAAACGCTGCTTCAGTTTTATTCAGGATGATATCGACATCCTCGAGAAGCTTGCTTTTGAGAAAAATGTTCTTGGTGAGATAATCAATATCGGGCCCGACGAGGAATTCGTATCGATTAATACGCTTGCGAAAACCATCGCCCGGCAAATTAACTTTAAACTCAATCCAACCTATGTCAAAGGACGACCACAGGAAGTTTTCCTTGCGAACTGTTCCGCAAACAAGGTCCGGAAGCTCATCGGCTATCAGACGAAGTTCTCTCTTGAAGAGGGATTGGCGAGCATGATCGATTACATCCGGACGCGTGGACCAAAAGAATTCAAGTACCATATTGATTTGGAAATCATCAACGAAAAAACACCCAGGACCTGGAAAGAGAGATTGTTCTGAACACCCCGCATCACTCTGGCGCCGGTCCCCGGGTTTGCCTTGGCTTGATGTACAGAAATGAAGGGAAGCATCTGCGTCAGGCGATTCAATCGATCCTTTCTCAAACCTATCGGCAATTCGTTTTGTATGTCCTGGACGATGAGTCCACCGACTCCTCCGCTGACATTGTGCGAGAGATGGCGGCGCAGGATGGCCGGATCGTCTTTTACCGCAATTCGGAACGAACCGGGTATTCCGAAAGTTACCGCCGGCTGTTTCAGGGCGCGGAAGATTCCTGTCAGTATTTTGCATGGATTTCGGGCCACGATGTGTATGACGCAACCTGGCTGGAAAAAAGCGTGAAGGCTCTGGATGAAGATCCGACCACGTCGGTTGTCTACTTCCTGAACGACCGGATAGACGAGGATGGCAATCACCTTCGGGACGAAGGCGTTCGGTTTGAAGCCCTTCAGGAAGGAGCTATCGCAAGACTGTTTGCATTGCTTTTTCGCGGGAGAGGTTTTGGGAATATTATTTACGGACTTTATCGGGCCGATCATCTAAAAAAATGTGGAATATACAGAAGGTTGCTGGTCGCTGACATTGTTCAGATTTTTGAAATTTCGCTTTGGGGCAAGATAAGGCAGCTAAATGAATTGTTGTGGCATCGCCGATACGACAATTTTAACGGGAGAGACAGGGACGAAATTCAGAAAATGATCCGGAGGCAAAGGCGCAATATGTTTTCGACGCCGCCCCGATACTCTTTTTACCCATGGCCCATAGTTAATTGTTTGTGGATATGGTGGCATCAAATCGTCAAGAGCCAGGCTTCATTTCGTCACAGAATGGCGGGTTTTATCGCCGGCATTTTCTTTTTCGTTAAATACATGAGACCCCAGCGACTCTGCGATTAGAGCCGCCACCTTTTTCTTTTAATTGACCTTATCCGTTCGAAAATGAAAAAGGGACCGCTTTTTTATCTGTCAAACCTGCCTATAGCCCGTCGAGCCCTCCATCGCGCCCGAAGAATCTATCGCTCTTATTTTGGTGGATATCCGGCATGGTCATCGATGACGGGAATCGATGAATTAAAAAGATCCGGCAAGGGCCGCCAAAAAATTCTGGTTGCAACCAGCGTGGGAGCGCATTTGCCTTCGGCAACGATCGAGAGCCTCCTGGCGGTCGCGCTGGGCCTTCGTGGCGTCGAGGTCCACGCGCTCTTGTGCGACGCGGTGTTGCCGGCCTGCATGGATTGCGACATGCGATGGTATCCATCCGAAAAAGATCAGCAACGTCTGGTTCAGCAAGGTCCGAAAAAATTCTGTTCCACGTGTCATCCGCCCGCCGAAAAGATGTATGAATCGCTGGGAATAAAAATCCATCATTACAGCGATTTTATTGATGGGGAAGACCGGTCCCGTTCGGAAAAATTGGCGCAGGAAATTCCTCTCAAGGATATTCGCGACTTTAAGTGGGAGGGTATTTCGGTCGGAGAACATGCGTACGCCGGCGCGCTGCGGTTTTACGCGAAAGGCGAACTGACGGGCGAGACGCAGTCCGAGCCGATCCTGCGGCGTTACTTGCAGTCCGCTCTCATCACGACCTGGATGGGGCAACGGCTTTTCAGAAAATTTGATTTTTCCGTGGCCGTCCTCAATCACGGTATTTACGTTCCGCAAGGCCTGCTCGATGAGACCGCCCGCCAGGCAAACGTTCGCGTGGTGAACTGGAATCAGGGATATCGAAAGAGAACCTTCATCTTCTCGCACGGTGACACGTATCACCATACGATGATGACCGAGCCGGTTGAGAAATGGAAAACCCTTCGTCTCGAGGAGCGACACGAAAAAGAACTCGCGGATTACATGAAAGCGCGCTGGGACGGCACCCAGGACTGGATTAGCTTTCAGAAAAAAAATCCCATCACCGGCCAAAATACGGTCGTCAAGGCGTTGGGCGTCGATCCCAATAAACCCATCATTGGAATGCTGACCAATGTTATATGGGACGCGCAACTTCATTATCCGGCCAATGCGTTCTCCGGAATGGTTGAATGGGTCGTTGAAACGGTGCGGATGTTTTCCACGCGGCCCGATCTTCAATTGTTGATACGGGTCCATCCGGCGGAAGTCACCGGCGCCATTCCGTCCCGGCAACGGATCGACGAGGAAATTAAAAAGCATTTTCCCGTTTTGCCCGCGAATATTTTCATTATCACGCCGGAAAACAAGATAAGCACGTACACCGCAATGGAGCTTTGTGATTCCGTTATTATCTATGGAACAAAGACGGGCGTCGAACTGACAAGCATGGGCATTCCCGTCATTGTGGCGGGC
>Ga0206886_1146_pt1 | contig 13981 bp, 8 predicted proteins | sample Alteio_BWOrgHeat_92_FD_152952 | JGI IMG/M metagenome (GOLD analysis project Ga0206886, IMG submission 152952) | Enriched cells from forest soil in Barre Woods Harvard Forest LTER site, Petersham, Massachusetts, United States - Alteio_BWOrgHeat_Nextera2 ... | reverse complement strand
AGGCCGATGATGTCGGGATGCTTGGGTTTGAGGCGCTGGGATTTTTCGACGAGCTGGGCCTTGAGCACGGCGATTTCCTGCCGGGCCCTCTGGTAATCGGCAATGGGCCCGTAATTGGTGAGCGCCGGATCGGACTTTGAATCGGTGGACGTGCCCGAGGCTTCCTGGGACTGTTGCCGGTCGAGGTTCTGGTCGAGGTCGAGCAGTTGGCCCAGGTTGTATTCGGTCTTGAGGTCGGAGAGCTTCTGGTCGAGCTGGGTCAGGTACTTGGCGGCGCTGTTACCCTCCTCCTGGAGGAAGCCGATGTTGTTGTCCTTTTGGAACTGGAGAATGGCCGCATCATTGCTCTCCATTTGCTTGTTCAAGCGGCCCATTTCATCGGAGATCGCCACCGTGGTGTTGTCCGATTCGGACTGGCGCGATTTCTTGCTCGTATCGATGTACTCGTTCATGCAGGCCTCGAGATAGGCTTGGGCGAAGGGTGCCGTCTGGGCGGTGACATCCAGGTCAAAAAACGAGGTGTGGGGCTCCTGCGTGACTTCAAATGCAACTTGCTCGGGGGGGAAATCGGGATGAAGGGTTTGCACGCGGGCGAGCGCGCGTTGCTGCACCTCGGGGCTTTCCATCGTTCTCATCTCGGTGCCGTAGAAATTCTCCCGCTCCTCATCGTAGGCAGTTCCCTGGTTCAGACGGACCTGGCCCGCGACCTTCATGGTGGCCTTCGACATGTAGGCCGGGGGCATTTGCGCGACGACCCATGAGGCGATACAGGTTCCGACGATCGTGGTCAGCAGCACGACCCACCAATATCTCCGGATCACGCCAAAGTAGCGTTTGAGCTGAACGCGGACTTTGCTCCACATGTCGGATTGCCTGCCGGGATCCATAAGGTGAGGTTCGGGGCTTATCCTTCAGATGGAAGTGGGGTGCACGATACACCCCGTGTCTTCGGTGCGGGTCGGCAGAACGGGCGCGACAGCGTCGGAAGCGGGGAAGACATACGACCTAGCATACCGGCATTCAAGAGACCGGGCGAGCGAGAAAGCCGCTCGTATCCCGCCTCAGGGCTCGTACGGCGGCCGGGTGGCTCGGGGTGTAACCTGGCATGATCGTCAAAAATTGATGAGCTTTTCGGGGACGTTGATGGTGTCGCCCGGTTCCACCACCGGGTCCTTGCTGGTATGGCCGCGATCCAGTATCTCAACCAGGTCGACGATGATGGTCTCGGTGCTGCCGTCCGGCTTTTTGCGCATGAGCTTGACCTTGCGCCGGTCCGCAAAATCGGCCAGGCCGCCGTCCATGAGAATGGCGCGGCTGACGGTGAGATTTCCGTCGGGCGGGATGTCGAGGGCGCCTTGGGCGCGGACCTGGCCCATGATGTAAACCTTGCCGAGGGGACGGGTGCTCAGGATGTCGAGGCCGAGGATGACCGTGGCCTTGTAGAAGTAGTCTTTTTCGAGCAGCGGCTTGAGTTCGAAGGCGAGTTGCTTGCAGGTCTTGCCGGCGGCAGGATAGCGGCCCAGCAGGGGAAATTCGATTTCCCCCGAGTCGGTCACCATGAGCATGATCGGATCTTTTTCCTCTTCCATCACGCGATAGCTGATCCGGTCGCCCTTGCCCAGCTTGGCGGTGTCATTGAGGGCGTCCATCGAGTTGATGATCGACGCTGTGCTGGGGCTGGAGCTCTCTATTTCCGGGGGCGGGCTTGGGCTGCTGGGTATCGTATTATTGGTCTGGGCCCGTGCACCGGACGGCGCAAGCAGCAGGGCCGCGCAGAAGAAGAGGAGGGAGGCACTCCCCTGGGGGATGAGCCGGCGATTCATCAATAATGATAGGTTAGAAGCATGCCTAGCTTGTTTTGTGTGTAGCCCTGGTCCGATTGCGAGGCAAACTTGTCGGCGTATTGATAGTAAACCGAGCCGGAGAGGTCCCGGGTTACCGGGAAGTTCGCCTGAACACCGGCGTTGAAATAACTATAGGACGAAACGTTTACCAGTCCACCGACTTCGCTCACATCCTGATAGGAGAGGTTGAAGGCGAGGTTGAGCGTGCGGTTGACCTTCCAGCTCGAGGTGTAATTCACGTACGAGGTGTCGCTCTGTTCTCCCAGGAGGCCGATGTTGACGTCGTGGCCGATGGAGAAGCGCTGCAGGTAGTAGCGGTTGACTTCGTGATCGACGGTCAGGTCGAAGTAGTAGCTGCTGGTCGTGCCGCCGCCCGAACCGGGCTGGATCACGTTAGCCGGAAGAAACGCGCCCGGGCCGGCAAAATTGTCGGGGGATTCAACCTGCTGATAGCCGGCGGAAGCTTCCACCTTGATGTGCTGGGTCACCTGGACCTTCATGAAGGGACCGGCGCTCCAGGTGTTGTAGTCACCCGTGTAGTGGTCGTAGGTCCGCTGGGAGGCGGTGCCTTCAATGCCGCCGATGAGCGTGGAGCTCATGTGAACCTCGGCGGCGGCGGAGACCTGGTCGGCGGCGTAGTCGAGCAGATTGGGATCGGGGAGGTTGTTCCCGTTGACCGTCTGCAGCTGGGTTGAGACGAAGTTGATGTGGTCGTAATTAAGGTTGAGCACGACCCGGTTCAGGTCCCAGAGCACGCTGACGCCGGCGTCATTTTCAAACCGGCCAAAGTTGACGAGGTTGCTGAGGGCCGCCTCGTTGACCGGATCCTGCTGGAAGGAAAAATCGTCGTGGAAAGTGAATTTAAAATTACCGATGTAAACATCGAAGGCCGCCCGTGAATTGGGAGCTACTAAAATATTGCCGGTGTCGTACTGGGGATGGATGAGGTATTTCGTATAGCCCAGTGAAGTTCCGACGGATAAAGTGTTCGTTTCGGTTACAGGCCAGGAGGCGGTGAGTCCCACCAAAGGCGTGAGGGTGAAGTCCGATTGCTCCCCGGTGCTGGTTAGCCCGATGTTGTCAATGTAGTCCGCCTCGAGGGAGCTATTGACGTTGAAAAGCACGGGGCCCAGCTTCATGTTGTAGTCGGTGGGCAGGGAGTGAGGTGCCGTCGACTGAGTCATCGAGGGACGCGGAAGTTCTTGCGCCCTAAGCGCGTGGGGCGCAAAAGCGAGCGAGAGACTGAGAATGAAAAGTAGTTTTTTCACGGACGAAGGCTTCTAGCAATTTTTGGCCCATACAGGCACAAGAACCGCTTTCTCCTCAATTTGCCTAGTGGCGTGGGACACAGTAACGAGCATATTTTCAAAGGCAACCGAATTTTGTATGTTGAGCCTGATTGTAGATATTTGTACTCGGATGGCAAAGATGAACACATTTGAGATGTAAATGAATCATGAATCAATCTATTTATTGCCTGTTCTCTTTAATTTTTTTGTTGAGCTCGCCGCCGCTACCGTCTATCGCTAAGAGCAGGACTACTCACTGAACATGAATATCAAATGGCTCCAAACGAATCGGTGGGGTATGCTTGCCTTGCTGGGCGGCGTGCTTGTAACCCAGAGCCTTCGCGCCGAGGAAGCCATCGAGACGCTGGCCACCTTTACCGGGCCTAATGGGGCCTACCCCGGGTACATCCTTCAGGACAAAAACGGTAATTTTTACGGAACGACCTACACGGGTGGCAAGTATGACAAAGGCACGGTTTTTGAAGTGCCGCTCAACCAGCCGTTGGTGACCTTGATTTCCTTTGATGGTTCCAATGGTGCCAACCCCCTTTCGGGCCTGGTTCAGGGCGCAGATGGTAATTTCTATGGCACCACGCACACAGGCGGCCCGGGCGGCAAGGGGACCGTGTTCCGCCTGACACATGACGGCAAGCTGGACACGCTCGTCGCATTTAGCGGCGGGAACGGCGCCTATCCTCAATCGGCTTTGTTGCTCGGTCAGGATGGAAACTTCTACGGCACCACCTACACCGGCGGAGCCAACGACAAAGGCACTCTTTTCAGCGTGACTCCCCAGGGAAAACTGACTTCGCTGGTTAACTTCGACGGGCTCAATGGTATCAACCCCGGCTCGTTGAGTCGCGGTAGCGATGGCAGCTTTTATGGGACGACCTACGAGGGCGGAGGCAAGGGGCTCGGCACGGCGTTCAAATACGATCCCAACATCGTGTATGCCAGCGGCGTCAATGGGGGAAATTACGGAGGCGGTGCCAACGGTGGGACTTTCGGCGGTGGCGGTGATGGAGGAAATTACGGATTAGGCGGCAATGGCGGCGCTTTGGGTGGCGGCGGTGGCGGCAATGGCGCGACCTCGCCCGGCGGGGTACCCCCGCTCGGTGATGGCACATTCTACGGAACACCCTACGCCGGTACCAAAAATCAAAAGGGCCCCGTTTTCGTCATGACTCCGCAAAACGGTTTGCCTCCGATCATTCATCAGGACGTCTCCTATGTTCCGGAGGAAGGGGATTCTCTGCCGGTTACTTTCAACGGACCCAACGGAATTAACCCGGGTGCGTTAGGCCGCAACAGCGACAACAGTTGGGGCACCTATGGAGCGGAAGGTAAAAACGGTGGCGTCGTGGCCTTCAGGTATGGCCCCAACCCGAAATTCATCTCCCTGATCTCGTTCAATGGGGATAACGGCTCTCATCCGCAGGCCGGGTTGTCCCAGCTTAGCGACGGCAACTTTTACGGCACCACTCACGATGGCGGTAAGAACCAGAAGGGCACCGTGTTTAGCATCGATTCGCAGGGTAATCTCACGACGGTCTATTCCTTTGAAGGCAGCGATGGCGCCAACCCCAATTCGGGATTGATCCAGTGGAGCGATGGCTACTTTTACATTGAGCGCCTCTGGGAAAATCAGTGGATCAAGGCCAGCACCGTCCAGTGGAGCGGCGTTAATTTCTGCGGCACGACTTCCACGGGTGGCGAGCACGGCAACGGCACGGTGTTCCGCATTACCGCCGACGGGGCGCTGACCACGCTGGTTTCCTTCACAGGCACCAGTGGCAAGCAACTCGGCACCATTCCCAATTCGTTGATCCCCGGTAACGACGGCAACCTTTACGGCACGACCTACTACGGCGGCAAAGTTAACAAGGGAACCGTCTTTCGCCTGCTCTTGGAACTCTGGCCCCCCGTCTCCGTGGGTGAGCATAACAACACCTTTGGTCCCCGCCAGCCGGTCCTCTCACCCTAAGTTGGAAATAGCCTGACCCTGTCGGTCCGTTGATTCAACGAAGGGCGAGGCCCTACGCCTTTTTGCGCAAGCTGCCCGTTTTAGGACAGCACGCTGTTGCCCATCGCATGGGGAAAAGAAGGCGCAGGCCGGTTGTCCGACCATGCTTGCAGCGTCTCCCGGCTGAAATCGAGTGCCTCCGCGATAACCTGATCCATGTTCAGGTAACGATACGTGCCCAGCCGCCCTAAGAAGGATACCCCTTTTTCCTCAGCGGCAAGATTCCGGTAGGAGGAGAAGAGCTTTTTATCGTCCAGCAAGCGGACCGGGTAGTAGGGCGAATCGCCGGCCTCGGTCGCTTTGCTGAATTCCTGAAAAGCGACGGAGCGTTGATGCTGTTCCCATGGCGCAAAATGTTTGTGCTCATGAACGCGGGTATAGGGAACGTTCTCATCCGTATAGTTGAGCACCGGGTTGCCCTGGAGATCACCCTCGCCCTCCAGCCTCTGGAAATGGACCGTCCGGTAGCGAAGTCTGCCCAGCGAGTGCTGGAACCACGCATCGATGGGTCCGGAGAAAAAGAGATGGTGAAAGTCGCCCCGGGCCGCGCGGGTCAGTGATTCACCGAGTCGCAATTCGATGGAGGGATGATCGAGAATCGCCCGGATGAGCGGCGTGTAGCCGTCCCGCGGAATGCCCTGAAAACGGGAATTGTAGTAGGCGTCGTCGTAATTAAAGCGGAGCGGCATGCGGGCCAGGATCGAGGCGGGCAGGTCGCGCGGCTCGCAGCCCCACTGCTTTTTCGTGTAACCGTAAAAGAACGTTTCGTAGAGTTCGCGGCCGAATTGCTGCAGGGCCAGTTCCTCGAAATTGCGCGCCTCGCCCGCGCCCCGGTCGCAGCGGGTGGCGAGGAAGGCCCGCGCCTCGGCGGGATTGAACGTGCGTCCGAAAAACTGATTCAGGGTGAGAAGGTTGACCGGAATGGGAAAAACGCCCCGGGGGGTGACGGCCTTGACCCGGTTGAGAAACGGCATGAACTCGGCGAAACGGCCCACATAGCGCCAGATATCCTCACGGTCCGTGTGGAAAATATGAGGGCCATAAGTATGGAGGAGGATGCCGGTGGCGGGATCCCGTTCCGTGTGGCAGTTGCCGCCGATGTGGGAACGCTCGTCGAAAACGACGATGCAATGCGCGCTATTTTCCGCCAGTTGACGGGCCAGGACTGCTCCGCTGAGACCGGCTCCGGCTATCGCAATGCGTGCGCTCAAGAGAGGCCTTCCTTCATGGACCCAAGAATGCCCGGGATTGCATCACGCGTCCAGATGCAGGCGGAATCATTCGGGCCGCAGCTTGGGGCGGGCGGTCTCACGGAATTTTCAAGCCGCCTCTACTGCGAGACGCCGCCGAGGCGCATCAGATTGTCGCGGGCGGCCTGCAGATTGGGATTCAGTTGCAGGGCGATCTGAAATTCCTGGATGGCATGCGCCTTGTCACCCATCTGATAATAAACGATTCCCAGGGTATTGTGAGTGTCAGCCAGGTTGGGGTTGATCCGCAACGCCTCTTGAAATTGCTCCATGGCATCGGGAAGCCGGTTCAGCACGAGGTAGCCATGACCGAGGTTGTAATGAAACTGCGAATCGTTGGGATCGAGTTGCAGCGCCGCCAGGTAATGGTTAATGGCTTCCGGTTCGTGCGTCTTCCCCATCGCATCGAGGGCGTTGCCCCAGTTGTTCTGTGCGCTGCCCATGGTCGGCTTTTGCATCAGGGCCATTTGATAATGCGTGATGGCCTCGGCATAGCGCCCCAATTGCGCGGTGGCATTGCCCCAGTTGTAATGGGCGTCGGGATAGCTGGGCTGGATGGTGGTGGCCATCTCGAATTGCGCTGCCGCATCGGCGGCCCGATTGGCACCGAGGAGAGTGACCCCGTAATTATTGTGGGCACGTGCGTTGTCCGGCTCCTGGCCGACGGTGACCGCCCAGAGACTTACGTCGGTCGCGTAATCGTCGTTACGCTCATAGGACCAGGCAGCCCAGAGCAGGGCAAGGGCAACAACGGGAAACCAGAAGCTGTCACCGAGAAAGCGGCGCAGCCCCACGGTCAGCGGAACGAGCAAAGTCAGCAGCGGCAGATAAAGTCGATGCTCGCCGATGGGGGAGACGACAATCGGGAAGAAACTGGAAGTCGGGGCGAGGATGATGAAGAACCAGGCGCACACGAAGCCGATCAGCGGCCAGCGGACAAGGGCGACCCCGGTGGCGATGAGAAGGCCCACAATGGTAATTTCGTAGGGCAACAAATCGAGTATGTCATCGAGGTTGAGAAACTTATACATGTGGGTTCCGTAATCGATGATCAGCGGATGCGGCCAGAACATCAGGGCGATATAATGAACGAGGGCGGGGCACTCGGTCAGCGCATAGTCCCAACCGGTGATTCCATAATCGTAACCAATGACCCGGCCACCCCGGTAGTCCTTCAAGCCATAGGCGATGACCACCCAGGTCAGGGCGAGTCCGGCATAGAGCCAGCCGCGACGGCTGAGGGCCTTGGAGAAGCTCCCGGCGACAAACGTGCGGTCGTAAAGCAGGGTCATGATCGGTGCGCTGATCATGATTTCCTTGAAGGCGGCGCCCGAGGAACAAATGACGACGGCCAGGATGGCCCAGGCTAAGGTGGTCCAGTAGCGGGGCTGAAAAATTCCTATCAGCAAACTGGGCGGATTCCATTGCGCGGGCGTCTGCGGGTCGGTGTACCGGATGAAGCAATAGAGGGTGAAAAGATAACAGACCGCCATGAGCGCCTCGGCGCGCTGGGAAATGTAACTGACCGATTCGGTCTGGAGGGGATTGACGATCCAAAGCAGGGTGATGGCGATGGCGAGGATTTGGGCATCCTTGCCGTAGCGATCACGCAGGATCGGTTGCAGGAACGTGCGGCGCAGGACGCCCATGAGCGTGATGGCGGCCAGGACATGGGTGGAGAAATTAAGGACGTGATAGCTCCACGGATTCATGCCGCTGATGGCATAATTGATCGCGAAGGAGAGGTTGAGGAGAGGGCGTCCGCCGACGGTGAGATTAAAGGGAGGGAAGAAAGCCTCGAGCGGATTGGTCCAGAAATGCCGGATCGAGTCATTCTTATTGATGGCCTGATCGTCATCGTAAATGAACGATCCACCGAAACTGTTGCTGTAGATGAGAAGAGCGAGAATCAGGAAGCCCACCGCCACCCAAGCCGGCGGCCACTTGGGGGCCAGGGACGCTAAATCGACCGTCGGCGCACTGCGCGAGGGTTGAGGCTTCCGGGCAGGAGGAACCTTTTCGGCCCGGGCTGATGGGGCCGGGCGAACGGCGTTGGAACTGGATTTATTCTTGCGGGACATCTGCCTAAGTGCTGGAAGGGCCAGATTCTTGCACAAATTGGGATGGGATCAAAATAAAACGCGACTAATTGCGGTTTAAAGGGTTTGGGCCTTCAGTGACTGTTTTCAACGTTAAACCTCCGATTCCTCCACGTCTTATGAAGTCGATCCTCCCCATCTCCAGTCTCCTTTTGTTCGCGGCCGTTTTGCCGGTCCAGGCCGACTTGGTCTTGAAGCCGAACGATGTCCTCGCCATCTGCGGTGATTCGATCACCGAGCAGAAGCAGTACACGGTGGTGATGGAGGATTACCTGCTGATGTGCCAGCCGGTCGAGGGACTGCGCGTGGCCCAGTTCGGCTGGGGTGGAGAACAGGCATCCGGTTTCCAGGCACGGATCACCAGCGATGTGCTGCCTTTCAAGCCGACCGTGGTAACGACCTGTTACGGCATGAACGACGGTCATTATACGGCCATGGCCCCGGCCACGGGAGATGCCTACCGCCAAAACCTGGAATCCGCCGTCAAGCAGCTCAAGGCGGGCGGCGTGCGCGATATCGTCCTCGGGTCGCCCGGCTGCGTCGATACGTATGCCTTCCGACGGCCGGCGGACTTAAAGGACCCTGTTACGCCGATGGCGACGATTTATAATCCGACACTCGATGCCCTGCGTGGCATCGCTCAGGACATGGCGCAAAAGGACGGCTTGCTTTTTGCCGACGTGCATACCCCGATGATGGATGTCATGGCCAAGGCGAAGGCGGCCTACGGCGCTCACTATATTTTTGCGGGAGGAGACGGTGTTCACCCCGGCCCGAACGGCCACTTGGTCATGGCCTACGCGTTCCTGAAGGCGCTTGGCTGCGACGGGGCGATTGGTACGATCACGGTCGATCTCAGTGCCGGTCAGGCCACGGGCACGCCGGGCCAGGAAATGGGTTCCTTTGACAAGGGAACGGGAACCGTCGCCGTGAAGAGCTCCCGCTATCCCTTCTGTTTCCAGGGCGATCCCACCAAGGCCGATGGGCAGAACGCCAGCGTGGTGAATTTCTTCCCCTTCAACGATGACCTGAACCGCTACATGCTGGTGGTGAAAGGGCTCAAGGGCTCCAAGGCGAAAGTGACCTGGGGCAAGTCGAGCAAGGAATTCGCCGCAGCGGACTTGGCGAAGGGAATCAATCTCGCCGCCGAGTTCATGGATAATCCGTTTCACGACCAGTTCATGAAGGTCGATGCGGCCGTGCAGGCACAGCAAGCCGACGAGACCCTGCTGGTGAAGAGTTTTCTTCACGGCATCCCTCAGTTGGCCACGACCGTCACGGCGATTGCTCCGGGCCAAGCCGACACGGTGCAGACCTTGACCGAGGGCATGCAAAAAATCGCGGCGGGAGGCTTGAAGCATGACCAGGATCTGTTTGATGCGGCACACGCCTTGGTGGTTCCAGTCGAGCACACGATCCAAATCGTGCCGGAGTCCTGAGCTTGCAGCCTTTGGAACAAAAAGGGTGACGTTTGAGTCTGAACTGGGGAAGATGAAGGTTTCTTCATCGGGCGTGGTCCTACTTCGGTCGCGTTTACGGGCGCAACTTTCCGGGGGAAGACCGCTTTACTCTCTGAGGCCGCCGATTCCCGGTCTTGAGGTAAGACTAACAGCAGGAATGACTTGTAAAAATAATGTTTTGGCGAGCGGCGACAGTTTGGCTAATAACGGCAACCTGGGGAGCACTGTCTCTCCATGCCGAGCCTCCGCCATCGTCGCCAACGACGCCTCCCTCCAGCTCGGCGCCCGTTGACGAGTCGATTTCGGTTCGGGATGTACCGGGGACGGAGCTGACCTGGCGGGATTGCGTGCGGCTCGCGACGCAGAACAATCCCGATCTCCAATCGTCTCGCGAAGCGGTGCTGAACAGCGACGCCGTGAGGATGGGCGCCTACTCCGCGCTTTACCCGCAGATCAGCGTCTCCTTCGGCGATACCCGCTCTTACGTGGGGGCCGGGCTCTATTCGCCGAGCAACTATTCAACCGCCTACTCGGAGCAAATCTCCGCGTCGCAAATCATCTTCAACGGCTTTGCCACGAAGGGGAACATCGATCAGGCGCGCGCGCAGCTGAATCTCGCCCTGGCCAACCTCGATGGGCAGAAGGCGACGACGAGCTTCAACTTGAAGTCGGCCTTCGCGCAGCTGATCTACGCGGAAAAATTGATCACGCTGAGCCGGAACGTCATCGACATCCGGCAAAATGCGGCGCGATTGGTGAAGCTGCTCTACGAGGGCGGCAGTGAAGATAAGGGCGCCATGTTGCTCGAGCAGGCCGAGCTCGACCAGTCGATCTACAACCTCGACCAAGCCGAGCGAAACCTCGACCTGTCGAGCCTGCAACTGATGGAAATCATGGGCAAGGACCTGCCGCAGCCTCTCGTCGCCGAGGGTGAATTGCTGACCAATCCGCTGACCGTCATGCCCGATTACAAGGAGCTCGCCGTGCGGACGCCGCTCTATTACCAGAGGCAGGCCGAGGTCGCCGCATCCGCCGCCGGCATCACGATTGCCAACAGCGGCTGGTATCCGACAATCACCGCCACCGCCTCGGCGGACCGAAGCGACTCGCAGTTTCCGCTCAAGAATCATGGCTGGTCGGCCGGCTTTCAGGTTTCCTATCCGCTGTTCGAAGGCGGCCAGACCTACTTCAACGTCAAGGCGGAATACGACCGGCAGCTGGCCAATTTGCAAAGCGTCGATGTCACCCGCAACGTCGACCAGGCCTCCGTCATCATCTCCGACCACGCATCCGAGGCCACTTCCGTCAAACCGGGGTGGGGCAGGACCATCCTGACCGGAATGGGCGGCGGATTAGTCGTCGGCCTCATCATTCTTTTCCTCATCGACCAGCTCGATGACCGCGTCAGCTCGCTCATGGAATTGCAGACCTACTTCCCCGAGCATCTCCTCGGCCAAATTCCGCATGAGAAACTCGATACCGCAGGCCCCCTGCTCCGGGTCGGGGATGATCGCCAGGCCCTGATCGAATCCTTCCGCACCCTGCGCTCCTCCATCATCTTCCTGCCCGTGGAGGGCAAACGCCCCAAGACCATCGCCGTCACCAGTGCCCTGCCCAACGAAGGGAAGACCACCGTGGCCTCCAATCTCGCCGTCACCCTTGCCTTCTCCGGCGCCAAGACCCTTTTCATCGACGGGGACATGCGCAGCGGCAAGGCCAGCCGCCTCTTCGGCGCCCAGGACTCCAATGGCTTCTCCAGCGTCCTGCTGCAAAAGATGTCCTGGACCGATGCGGTCTACCTGACCCCGATCGACCACCTCTATCTCATGCCCTGCGGCCCCTCGCTGCACCACACCTCGGAGCACTTGCTCGGCAAGGTCACCGACCAGTTCCTGATCAACGTCTACGACCACTTCGACTACATCGTCTTCGACACACCGCCCGTCATCATCCTCGACGACACGCTCTGCCTTGCCCCCAAGATCGATGCCACCCTTTTCGTCATCCGCTTCAATAGTTCATCCACCCGCTCGAGCCGCCGGGCCCTCGAATTGCTCGACCAGCGTCAGGCCAATGTCATCGGCATGGTCTGCAATGGCGTGACCCTCTCGGAAACCGAGTACGCCTACAATTACAACTACCGCCAATACCGCGGAAAATACGCCGAGCCCAAAGTCCCGGCCTAAGCGCACCGGCCACAGGGCCGGAGCAGTAACCGGACGGACGGAACCCATGAACACCCCAGCCGTCACCGTGGTTGTTCCCGCTTACCGGCGCCCGGAATTCCTCTCCGAGGCTCTCGCCAGCGCCGTGAAGCAGACCTTTGCCGATTTTGAACTCATCGTCACGGACGACGGCGATTCTCCCGAAATCGCGAAGCTCACCGCCTCCTTTGCCGACCCGCGCATCCGTTACCGCAGCAATCCGCGCCCCCTCGGCATCGCCATGAATCATTACATCGCTTTTCTCGAGGCCCGGGGCAGCCTCATCGCCAGCCTGCACGACGACGACCTCTGGGAGCCCGATTTTCTGGCCGAACTCGTCCCTCCCCTGACATCGGACGCCTCCATTTCCGTGGCCTTCTGCGACCATCACATCATCGACGCCGAGGGCCGTCCGCTGACCGAATGGACCAACCAAAATTCACGCATCTACCGGCGTCATCTCCTCGCCCCCGGCCGCCACCAGCCTTTTCTCGAGATGGCCGTGGTCCATGAATCGATCCCGATGGCCATGGGCGCTGTTTTCCGCCGGTCGATCCTCGATGGGGCCGACTATCCCGCGCGCATCGGCGGTTCCTACGATCTCTGGCTGGCCTATCTCGCGGCCCGCAACGGTCAGGCGGCCTATTACGTGCCGCAACGCCTCACCCGGTACCGGGTGCATACCGGCTCGGGCACCGCCCGGAGCGGCGCCAGGAATCTTCATCACGCCATCTACGTGCGCACCCAGCTTCTCCATGCCCCTGCTCTCGCTCCCTGGCGCAAAAGCATCTCCAATAGCCTCGGTGTTTTCTATGGAAAACTCGCCCTCATCCTCCTAAATCAAAAACATTTTCGCCGGGCATGGACCTTGGAAAAGAAAGCCTTCACCCTGATGAACCGCCCCAAGAATTTTCTTGGTCTCCTTAAACGTACGGCCTTCGACTTGGGAAGGGCACTCTGGAAATGACCTCATCCTCACCCGTCACCCCGGAAAAGGGTTCCATGAAAATCCTTTTTTTATGCAGCGGCCTGCAACCAGGGCGCGATGGCGTCGGCGATTACACGCGACTGCTGGCCGCCGAATTGACGCGCCTTGGACACACCTGCGCGATCATCGCCTTGAATGATCACCATCTTGTCGAACCAGACGTATCGGCCATCGCCGCTGGCGAAAAGAAAATCCCCTGTTTGCGCCTTCCCTCGGCCTTCTCCTGGGAGAAGCGGACCAAACTCGTCGGGGACTTTCGCTCCCACTTCGGGCCCGATTGGATCAGCTTTCAGTTCGTCTCTTATGGTCTCCATAACAAGGGAAACGCCAGCACGATTATACCCTTCCTGCATAAAATGACTTCGGGCTGCCCTCTTCACCTCATGTTCCATGAATTGTGGACCGGCGGAACGGGACTGACTCAGTTGCGAAATAAAATGGCCGGCGTCATCCAGCGCCGGAGCCTCAAGCGCATGCTCTCGGATTTGCAACCCCGTCTGGTCACCACCACAAACCCCGTTTATGCCGCGATGCTCAAGACGATTGGGACAACCGCCATCCTGTTGCCTCTTTTTGGCAATGTACCCGTGCTCTCTCCCGCACTTTCTCCGGCGCTCTCCCTTCCCTTGACGGAAGCAGGCCTGCCCCTGGATGCCAAGGGCCGCGCCAATTGGTGGGTGTTGATTTTCTTCGGGACGATTTACTCCCAGTGGAAACCGGAACCCTTTCTCGGAATTCTGCGCCGGGCCGCGCGCCGGGCCAACAAGCGCGTCGTCCTGCTCCAGGCCGGACAAGCCGGTGCTGCCGGAGATGCCACTTGGGAA
>Ga0206886_1145_pt1 | contig 14018 bp, 16 predicted proteins | sample Alteio_BWOrgHeat_92_FD_152952 | JGI IMG/M metagenome (GOLD analysis project Ga0206886, IMG submission 152952) | Enriched cells from forest soil in Barre Woods Harvard Forest LTER site, Petersham, Massachusetts, United States - Alteio_BWOrgHeat_Nextera2 ... | reverse complement strand
CGTGGAGCTAAAAAACGTATCACCCGCTGTCTGGACCTGGGCAATATCAATGGTTAGCATGTTCTGCTGTATCTTCCCGATAATACTGCCAAAGATGTTGGCTACAGGTAACCAAAGGAAAATATTAATGTACCGTGCTAACCAGACAGACAATGTATACTGGAAGCCATCGAAGACCGAGATGCCAAATACCAATGGCCCCAATATGGCTAACACTACCAGGTAAAATGTCCGTATGGTATTGATGCAGAGTGCCGCTGCCTCATAAAGCACTTCTAATACTTCACTCATCCATTGCTTTATCTCGTTCTTGAAATTATAAGACGCCTTTTCCATAGCAAATTTTATATCATTACCAACACTGGAAAACATGCCTTCATTGTTATCATTAGGGTCGTTGGGATGGGTGTATTTATACCATTTATCCCGATCCCCACTGCCGTTATCACCTACGTACATCTGCCATGTGCTGGTCTGCTTGATGGCATCCTGCTTTTGCTGTAACAGGGTGGCAATGGCTTTATCGGAATCCTGCACCATGCTGCTGGTCGCAGTTACCGTGGGTTGCAATATGCTGTTAATCAGTCCTATTACTGAAGGGAATACCATTATGGCAAACCCAATTACAAAAGGGCGCATCAGCGGATAAAAATCAACCGGTTCGGCATTGGCTATATGGCGCCAGACCCTTGATGCTATGTACCATGTAGCGGCAAAGCCGGCAATCCCCCTGCCAACTCCTGTAAGCTGGCTGCACATAGGTATCATCTGGCTGTACAGGGTATCCAGAACGCCTTGTAAACTGTGGATGTCGGTTGCCAGTCCCTGCGCCTGGGATGAAAAGGGTAAAGCCGTGGCTATGGCTACCAGTATAGCAGCCTGTATCAATTGTTTTTTCATAAAATCCGGTTATTGTTTTACACCATATAATTGCTGTACTGTTTGCAGGTCGTTACGTTCTTTAGCTCTTTGCAGCGCCTGTATCTGTGTGTCATTATTAAATGATCTTAAAAAAGAAAGTTTTTCTCCTGTATCGTCTGCTATCTTATCTATCGCTTTCAGTCGCTCATCATCACTCATTCTTAGCTTACCTGCGGTGATCACCATCGTAAGCGCGTCTAAATTCTTTACGCTCTCATTGATCAGGTTATTATATACACCGGATATGTAGTTTAGTTCGTCAAAGTTGAAATTCGGGTCCTTTTTAAAAATGGCATAAGCTTCTTTATATTCCTTTATGATCTCAGCCTGGTTATTGATAATGTCGGTTATACGTTTATAGTTTCTCACGGCCGGACTTACTGCCAGCAAGCCATTTAGAAATGCTTCGTGCAGGTTGAAGTTGCCTTGTGTAACATTTTTAACATTGCTGTATCCTGTGCTCACAACCTCATATCCCTTATACATCTCCTTTAAGATGCTCTTCATCTGCGCCAACTTTTCATAGTCAAGCGTTAGCTGCTCTATATCCTGAGCTATCGATTGTGCCTTTAATGAATCAACCGAAGCAAAACCTGCTATTAACACTATCCAAAAAATCCGCTTTTTCATAATCCTGTTTTATTGCTTTACTTGATATAACTGCTGTAATGTCTGCACATCATTTTGCTGATGCTTTCTTTGTACCGTCAGGATAATTGCCTGATTAGTGAAACTTTGCGCAAATTGATATTTATCCTGCATGTCCGTATGTAGCTTATCTATCCTTTTTATCCGCTCATCATCAGTCATCTTGACTTTCCCATTGGTGATGACCAAAGAAAGTTCATCAAGATCCTTATTACATTCCCCCAACAGATTATTATATACAATCTTTAGATAGTTACTTTCATCTGCGGTTAATTCTTTTGATCCGTTTACCCTCGTGAACATATTATTAAAGCAGGTCGTTATTTCTGTCTGATAGGTTAGTATGCGGTTTACCTTTGGATCGTTTTTAATAGCAGGATTTACATTAGAGAGCGAATTGAAATAAGCCTGATGCAGGTTAAATTCACCGTTTTTTGCATCATGTATCGTGTTAAGACCATTGCTTACTGTTTTATATCCGCTTTTCAGATCCTTGGTGTAAACACCCAATGCGGCTATCTGCTGCAGGTAATAATCCATTTGTGTACCGCCTTGGTTAAAGACTGTTCCCACTAAAGATTGCCCGGAGCATACGTACGTAATAAGTAAGCTCATTAGCAAAGAGACATACTTACTGATCGTCATTTTAGTTTTTAGGTAGTCCATATAATTGTTGTGTTGTTTGTACGTCATTGTTTTCTTTGGCCCGTTGTATGGAAAGGCTTCTGTTCTGATTATTGAATTTGCGCAGATCGGTGAGGTTATTGTTCATTTTCGTCGCCGTGCTACTGATGATCTCCAGCCTTTTTGCATCGGCCATAGTAGTTGTAAACGAATTAATAGCCAATAGCAGCTCATTGAGATTTTGAACGCTTTCGCTTAGTATGCCGTTATACACCTGTCCCATATAGTTGATCTCGCTGCCTGAAAAGTTCTTGTCCTGTTTAAACTGGCTGTAAGCGGCGTTGTATTCTTTTACTAATTGTAGTTGCTGCTGTGTAATATCCTTTACCTGTTGGTAGGTGCTTATCACAGATTTGACTTTTTGAAGCTCCTGATAATAATCACTGTAAAGTTTTTTCTGTTTATTCGCCCAATCTGAAATATCATTCAGCTGTAATTGCGACATTTTGGTTTCAAGTTCTTTCTGGGCATTTTGAAGCCATAGTGTCTTGTTTTGCATTTGCTGTACCTTCAGGTCGATTGCGACTATTACTTTTTTGATGGCCGATGTAATAATGCTAACTATGGGTATCTGTGCGTTTGCTTGCATTGTTGGCAAGGCACCTAATAAAAGTGAAAAGCTGATTGCTATAATACCTATCCTCTTTTTCATACTACACGGTTTAAATTGTTACTTTATTTTCTTATAAACTGCCGTCCCAACCATTATTTGTGTACGTGCAGGGTCTAACGAAATCGTAATGCCATTTGTCGTAGTAAATATGGTTTCATTGTCCTTGTTAAATACACCATTTTCCTTTTTTGATGAATACTCCGGCTGTTGTAGATTACTGTTCTTTATTACCTGCCATGCGGTATTTCTCGTGATCATATAACTGCCGGCTGTCCCGGCCGAATTGATAACGATGGTGTCACCTGACACAATGCTGTACTCGCTTTTGGGCAATACTTCATTTACATAGGTGCCCGGAATCGAATTTTTTAGCGTACTGTCCGAATTACAGGCACTAATTATTGCAGTTATGGTAATGAAACATAACTTTTTCATGATAATTACTTTGTAGTTAAATTATAATTTTCCGGCCCTGAGATCAGCTGCTAATTCCGCTATTCCTTTCTTTATATCTCCATCCCATTTTTTAGCATACTGCTGTACTTTTACTTTTTCTGATTCCTCGGTAGTATAAGCCAGGTATTCTTCTAATGATACTTCCGTAGCATACACCCTTGAAAGCATTCCACCCAGACTGATAAATACTTCTTTGTACTTTCTCGCAGGATCATTTGCTTTATTGATGGAAAGAACAAGCGCTTTTTCTTTTTCGGTCAGTCCCAATAGCTCCTGTATCTGGTCAAACTTGTTCTGGTATTTTGACTGGTCTAACAATATTTTACAGTCAGAATTATTGATAATAGCCTGCTTTACTACGGGTGAACTGATAATATCTTCTACTTCTTGCGTCACCACAATAGCCTCTCCATAAAACTTACGCACTGTTTTAAACAGGTACTTGATGTATTCTGCCATTCCCTCTTTGGCAATGGCTTTCCACGCTTCTTCAATAAGAATCATTTTCCGAATACCTTTCAGCTTGCGCATTTTGGATATAAACACTTCCATAATAATGATAGTAACTACGGGAAAGAGGATAGGATGGTCTTTAATATTATCCAGTTCAAATACAATAAAGCGTTCTGTCAGCAGATCAAGGTTTTCTGTAGCATTTAACAGGTAATCGAACTCTCCGCCTTTATAATAAGGCCGCAGCACATAGAGAAAATTGGTTACATCGAAGTCCTTTTCCTTGACCTTATCCTGTTCCAGTTTCTTTACAAAATCACCCTGCAAAAACTCATAGAATGTATTAAAGCTGCGAAAGACCTCTTTGTTTTTGCTTACCATGTCAAAGTAAAGCTGCAGAGCATTGGATAAGGCAACATATTCCGAACGGTTAAAAGTTTCATTGTCCTTTTTCCATAGCGCCAATAGAAGTGTCTTGATGCTTTCTTTCTTTTCCGTGTCCAGTGTATCATCCTGACTTATATAAAACGGATTAAACCGGATAGGGTTATGTTCATCATAAGTGAAGTAGTATCCTTTCACCAAGTCACACAGCCCTTTGTAAGAATGGCCGACATCCACGAGTACGATATGCGTACCCTGTTCGTAGTAAGAGCGGACCATGTGATTGGTGAAAAAGGATTTACCACTTCCTGACGGCCCCAGTATGAATTTGTTCCTGTTGGTGCAAATCCCTTTTTTAACTGGCTCATCAGATATATCAACGTGTAGCGGTCTTCCGGTTAATCTATCGCCCATGCGGATGCCAACCGGACTAATGGATGACCTGTAATTGGTTTCCAAATTGAAGAAACAGGTTGCTTGCTCCGCAAAAGTGTCAAATGTATCATTCATCGGAAAGTCAGCTTCGTTACCCGGTATGCCTGCCCAGAATATCTGCGGCGCTCCGTCCGTTTCCTGTTTAGGTACGGCGTCCATTTGGGCCAGGGATGAGGATACCATATTGCGCAGGTCTTTTAGCTCTTCCTTGTTATTTGTCCATACCAGCACATTGTAATGCGCCTTTACCGGCAGCCTCTGCGAAGAAATAGCTTCATTGAGAAAATCGCCTGTAGCATCTCTTGCTATCGCATTTTCCCTTGAATAAGCGGAAAGGGATTGCAGCCTTCGCCGTTTGCTTTCCAGCAGCTTGAGCGTCTTTTGTATATCTTCGAGGAAAACATACTGGTTATAGATGTGATTACAGGGTAGGAGCTGACCTAAAGGGGATGCGAACCCGACACTGAATTTAGTCTTGTCGGTGGAATACTTGTCATAATTGATCCTGGAACCGCAAAGCGCAGGCAGGTCTTCCACATCACTAAGGGCGTATATCTGGCAATATTGCTCTCCAATTTTAAGGCCTTCCTTAAAATGAATATCCTGTATTAGCCTGTCATTTCCCTGCTGCAATAAGAAGCAATACTGTTCCAGATACCCTATGCTCTTTTCTGAACCTGTTATTTCGTCTGTCTGTAATCTTCTGATCTTCATAAAGCCGCTATCTGCCAGTATTCTTTGAAATTGCCCTGTGCTGTCCAGGAAATCCTGCAACAATTGGTGATTAATGGTTTCATCCGGCACTATGGAGCGTTTCAATAGTGAGGAAAATACAGAACTGCCCTGTTTTCTGTTCTCCGGCATTTTGGTTAGCATAATATAACAGCTATGATCCAAACACGGCCTTTCATTAAAGAAACGTTCACTGCTTCGGGATAGAAAGCTTAAATCGTCCTTTTCAAAGTCAGCTTTGTAACCGTTTTGTATAAACCAATCCTGTTTGTGGAAAATGCTTTGCTTCGGCAATATTTTCAACGCTTTTATCCATCCCTGATGAAATGCCTCATATTCTTGGTCTGACAAAGTAAATATCTCAGGAAGCTGAACCTCAAACACAACTGTAACATCACCTTGCTTGGAAAGGATAAGGTCATTTTCCACCTTGTACAGCGGTAATACTTTTTCTATATCAATAGCCTGTGCCATTTTGTTTATTTTTTTGTAATCCTGAAAACACTTTTCTTGAATGAAACCGAACATGGGACGGAACTCCCTTTTTAGCGGCTTTTTTCATTAATCCGTACCTGCCGTACTTGCGGCTGAATTTTGTTACCCATGTATAGAGTATGGTGCCCAGCATACCGACAATGAACAGGCAGACATACATGTTAACACCGGTTATGTACAGGACAGCAAAAAGAATGAGCAGTACAACCAATCCTACTGCTAAGTAGGCGATATATTGAGCCTTTAAGCCCTTGAACTCGATCTGCTTATTGATGCCTTTATTGATCTGATATACGCTGTTCATACTGATGTAACTTTTCTGTTTCTTATGATTTGTTGAACTGGCTGATTATCTTCTTCAGGTTAGCGTCACTTTTTCTGAACCTGTTCGTGCTATTCCTGTTTCTTAGGATGCAAAGGGTTTCGGATAAAAGAATGATCATGTCGAGATAATCCTTCTCCGGTGCTTTATCATCTAAAAATTTTACCTCTGCCCATTCCACGCTTAACGGTATAGGATTACACTGTTGAGGCTTATTCGGATTGTAATAGCTGGCAAACTCTTTATCCCATAAGATATACCAGCTACCATCCTTATATCTGAACTGTCCAATGGGAATTGAATTTGCCTCTGCAGCGTTATTTTTGCTGACTTCCCTGAACTCTTCGAGTTTGTCATCAACGACAAATTCTCTTTCGCCTATCTTGATTCTGAACAACTTTTCTTGCATAACAGATTGCTTTTACATGCCAAAGAATGATTTGAGAACGGTAGCTACGATCACCAGGAACACACAGCTACCAAACCATGCTGCCGCAACCTTTCCGGTGTCATGGTCACCACTATTCCATTTACTGTACACCTTAACCGCACCTACCAGGCCAAGTATGGCGCCTATGGCATACATCAGGTTTGTTCCAGTAGCGAAGTAGCTCTTTACCTGCGTGGTCGCCTGATTGATACCGGCGTTACCATCGGCCGTTTGTGCTTCAGCACTTAGCTGGCAGATGGTCAAAAATGCCGTAATCGCACTGGCGATAAAGGCTGTCTTCTGTTTTCTGATTCTACTTAACACTTTTGATTTCATAAATTGATATTTACTGGTTAAAAAATGGATTACTGATTAGATGGAACTGCGGGCCAAAGGCTATTTACTTCCTGCATGGTTATTTCGTATTTATATTCTTCCGTGCATATTTCATAGATATATGCGTTTATGGAGTACCGGTATTTACTACCTGCGATTGCGATATATTGCTCTAATAAGGAAGGGAAAAGAGAAACAACATCATTTTTGTTTCCGTCAGCGTCTTTGATGACTCTGAAAAGTGTTTTAACACCTTCCATAAGATTGCTGACACTTTCAATAAGTGTAATGTCTGACGGTTGTTTATTGGTTTCTTCTTCTGTAGCCGGAGAATTGGTTGCGGACTGGAAGTTGTTAAGATATTGCTCGTCATTTGTCCGCTCGTCCCTGGAATGGCCGATGATATTTGTAAATTGACGATCTTGCATTTGAGTAGATCCTACCACGGCCGGCTGAACCTGATTTTTCTTACCTAACAGGAAAGTGAGGATCTCTTTCGGAAAATATACTATCCCTACGAATAAATAGTAAAGGACTACTACTACGAAAATGGCTATAAAAAATAGTTGCCATGAAATGCTGCTGAACATGATCTTTTGCTTTTGTTACAATGCAAAGATGCTATCAGCAAAAAACGATTTTTCACACTTTATACCGACTACGGTAAAATAAATTTCGTGAACTTGTTAGCTATTTAAGCTAAACATCTGATGCGTAGTATCATAGATTTTTGATTGCACATACCGCGCTAAACAAAAGACCAATTGCATCTGAGAAAAGCAAATTATTATTGTAATAAACCAAATTTGGATTATAATCATGAAGCGATTTATTGCGAAGCATAAATACACCATAAATAAGATGTGCTTTTAATTGATCTTCGGAAAGTGTATTTGCTTTGACTGCATTTATTAATATAGGAAAACTGTTATTGAATTGAATTTCAGATCCCGTGGGATAGACTGCAAATAGGCCAGATGCGGGAACATTTGGATTTACACGATTGTTTGCACTTCGCCCAACAAAAGAAGATACAGCCAAATTTAATGTGGGTAAATCATCGTGTAAGATTGGACCTATCATTGAATTTGTAACCGAAGGAAAGTTTTTGAAATTCGCTTCACACAAAATGCACAGAGAATTTATGAGTTCCTGACTATAAATTTTTGTCATAGCAGTAAAGCTATTTTTCAACCAATAATCTATCTGCCTAAAACGTAAAGCTGATGAAAAATAGGCAAAAACCTCAGGATGATGTTGCGATTTCAAAATGACACTGAAATCTTCTATGAATGGATAGATGTCTTTTAAACCTCTAAAGAGAACATTGTCATTTAAAGAGATTTCAATTGGGTTTATTACTGAACTGAATTTATCTATTGTATTGCTAATCGCTGTTGTTGGATTGAAGACTATTGCAAAAGTATTGCTTTCTTCTTCTTGAGAAAGCTCCCAATAAATCATTGCATTTATTGAATCATTCAGATAAATTGAATTTAGCGACAACCCAAAATATAAATGACTTTTATTTACAGAAATAGAATTCTCTTGTTCAAAATGGTTTACCAGTCGTAAAATAGAGCTGCCAATTTCTCTTACAAATGAAAAGTTTTCTCTACCAATAGTTGTTAACGCTAATAAATCAACATACGGCTCAAATAATCGATCATCAGTTCTAAGGTAGGAAGCGATTTTAGATCTTCTATTTAACCTGTCTTCAAAATCTCGCTCACTCCTTCCCTTAATAATCTGAGCCGTTGTCATAAACTCATCTATCGAATGCCTGCGAATTTGAGGCTGCCTTTGTTTTCGGTTTATGGTAACCCCACATTTCAATAAAAATTCCGTAAAAAGATCTTTCCAAGTCATGGGTTACTGCAATCTAAACAAGATGAAAATAGTCGTAAATATAGCTAAGACTTTCATCTTTTTCAATAACATACTATAGCATTAGAGGGCTTTTCTATACTCTCTGTCATCGAATCGAGTATTATTAGGGCATACATCTATTTCATCCATTTTCCCAATCAGGCAGTTCTTAATTGTATCAATAAAGCTCGTCCTGTTCTTTTTCCGTATCCTAATTTCCTGAAAAGTTCTGTAATAATTACCAAGATCAACATCAAAGACAGCTTCAAGATAAGCTGCAATATGTTTTATCTCTGCCTTCGCGTTATTGAATACACCGGTAGAATGTAACCCATACACAAGCTCAATCAATGCTGCCTTTGAGCCAGTCCATGATAGTTTGAACTTTGGCATGTCAATCTTCTCTGTGCTTTTATGCTCCTGCATTTCTAAGTCTGCTAAAGCATTTTTCAGATAACTTTCAAGCATTTCATTTGCCAATAAACGGGCAATCTTGTAATCGTGGCTGGTTGAAAAACTTGGATCATGATCGAACACATGCGGGTCCAGATTGAGGTTAATATCATAAGGCTGCCGGGTAAAATATTTCTCGTCTAAATGTGTAGCATCATTCCGGTAATACTTGTAAAATGCCAGGTTATTATCAAAGAAATATTTCAGTCTATCAAGTTCTTTACTTAGATATTCGCATTGTACTTTATGGCTGCCATTGGGCCTTTCCGTTTCAATTTTCTGCATCTTCAGAAAATATATTAGCTGGCTTGAAAACATTGGCTTTAGCCTTTTAAAGAAATGAATCTCTTCCTCTTCATTTTTAAATTTGTAGTCTTTTATATAAGCTTTCAAAGCGGACATTGAATCGACAACTGCCGCTACAGATCTTGTAGCTAAACACACTTTATTTTCATGTTGTTCAGCTTCTATACTTAGCTTTTCTTCCAGTCTCTCAAACAAATTATTTACAACTTCCATAAACACAATTTTAAGGGTTACTCTATTCTATTGCGATAATGCAATGGCCTTATTGCTCTCGGCACACACTGTTGTAGGGCAGTTTGAACATCCTGAGATGTCACATATTGGCCTTAAAAGGAGTAGAAGTGAAACGTCATATTTGACTTTGGTTTTGCAAAATCAAAAGTAAGTAGGACACTCAAAAATGTTGTTGACCTACATCAATTTTTACCGATAGGAATTTAAATTAAAATTTTCTTAACAACACTAATTAAACCTCTTCCGTATCAGGCTGTGATAACTTTTTCCTTAGTCGGCTCATCGTCGCTTCTTTGACACGTATCATTGAAGCAAGATATTTTTGTGGAACGCATTTAAAATGTTCAGGAAACAGTTCCCCTAATTTGTTATATCGTTCTAAAGCCGGTAGCGATAGGCAGGAATAAAACATGTTTTCAAGATTGATGTAGTATTCCTGCAAAATATTTAATGCTAAGTCCTTGCCTTCCGGTAGAGTAGATAGGACTTGCTCATAGGCATTTTTTGAGATGAAAATAAGTTCGCAATCCGTTATGGCCTGTAAATTAGTAAGGGATGGAATGCCTTTAAAAAAGCTATGCGCCGAAGTGTCAAAATTTCCTGCTAGTGCCACCCATGTTGTTACTTCAATCCCATCCTGTATCAGGTATGTTCTTACCATGCCTTTATTAACAAAATAAAGATTACGGCATATTTCGCCTTCTTTGATTAGAAACTCCTTTTTCTTCAAGGAACGAAATTCTAAAATGGAATATAGCTTATCAAAACTATCATTGGAGAGATTTGATAACCGGTTGAGCGTTTTACGAAACAATTGTATCTCTTCCTTCATCTTTATAAAATTTGATATAAACTAAAACCCTGATAAATACTATTTATAAAGAGCTATATAAAATATTTGCTTGATTTATGATTGGCAGGCTTTATTCTCTTGTTATACTATCAATTGCCTTCTTTATCAAAGGGACTACAATAAAGCCTGTTGGAATTGAAAGCCATAACTCAACAAGAAAATATTTAAAAAACCATGTCTTTATAAAATCAGGTTGCCAGCCTATTCTTGTTAGTAGCAATCCAAAACTCATAATTCCTGACATGGCGATGGAAACAAGTATGGTAAACAAGATGATTGACTGTACTTTAGATAATTTCATCTTTTCCCTTTTTAAAATAAATCTGTTTTTACAAATAGTCCGAAGTTGTTGACATTATAAGAATCTGGTCCGTAAAAATCCTGGATCGAGCCGACTCCAAATTGAACGTTTTTATAAGATAACCCGAGTCGCAGGTTGATTTCGGTTATTTCATGATACCCCAGTTTGGTGTTATAGTTATAAAGCCCCTCAACCCTGGTATAGATTCCCCAGTTTTTTGACAACATTGGTTTGTATTCAAAAACCGCAAGCATCTCAAAATTATACGTTTGAGTCAGGTCGAATCGGGGTAACACAAAAACTGAAACATCCTTGCTGAGCAACAAATATTGCAATCCTGCTGTTGGTCTGACATTCAGAGAAGTAGTGGGAAAATCCATGGCTGACAAGCCCGCTATTACTGAAATACCTTTTAATACTTCAGCAGTCAAACAAGACTGCGATATGAAAGAAGTTATTTGGTTGGCCTGCTCATAACCACTGGCAAAACTTGTGACATTAAAGAATCCAAACTTCGATGTCGGCGAAAACTGTTTGCTTAAGATCAACTGGGTGGAGAACCCTTGATTACCGGCAAGTAATTCAATCGGGATAGGTACTCCCTGTGCCGGGACATTTGCTGTTTTTAAGCTATCCGGAGTTTGGGCAAACGAATCTCCGAATCTTATGCACAAAGCAATGAATAGTAGTAACTTTCGCTTCATTTTTCCCGTTTTTAATCTTAGCAAAAGTACCGGATGCACATTTTAACGGAAAGGATAGGTTAGGCAACTATTCGGACAATTCAATCATTTTTCGATATTCTGTGGGTGCGTAGCCTGTATGTTTTTTAAAGAAACGACCGAAATAGGAAACATCCTCAAACCCTATCTCAAAAGCAACTTCACCAATAGACATATTGTTATTTTGCATTAGGACTTTGGCTTCTAAAATCAGCATTTCATTAATTAAATCTGATGCGGACTTGTCCAGCGTTGATTTTACTGATTTGTTAAGATGATTGGGCGTAACATTCAACTGCGATGCATAAAACCCTACTGACTTATTTTTAGTGACATGGTAATTAAGTAACCGTTTAAATTCCATTACAAGCCGTTCATGGGCTGAGAAGTTAACTCTCTTCCGAAAATCAAATGACCGGGTCATTTCAGCAAGAAAAGTGGTCAGGTAGAATTTTATGATGTCCGCATTTGCCTCACTTTCGTTAAGTTTCTGCATACGCTTAAGCAACACTATTAAATGTTCTGAGTCTTCCTTTTCGAGTTTTATAACGGGCCGGATTAGCCAGTCTGATAGGTCATTTTTAGTGTGAGATAAATAGTTATCAGAGAAATGTAGGTAAAAACCTTCAATATCTTCTGACATAAAAGATAAACTTGTTATTTGCCCTGCTGGCACAACGATTATCATGTTTTGATCAACAGTATAATGATCAAATCCTGCGCCCGCAACAATAGAGCCTTCGGTTACCAAAATAATTGAATGATTTGTCTGCCGATGGGGTGGTAACGGCATTTTTAATTCGTAAGTATCATCAGAAAGTCCATGGATATAAAAATCTAAAAAATTTTTCTTGCTGTATTCTTTAGGATCAAAGTAAGACATGATGATCTTAAATCCATCGTCGTCCTTTAAGGTTGGTATGTTTTTTAATTTTTTCAATCTCGGTCTATCCGATTATATTTATTTAGCTTATGGAAGCAAACATAAGACATAAATAACAACAATAATGATATTAACGGAGCTATTGCTGCTGACATACCTTCAACAGCAATATGGGCTGTTATTGCAGAAGTAAATGTGATGGCAAAGCCTGCATATACCCACTCTTTAATACGATTGGAAACCATTGGCAAAATGAGGGCGAACGCGCCTAATAATTGTGCTACCCCTAACTCAACCCTGAAGTAACCAGGAAATCCTAAATGTTTAAACTCTTCCACTATCATAGGATTTACAAAATATATGATGCCAGCCATTAATCCCGATAATGAAACAATGGTAGTTGCAATCCAATAAGCTATTTTATATCTTTTCATTTTTTCTGCTATTAAAATCTAGGCAAAGGTATCTTCTCCAAGTTTTGATAAAAAGGACTTTGTAGACAACTATTAGGATAAATCAATCATACGCTTGTTTACGTAGATCCGGCCTATCTACAGTTAGCCCAATACGTCATTTAAGACAGAGCAATTTTTTCTACATGGGACTAATCGCCGTACTTCTCATGGCTGCGACAGGCATATTCTCGTGTTTGCCTATTCGCTTATCCTGTGGCTCGTGTAAATAGTAATGCCATGACCATCTGGGTCTTTTATGCAGAAGAGATGGTGTCCATAAAATATTTCGTCCGGAATCTCTCCAGCAACAATTCCACGGTTAATCAATCCCTGCCGATATACCTCTAATTCTTCCCGACTTCTTCCAGGAATCATAAGGTCGAACTGTTCAGAAAATCGGCGGCGATACTGTCCTGTTGTGCTTTGCAAAATATCTTCATTTTTTTCTCCATTAGATTTGAAGAGGAGAACGTGGGTACCCCCTTGCAACTCAATAATGGCAACCTCGCCGCCATAAGCGACAAAAGGAGCGAGTCCAAGTTCCGTATAAAAACGGCAACTGGCTTCTAAATCCGACACTACAACTACAATATGGGCTACGGTCAGTGTTGATATTTCTAGGTTCTTTGTGTTCGTCATGTGCTTCGTCATTTTATCTGTTTCAATGCATTTGGTTTTTTCCAATACCAACGACTGCGAATCATCTTTTCTGTTATTAAAATTTAGGCAAAGATATCTGCTCCAAATTTTGATAAAAAGGACTTAGTAGGCAACTATTAGGAGAAATCAATCATGTACTTGTTTATGTTATCCAAATCAGTTAGCTAACTAACTGACGACAGTTCTCCACAATAATCATTCAACAGATAGTTGATTTCGAGGCAAGTTCTAAAAACGCTATAACGCATTGGTCGACACGAGATATATCGTAATTGCCAATAGTGACGTGCAATTTGTGCTTATTCATTTTCATACAATCAGCGGCTCCGGCTGATCCTATTTTCTTTCTCCTGGGTTTGAGCAAACTTTAAGT
>Ga0206886_1144_pt1 | contig 14178 bp, 17 predicted proteins | sample Alteio_BWOrgHeat_92_FD_152952 | JGI IMG/M metagenome (GOLD analysis project Ga0206886, IMG submission 152952) | Enriched cells from forest soil in Barre Woods Harvard Forest LTER site, Petersham, Massachusetts, United States - Alteio_BWOrgHeat_Nextera2 ... | reverse complement strand
GAAAGCCATCAGATACCATACATACACGAGCGGATACTCAAAATGGATGATTCCAAGTTTATTATGTTACAATCTATCAACTTTCGTGACCCCACGACTATGATTATAGTATCGTTGATTGGTGGCCACCTTGGTATAGACCGCTTTATGCTAGGAGAAACCGGGTTGGGCATTGCAAAACTACTTACTTGTGGAGGCTTGGGTATATGGGCTATTGTAGACTGGTTTCTCATTATGGGTCATACCCGTGAAGTAAACATGCAGAAACTGCAAACAGTTATGTATTAAATCCATGAGACGAGGCAAACTCTATATCATATTGCTCATGGTGCTCATAGCAGGTTATAGTTGGGTGCTGTGCAATTTGTATTTTATACATATTTCACATGTACTCAGCCCATGCTTGTTCCATCTTATTACAGGGTTGCCATGCCCGTCATGCGGCACTACCCGGTCGGTGTTATCATTATTTTACCTGCACCCAGTCGATGCGTTTTATTATAACCCGCTCGGTTTTGTAGTAATGCTCGTATTATGTATAACCCCGTTATGGATAGTATATGATATGGCAGGTAAGCGTAACAGCTTTTATTCTTTTTATTGTAAGACTGAGGCATTTCTCAGGCACAAGTGGGTTGCCATACCACTCATACTTCTTATCATGGTCAACTGGATATGGAATATACATAAATACACCCTGTAAATGCGCACTATAAACTTTAGTTACCAACCCGATGAGTCGGAGGCGGAAAAAGCGTCTAATGGTTATCTCATGTCCCTCATAGCCCTTATGGCGGGCATGCCTCTTCCCATTATCAATCTATTTGCCACCTGTATCTTTTATTTAGGCAATCGTAAAGGCCCCTATTTTGTGCGTTGGCACTGCACGCAAACCCTCCTATCACAGTTTACAATACTCATTATGAATAGCGTGGGTTTCTCATGGACTGTATCAGTATTCTTTGGCAGTGGTATACTTTCAGACACTTACATAGCATACATGCTCACTATCTTTCTTTTCAACATCACAGAGTTCAGCATCACCATATCTGCGGCTGTGCGTGTGCGCAAGGGCCATCATGTAGAGTGGTGGTTTTGGGGCACACTTACTAATCTCATTTGTAAACCCTGATGTCTCCCACTATGCAAAAAACAGTACTACAGTTTTTCACATTGGTGGTCGTCTTCTTAGGGGTGTGGTGGTTACTCAGCCAAGTTCCCTTTACAAAACATCTGCCCGTAGCGCGAATCAACAAGTTTAAAGAGAAAAAGCTGGGCGACTATATGATAGAGAATTGTAAAAAAAACAATTATGAGATAGATACCGACAGCTTGCAGCAATTATTAGACTCATTGAAAAACAGGGTATGTGCTCCCAATGGCATCAATCCTGGCGCTATACACATACACCTACTGCACAATGACGATGTTAATGCATTTGCACTGCCGGGACAGCATATGGTCATCTACACCGGGTTACTAAAATATTGTGACAGTGCCAGTGAGCTATGTGGTATCATAGCCCACGAGATAGGCCACATGCAACACAATCATATCATGAAGCGCATTGTAGAAAACATAGGCATCACTGCGGTCATATCCGTAGCAGGTGGCAATTCTCAAACAGTGCAGAAGATACTTACAACCCTATCATCTACAGCGTTCAGTCGTAAGCAAGAGGTCGAAGCGGATGCCGCTGCCGTGGATTACTTGTTGCGCGCCGATATAGACCCTGCAGGTTTTGGCAATATATTACAGCGCTTCGGCCAAAGGAAAAACGACATACCCAAACAAATGGAATGGCTAAGCACACATCCCAACTCTGCCAATCGTGCGGAAGAAGTATTCAAGCGCTGCAATCGTGTGGGTGCTATGTATATGCCTGTCATAAGCGATAGTAGTTGGCGGATGCTGAAAAGAGTCGCCCAATAACTGCATTCTAAAATTTTCTAATCATTCTAATCATAAGACATCTGCCTTTAGAGGTGATAAAACGTATTTTTTAAGCCTGAGATAAGGCCTATTGGCTTTAATGACATTGAAAAGGTAGAATTACAAAAGCATTAGAAACTAAACTGACTATTGATTGTATATTTACACATATGCCCGCCAGACCTACGCTTAATCCAATAATACTTGAAGCTGAACGGCTCTTTCTGAAAGAGATCAATCCTGATATTATCTATAATCTTTTTACTTTTTATACTGATGAAGAGATATCGCAATTTATGGGTCTCAAGTCTGAAAATGAGATGGAAATAGAAAGAATAAAGTTTGAAGGTGGCAGAACTACCTATCGTACCTCTTTTAAAACTTTTCTGTTGGTTGATAAAGAATCCGGTAAGATCATTGGCCGCGCAGGTTTTCATAATTGGTATGCACAACACTTCAGATCAGAGATGGGATATGATATGGATGAGGAGTATAGAAATAAAGGACTAATGACAGAAGCCATAAAAACCTTGATACAATATGGATTTGATAAAATGGATCTGAATAGAATAGAAGCATTTACTTCCCCAAACAATGAAGCTTCTAAAAAATTACTTACTAAACTTGGATTTAAAGCAGAAGGAATATTAAAGGAGCATTTTTTTAAGGATAACAGGCTCGAAGATTCTGTTTGTTTTGCAATTCTTAAAAGTGAATATCATAAATAATGCACCCATGCTGGTTCCCAACTTTAATCCATTCCCTGTATTAGAAACGAAGCGCCTGGTATTAAGACGCCCTGTGATGGCTGATGTGGATGAGATGTTTATATACAGAAGCGATAAAATGCTGATGCAATATATACCTCACCGCCTGGCTACCCAAAAACAACAAGTAGTTGAAATGCTGAGATTTATTAATAATCTGATTGATAAAAATGAAGGCATTAACTGGGCTATTACTTTAAAAGGGAATGATATCATTATTGGTATGGTGGGTTATGTACATTTCTTTACAGACGACTATCGTGCGGAAATAGGCTATATGCTGCATACACCTTATCATGGTAAGGGCATTATACACGAGGCTATGAAAGCTGCAATGGACTACGGATTTAATGTGCTGAAGCTGCATTCTATAGAAGCGATTGTTAATTGTGAGAATGTGCCGTCAAAGAAAGTGCTGGAGCGTATCGGTTTTTCGAAAGATGCATTCTTTAAAGATTATTTATTTCATGATGGGAAGTTCATAGATGCCAATGTTTATTCGTTTGTAAAAAGTGAATAGATTATTATATCTTTCTTACCTTATGTACGACCTTTGAACATATGTCGTCTTCTGCCAATAACTCTGTTGTTAAATTTATATTCTTCGGTAATTATTTTTATGGTATTTGCGGGGTAGCCTTATCTATCGAGGCGAGTTTGCAGCAATACTTCCTGTTAAATAGTTGGTTGTTCTATCTGATGTCATTTGCCCTTACTACGCTTTTCTATACTAAAGCATACCTGCCGCATACTGAACGCAGTACAGAAAATAAAAGATCGCTGTGGTATTATGAACATAAGAGAACTATGGTATATAGCCAGCTTGTATTAACTGCTATATTATTGTTGGGTTGCGGCTGGTTCTTACTACAAAACTGGCAGAGTGTTTTGCAGATGAAACCTTATGAATGGTTGCTGGTAATAGCATTCCCGGTGGCGGGTGGCTTTTATTATGGATTGGATAATAAGGCATTTGGAAAGTATAATCTCAGAAAAATAGGATGGCTGAAGCCTTTTATTATTGGTTTTGTATGGGCGGGATTAGTTACGGTTTATCCACTGATGTATGCAGATATTGAGAACAAGCAACATTATCTTATCACATTTTTAGGTAGTTTATTGTTTCTTAAGAATTTTATGTTTGTTACCGTGCTATGTATCATGTTTGATATCAAGGATTATGCCAGTGATGTGAATCAGCATATATATACATTTGTGGGACGGGTGGGGTTGCGCAAAACCATATTTTACATTCTCATTCCTTTGTGCATATTGGGGCTTGGATCATTTCTTACTTATGGAACCACGCATCATTTTAGCATGATGAAGATATTGCTGAATACGATCCCGTTTGTATCATTGATATGGGTGGCTTATTCATTGCACAGACGCAAGCAAATATTTTATTACCTGATCTTAATAGATGGATTAATGTTGCTGAAAGCTATTTGCGGTACTATTGCCATGGTATACTTTTAATTGGAACTACAATAATTTATGCAATACACTATTAGAAAAGTGAAACCCGAAGATGCTGTTATCATTGCTGACCTGTCAGTGCAACTGGGGTATAACCCTTCTGCTGAAGATACTGCGTCATATATAAGAGAGATAAGTAAGAATAGTAATGAAGTAATTTATGTAGCTGTCAGTGGCCCGGTTGTTATAGGCTGGATGCATGTTTTTATAACTACAAGACTGGAGTCCGGTATTTTTGCTGAGATTGGAGGATTGGTTGTACATGAGCATTTCAGAGGCAAGGGTATAGGTAAATTACTGATTGAAAAAGCTATTGAGTGGTCCAGGAATAACAAGATCACTACATTAAGGTTGAGAAGTAATATTAAAAGGCATGAAGCACATCAATTCTATAAAAGATCGGGGTTTGTTGAAGTAAAGGAACAGAAAGTGTTTAAAATGGATATTTAGTGCTATTTCCATTGCAGTATTTTATTGTCTGCTATTACATAAATGTGTTTACAAGTTTTTTCTTCTATGGTATGCGTGCCTGTAAACTGCCCGAACGCTGGTAGTATCAAACTGTTTTTTGTTTGTGCGAAACATGATAATCTTATTGACTGGCGGCCGTTCCCGTTCATACGAATAGCGGGGTGTATGTGCCCGTGAATAGTAAAATGCGGTGTGTCTGTTTCATAATGAGAAATAAGAAAGGGTGCGTAATGATAAGCATCTTTATGAAGATGCACGTTCAATGATGTGTAGGTGTCCTCCGGCAATATATCGTGGTTGCCTATAACAAGGCTGATCTGTAATGAAAGATGTGCTTTTCTCCAGGATTGGAAAGCATCTGTTTCGTTGTTTGCTTTACTATGAAAGAGGTCGCCGGCAATAATAAGATGTTCTGCTTTATGTTGTTGTATCAAATCTGCCAATCGTTTTTCGTCCTGCCTTTGTGTATTGGCGGGAATAGCGATCCCATTTTTTCTGAAGTGTGCAGATTTACCCCAATGCAGGTCTGCTACTATCAAGACCTTCTGAGCGGGCCACCATAAAGCTTTTTCAGGTAACAGGTATATCTCTTCGTCTTGTATAACAATGGAGTGCATATTATTCCTCTCTTTCTTTTCTCCATTCATCCCTATGCTTTCGTAACGGGTGATCTTTTGATTTGTTAAATATCTTTTGCCCGTTTTCTCTGCCTGCACGGCGAGCTCTTTGTTCTTCTTCAGGCAAATGCAATTCGTCACGGCATTCTGCACTGCAGCAACCTTCGTAAGTGGAGGCGCAATCTTCACATTGAATAAAGAGCAGGTGGCAGCCATCGTTTTTACAATTCGTATGCGTATCACAGGGCTTACCACAAATATGGCAATGTGCAATGACGTCATCTGTAATCCTTTCCCCGAGACGCTCATCAAAAACAAAATTCTTACCAATAAATTCAAGAGGAAGCCCTTCTTCTTTTGCTTTGCGTGTATATTCTATTATGCCGCCTTCTACATGAAATACATTCTTAAACCCATGATGCAGTAGGTAGGCGCTGGCTTTTTCGCAACGTATACCACCTGTACAGTACATAATAATGTTCTCGTCCTTCTTGTCTTTTAGCATTTCTGCGGCCATTGGCAATTGATCGCGAAAGGTGTCTGATGGCACTTCAATAGCGTTCTTAAAATGCCCCACTTCATATTCGTAGTGATTTCGCATATCTACTACAATAGTGCCGGGTTGTTGTGAGAGCTGATTATACTCTTTTGCTTTCAGGTATTTGCCTGTCCTGGCAGGATCGAAAGAAGGATCGTTAATACCGTCTGCCACTATCTTTGGACGTATTTTCATTCTAAGCACCCAGAATGATCTTCCATCGTCATCTACTGCAATGTTCAGACGAATACCATTAAGCTCGGGAGCGGCATTATACAATGCATCGCTAAATGCTTCATAGCTATTTTCAGGTACGCTTATTTGCCCGTTAATGCCTTCGTGAGCAATATAGATACGGCCAAATACATTGAGTTCTTTGAACTTTTTATATAGCTCGTCACGAAATAGCTGCGGCTCTGTAATGTGGAAATACTTGTAGAAGGAAACTGTTTTGCGTGGCTCTGTCTCGGCCAACATACGCTGTTTCAGCTCCTCATTATTTACCCGGTTGTGTAACACTGGCATGGTGTACCTTCCTTTAAATGAGTGAACAATATTTTTATAAGCTTGCAAAGTTACGTTTTTAGTTGATTGGTTGAATAAGTTGATGGGGTTGAGTAAGTTTGAGTATAAAGTATTTGATATGCGTCTACTGATATTGATATGGATATTGTTTCCTGCTATAGGATTTTCCCAGCCACAGTGGGTTTTGATAGTTAGACCGTTGATCAATTATTTTATGGAAAATTCTGTGCACCTGGGTAATGGCGTGAATTGCTTTGCCATTACCAAGCAGGCAGATTTCAGGAAGATGTTTGGCGTAGCAAAGACGATGGATAATAAAATAGTGGAACCTGATTTTGATAAAGAAAATGTGATAGTTATAGCTGAACCCACTTCTAACCATGATATGGTCATCACTTTTACCGATGCTATGAGAGCCGGTGACTTTATTGAAGTGTATTGTAAGATCGAAAAGAAGAAGTATCCTTTGAGTTATGAAGTAGAACATGTATGTGCAGGGATTATACCTAAATACCCGGGGGTAAAGAAGATGAGGTTCTATGATGAAAGAAGGAAATTGTTGGGCGAGGTGAGAATGAATTAGCTTATAACCAACGCAAAGGGTTGCGCCTGCTCATGAGGATATAGCGTTTCATATTCAACCAGAAGGCGAGTATCATGTAGATAATGAGCGGAGAACCTAATGTCATGAAAGAGATATAGATAAACCACAGCCGGATGCGTGATGTGGCCACACCGAGTCTTTCCCCAATGGCTGTGCATACGCCAAAGGCTTTCCACTCAATAAAATCTTTCATATTTACGAGCTTGTTGTACATGGGGTTATAGTAAAGTTAAGAAATTGCAGTTAGTTTTCAAAAGCGGGGCTCACGAAGTGAAAGTGAGCCCCGTAATTATATGTTTAATTATTTTTTGCTTTAGCTTCAAGCTCGGCGCGTATTACATTCAGTGCGCCACCGGCCTTGAACCATTCGATCTGTAGCTCGTTGTAAGTGTGATTAAGTTTGATATAATCCCTGTTGCCATCTTTATGATGCAATGCCATAGTTAACTGGTCGCCGGGTTTGAATGTAGTAAGGCCTATGATATCGATGGTATCGTCTTCCTGTACTTTATCATAATCAGCCTTGTCAGCAAAAGTAAGTGCGAGCATACCTTGTTTCTTCAGATTGGTTTCGTGTATGCGTGCAAAGCTTTTTACGACAATAGCACGAACACCAAGATGACGAGGTTCCATAGCTGCGTGTTCGCGGCTGCTGCCTTCGCCGTAGTTCTCATCACCCACGACAACAGTACCGATCTTAGCTGCTTTATATGCGCGCTGTACATTGGGCACTTCGTCGTATTCACCTGTCAATTCGTTCTTTACTTTATTCGTTTCCATGTTGAATGCATTGATGGCGCCAATCAACATGTTGTTAGAAATATTATCGAGGTGACCACGATATTTTAACCATGGCCCTGCCATAGATATATGATCTGTAGTGCATTTACCGAATGCTTTAATCAGTAGTCTTAAGCCTTGCAGGTCAGTGCCTTCCCATGCAGGGAAAGGATGCAATATTTCCAAACGGTCGCTATGCGGATTAATGATAATTGATACCTGACTGCCATCGGCGGCAGGTGCCTGGTAACCGGGATCTTTTACATCGAAACCATGAGGTGGTAATTCATAACCTCTTGGTTCATCCAACATTACTTCTTCTCCTTTTTCATTTTTCAATTTATCTTTCAGCGGGTTGAAACTTAGTTTACCTGCTAAGGCAAAAGCTGTAACAATTTCAGGTGAGGCCACAAATGCATGTGTGCTTGACAAACCATCGTTACGTTTTGCAAAATTGCGGTTGAAAGAAGTAACTATTGTGTTTTTACGTTTAGGATCATCTATATGACGTGCCCACTGACCGATGCAAGGGCCACAAGCGTTTGCCAAAACAATACCGCCCATTTGATCGAATGTGTTTAACATGCCATCGCGCTCGATGGTATAACGCACCATTTCTGAGCCGGGTGTAATTGTAAATTCACTTTTCGCTTTCAATCCTTTATTTAAAGCACCCTGTGCTATATGTGCAGAACGTGAAATGTCTTCGTAAGATGAGTTGGTGCAAGAACCAATGAGTGCCACTTCCACATCATCAGGCCAGCCATGCTCTTTAACAGCTGCAGCCATTTTGCTAATGGGTGTTGCCAAGTCGGGTGTGAAAGGCCCGTTTACATGAGGCTCCAAGTCATCGAGATTTATTTCTATAAGTTGGTCGTAATATTTTTCAGGGTTTGCATACACTTCAGTATCGGGACGTAAATCATCTTTAATAGCTTCTGCGAGTGTTGCAATATCTGCACGATTGGTAGCACGCAGGTAATCGGCCATTTTACTATCGTAAGCAAAGAGCGAACAGGTAGCACCTATTTCTGCACCCATGTTACATATAGTACCTTTGCCTGTGCAACTGAGTGTTTCAGCACCTTCGCCAAAATATTCTACAATTGCGCCAGTGCCGCCTTTTACCGTGAGGATACCAGCTACTTTTAAAATAATATCTTTTGCACTTGTCCAGCCGCTCATACGACCGGTTAATTTAACACCGATCAGTTTTGGCATCTTCAATTCCCATGGCAGACCAGCCATTACGTCTACGGCATCTGCACCACCTACACCTATTGCTATCATACCTAAGCCGCCAGCATTTGGCGTATGGCTATCGGTGCCTATCATCATACCACCTGGGAAGGCATAATTTTCAAGTACTACCTGGTGAATGATACCGGCACCTGCTTTCCAGAAACCAATACCATATTTATTAGAGATAGACGCCAAGAAGTCATACACCTCTTTATTTACATTTATAGCAGTTTGAAGATCTTCTGCCGCACCTACTTTTGCCTGTATCAGATGGTCGCAATGCACAGTGCTGGGTACTGCAACAGTAGCGCGTCCGCATGTCATGAACTGGAGAAGCGCCATTTGCGCGGTAGCGTCTTGCATAGCAACACGATCGGGTGCGAAATTTACATATGCCTTGCCTCGTTCGTATGTATGAGCAGCAGGGTAGTATGTATGAGCGTATAATATTTTTTCTGCCTGTGTTAGCGACCTGCCTAATAATTTACGTGCAGCTGTAACTTTTTCGGGTAATTCTGAGTAAACTTTTTTAATAAGATCAATATCGAATGCCATATTCGGGTGAGAATTTGTTAAAAGCGTTGCGAAGTTACGTAATTGAGTTGAATGGTTGAAAGGTTGAATTGTTGATTTTGTTAAAATGTAGTGGCTTGTTTTCCCTTAGGCATTTCCGTTTTGGTTCCGCTTTGCTTCCGCATGTAAAATTAATAATATGAGCTATGGGAGCTGTTTTGACGTTGTTTGCTTCCTATAATTAGAAAAAAGCGGAAGCGGAAGAATGTAGCTAAGAGGAAGATGTTATGAAAAAAAATGAATTAAAAAATGTGAACATAAGTGATAGTTTGTGGCATAAAGTTACGACACCGAAATGGGTCAAAACAAATATTTGTTTTGTTGCATTGTTTTAGATGTGTTATGATAAATAGATGTTATAGGAGATTGGGTATTGTGAAATATAAATGGCAAATAAGCCAATACTTTTTCTGTAAAAATTAATATTTTTATTTTTTAGCCAAATGAAATACATAGCTATAATATTAATCTTAAGTTTAGTATCAATACAATTAACTTCTTGCAAAAAAGATAAGTCGTTCCAAGATAAATTAATGGGTAGGTGGCATGATAATAATTATGATGTTGTGATATTCAATCCTGATAAAAGCGGATCTGTAAAAATATCGGGTTATCAAACTGAGGACTTTAGCTGGCAAATACAAAGCACTCGTGATATACTAATCACTTATGACCCTACAACCAGCGAAGTCTGGACAGTACTCTCTCTTGATGATAATAATTTTAGTTTTATGCAAGGTAGCAACGGGCCTATAAATTGTACACATTAGCTAAGGAGCATGTGGGTAAAGGAAAATGAATCAATTGTACTAAGCAGGGATATGATTAGATAAAACAAGCTCGTTTTCGGTATAGGTATTGAAATAAGCCAGCCCACCAATAAACCAAACACAGACATAAGAGCCATCAAATTCTTCAGAGCCTTTTTGTTTATTGACAGTATCGATAGTCATATCTACACTACCTGATTTAAGATGAACTGTATCATCTACTTTAAACTTAGGTTCCATAAGAATAAATTTGGAATACAAATATAATTAATAATTTGTATTTATCTGTAAGTATCTTATTCTTTTACAAACTTACTTACCTGCAAATTGCCTGTTTCGTTTTTGAGGATAATTAAGTAACTACCCACAGCCAATTGAGAAAGGTCTATTTGGGTGCTTGTTTTAAGAATAGAACTTCTCAATATTGTTTTGCCCAGCATATCAGTAATGACCAGTTGCAATGGTTCTGAAATATGTGTATGAAGATCTACAACCAATCTATCTTTTACCGGATTAGGATAAATCTCTGTATACTGAGTTTGTACATATTGCACATCAGTTGGTGGCAAAACAGATAAATTATCTACTGTTAAAAAAGAACATTCACCAGTAAGGCAAACATTATGGACGCGATTGTATTTGTTGATATAAGTAGGCACGAAGTAGATAATAGCAGTATCTGGTATTTGTGTATTGATATAATTAATAGTGCAGGTAAATGGAGTATATGAGGTATTTGTTGTTAAGGCTGCCAACCCTGTGGCAATAGTATCGTTCTGGTTTAAAGAAGTGTTCCATTTGGTCATAAATACTAAAACATATGCTGTATCATAATTATAAGGAGGTGCTACCTGGTTATTAATGTATTTATAATAACCAGTGATGCCTGCGGGTCTGGATGCAATAGAAGATCTTTGTTTTACCCAATCGTTATTTTCTCCCTGGTAAGAACGGGCTATTGTTAAAGCATAAGAGCCGTGCTCTGCATTAGAGTCTTGCCATGCACCATATATATTATTGATGGGCATTGCCGTACCGTTGAAGTAATGCGTCCAATTATTAAGCGTGAGATTACCGCTATTAGTTGTCCAATTTTCAAAATCCAAATTGGAGAGTTGCGCAAAACTTAAGATTGTAATTATTGAAAAGGAAGTGGTAAAGAATAGTTTTTTCATATAGGGTAGTTTTATATAAAGTTAAGGAAGTTTTAGAAAGAAAAAACTAAGTACGAATGAAATTATTTCGGGTATTCGAAATTTGTTTTTTCCTCTTTCATTTTTATGGGACGTACTTCGATGCTTACGTTTGTATTGTATGCAAATTCGGGGTTGCCTTTGGCAATTTCAATTGCTTCATTTATATCGTTTGCAAGGATGTGGTAATAGCCTACCTGTGTAATCCCTGCCTGATCGAATGGGGATTCTTCCCATTTGCCATTTGGATTTGTAATAGTTACACCTTGTCTTATGAGTGGCTGCGCCGCGATCAGTTTTTTCTGTTGCGTGAGCTTGCCAATGTACACTTCGCATGCACGAACAAATTCCAGGTGTTTTTCAGAAGAAAATGAGGCTTTAGAATCGCCATTGTTTCGGATCAATAACATAAACTCTTTCATGAAACTTTTTTTAGAGGTTGCTATATACAATATATATGCAAGTTACAATTTGTAATGAATAGCTGATAGGCATTAACTATTTGGTAATGTCAATTGTGTAACGTATTTTTACGTTATATAGCTTATTTGATAGTTGTATATATTGTTAAAGTGTGCTATATGGATTGTTAAAGTGATTTGCGAGATAATGCCTTTAACAATTGTAGTGTATAGTTTAGTGTTTGATTCATTTATTCACCAATAAAAACCTTTTTATGAAAAAGCATTTTACACTTTCGCTATTACTGATCGGTGTTTGCCAGGTAATAGCACAATCACCTGTACATTACAAATTTGCCAAGCAGGAACAGGCCTATGCTGTTGCTATGCAATTACTGAATCGTCCAACTACTATCGCTGCAAAAACAACGCTCACTAAAGAGCGGCTTATAGGCAGCAGGTATAGCACAAATAATTTCAGGCCTATGCTGAACATCTATGACAGCTCTGTATATAAATACAGTGGTAATAATGGTTCGCAATTTGACCTGAATGCATTGCAGTATAATTTTCCTTCAACACAGTTTGATTATGACCTACCAATGGTTGACGAACATGGTTACCATGTTACAGCACCTGAGGTGATGTGTGATACCGCGATCGGTAAAAACGCCGGTAACCTGGGACATCTTGTACTTGCCAACACTACTATATCGGGATATGATATGAATGGCATGCTGGTAAGCTATTCAAGTGTGAATATAGATACTTCGTATACGCCAAGTATCAGTTATTATAATACTTATGATGGTGCAGGTAATGTAACAGCAAGTATTAGCTTTAACACCCATAACGGTACTACCTGGGACACATCCGGAGAAAGGTATTTTGCTTATAACGGATCGGGGCAGTTATTAGCTGACAGCAATTATTCGAAGAGCGGGAGCACCTGGTATGTGTCTAATAAGGTTACCTATGCCTATGATGGAAGCGGGCATATAAATCATATACAACAATATACCAGTAAGAGCCCTATAGCGTTATTGAAGTACACAGGAAAAATCGATCTGACTTATTATACTGATGGCAAATTAGAAACGATCTATACATCAAAAGATACAGGAACCGGTATGTACCTCAATTATGCAGATACTTTTGGCTATGCCGCAGGGTATAACTATTTTAATTTTTATGAAAGCTACGGTTATACTGATTCCGGATGGAAGCCAGTGAGCAGTACTACTAAGCATATAAACGCTGCTGGTGTACCCGATACGGTTTATAAGTCTGAACTCATATATTTTTTTGACACAACCGGCGCATTGTTAGGGTCTCAGTATTTGTATTTTAAAGACATAATTACTTACAATGTTCATAATGATCCGGTACGGTATGTTGATTATATAGACTGGGGGAGTGGTTATAGTGATAATTCTGATCAACATTTCTATTATGAGCCGGCTACTAATATTGCTAGTACACTTTTAGAATTTCATGTTATAACATATCCGAATCCGGTAAAAGAAAATATTTACGTTGTACCAGGTGAGAATGCCAGAAACAAACGAGTGAACATACAATTATGTAATGCCGAAGGCAGATTACTAAGAAGTATGCAGGTGGTATGGCAAGGCCAACCAATACAAATGTCTGTTGCTGAGCTGGCAAGCGGGGTATATTATATATCTGTTTGTGATACTAGCGGGGATAAAAGCACCGAAAAAATAATAAAGGAATAAATATTATTAAGAGATAGTTTTATGTGGGGGCTTAAGCCCCCGCATTGCTATAAAATTTCTTTTATACAAAGATCAGAGTCATTTCACAGTCTACCTGTGTAAATTCCGGTTGCCTGTCAGCACGGAGATCCTCATCTCTAAAGCATTTCACTATTTGGTAGTAACGGTCATAGCCACTCACCATCAACAGTTGTTTAAATGTTTGAGGGCTTTGCGGCAAAGCGTAAAACTGTCCTTCATTCATCCTTGACGGCACTACAAAATCTCTTGCTCCTTCAGGGGTGGATTTGATCAAAAAAGGTGTTTCTATATCCCAAAATCCTTGTGAATCTAAATAATTACGCACTGTCCTGTTCACTTTATATCGCAACTCCATATTACGTTTCAGCGTAGGTCTCCGCAAGTCCATATATCGGTACTTCATGCGCAGTTCATCACCACCGTCCGTTTCTTCTTCTATCGTAAATGGCGGCACAGATGAAATATTCATAATGGCAAAATCATCTACCGAAATTTCTACATCACCGGTGGGTAGCTTCGCATTTTT
>Ga0206886_1143_pt1 | contig 14205 bp, 17 predicted proteins | sample Alteio_BWOrgHeat_92_FD_152952 | JGI IMG/M metagenome (GOLD analysis project Ga0206886, IMG submission 152952) | Enriched cells from forest soil in Barre Woods Harvard Forest LTER site, Petersham, Massachusetts, United States - Alteio_BWOrgHeat_Nextera2 ... | reverse complement strand
TCGCTCTCGCTCGTGAAGATGGCGGCGGCGCGCTGCAGCAACTGTCGCTTCCACGCCTGGGTCTGGTTCGGGTGGACATGGTCTCATCGCCGCTCACGGCGGCGAGGGCCACTTTCGCCTTGAACGCCGGTAGGTGATTTCTTCGGGGTCTTCTCTCGCTTCATAACTATCAGAGTCGTTTCTAAAGGAATAGTGTTGGGTTCATAGGATCGCCGGTTTCCTGGGTGTCACGAATGTGCCTGGCGCAATGATGCCAATTCCGCAATTAAAGGGGCCCAGTACGCCCGATCGGCGGTGCGTTCGGCCGTCTCTTCTTGCATCAGCGCTATCTCAATATCCTGCTTGCGCTCCCAGTTCACCTTTGCAAGCCACGGACGTTTCTGCTTCGCCTCCAGGACTCCGTGTGGATACGCCAGTGCAACCTCATGGAGGAGTGAAGGTGTCCGAAGTTCACTGAACCAGAACAGAATACGCGCATCGCTTGGATTATCCCGAAAGGTGAGGTAATTCACCTCGACGAGGCGTCGAATCATCGGCCAATCTTTGTCGCGCTGCGTTTTTTTCGCTTGCACGAGATCGGGGAGTGCCAACAGATCGACGTCACCAACTCCGGGGAGCTGAAGGGTCGTTCGCCGTTCCCACAGTGCAGGAAATGGATCGACATTCCGCATACGACTCATCACATCCACACGCATCCGTCCAGGACGATCGCCGAATGCGAAATGAATCGCGTGTCCGCGTTCGAGATACTGCAATTCGAACGGCGGCACCGCGATGGTCGCCGCCCCGAGCTCGTCGAGGGCGGCGTGCAACCGAGTCAGGTTTTCGTGATCGGCCAGTAAGGCGAGATCGGTGTCGCGGCTAAACTCCGCTGCGCCGTATAACACGCAGGCTTGGCCACCCATCAGGAGATGCTGGACGCCATGCCGTCGGATCGTAGAAAGGGCTCTGTGTATCAGGCTCAGGCTCAACCGATCCTCCAAGGCGTAAGAACATGGCCCAGAGGTCCGCCTGCGCCGCCCACCGCTGTTGGGGACTCATGTGGTACCAGTCCGCCCACTCAGGCTCGCAGAGATCCTCAATAGTAACCATCCAGAGATAATAACATCTCTTGGTCATCGCGGCGCGACAGCCACACAGATCGCATGCGCCTCGTATCCAGTTCCATGAGCACCTGGACCTCGAGCATCGAGGCAAGACCGCCCCAAGAGGCTCTTATGCCCAAAGCGAGACTCGAACTCGCATACGGCCAAGCCGTGGGGGATTGTGAGGATGGCCACCCCGGTCAAACAGGGGTATCTAGGGCCATAAATACATATTTCCTGGGGAAATCCGAAAGATCTACATGGCGTGGCCGAGTGATTCGCTCGATAAGATCCAGACCGTCACAGGGCTTGCCTTCGTAACGCCTCCTGTGCTTCGTCATACGTTCCGCCTGCTATGACGGGGATTTCAGAAGCAGCGCGTTTTCGTGGAGCAGCAGAGTTAGGATGCCCGCAGGGCAGAGGAACCAATGATGACAAGGGCTTTCCACGGTCATGCCGTGGTACAAACCGTCCGGGTCGTTCCACGCCAACTCGCCGCCGTCGCAATCTCTGGAGACAGCGCCGCATCCCGCTGTGTCCGCCTCGGCACGCGCTCCGGCTCTCGCGTACGTGCTTGGTGTTCATCGTACGTCGACGGAGCGATGGGCAACACGGCGCACATCGGCTCGACTCCGTACGTGTCGCGAGGATCGTTGATGAAACGAATCATGACGTCCCGCAGCGGTCGAGCTCTGCCTGGGCAAAATACGCCCATGCTTTGCGTCAGATCTCATTGGCACGACGCAGTGCTTTGACCTCGCGTTCCAACGCTTTCACCCGGGCCCGCTCTTCGGTCGTCCCGCCAGTCCCCCCGCACCGCGCTCTTGGCGCTTGTTCTAGCGCCTCTCTCATCACCCCATTCGGCTGCAGCTACGGCTCCGCAACGCTGCGCCCGAACGGGGTGATGAGAGAGGCGCTAGCTGCTCAGCGGCTGCGTCGAGCACCCGATCTTTGAGGCAATCGACGCAATCGCCGCCCACTGCGACGCCTGCTCAGCCGCATGCTCGTCACCACCCGCACTACCCGCTCCCGGACTTCCGGCGAAAACCATGGTCGTGTCCCCATAATTCAAATCTCTCAACCTTGAGAGTCTCCAGGAATCCCGGGGCGATTCAATCTTGTACGTACTAAAAGCGTACAAACAATACAATTTTTGTACTGAATTTTGTCCCAAAAATGAAAATACGCCCCACGCTCCAAAGCAGCGACGAGCGTAAGGTGTTGTAGCCCAGTTCTTTCCCTCAACAGGCCCGGCAGGACTCGAACCTGCAACCCCTGGTGTTGGAGTTTGTTGAGCGATCGTTCTAATCGATCCGAAATTGTGTTTTCTTACAGGAGTTCACTCTTCAAAAGGCAAAACTCACCCAAGACGGCATTCAGACCTGTCCAAAGTTGGCTAAAGATGTTTTGCCCAAAAATTGCCTACGGTTCTTTGCTACATTTGTAGAATGTCTTCTCATATGACCCCGGACGCTGCCGCATATTATGACCGTGCCGTTCGGAGCATGACAGCTGAGCAAAAGCTGGCCAGCGCAGAAGCATTATGGCACACGGCTTGGGCACTCAAAATCGCGGGTGTCCGCATACAACACCCAGAGTGGTCAGACGACCAAGTTACTGTTCTGGTCCGTCAATTATTTTTGCGTGCTACCACCTAATCTCTTCACACTATTCGTTGCTCCACTCAATCAACTTGAGGTGGACTACATGATCAGTGGTGGGGTTGCCGCGATCGTCTACGGCGAACCAAGGCTGACAACCGACGTCGATCTTATCATCGCATTGCCGGAAGGCATCATTCCTGACTTTCACGCGATATTTAATCCTGAGGAGTTTTATGTGCCCCCCGTAGAGGTACTGCACGTCGAAGCTCGTCGTCGTACCTATGGCCACTTCAATGTCATTCACACGTCAAGCGCATTTCGGGCAGACATATATATTGCTGGCGTCGATCCGCTTATCGCGTGGGGCTTAGAGCGACGCAGGCCTACATGCATTGCAGATCAAACATTTTGGATTGCGCCTCCAGAATACGTCATTCTTAGCAAACTTCAATACTATAGAGATGGTGGCTCGCCCAAGCATCTCGATGACATTCGCACTATGTTACGAATTTCCGGCAATGCAATTGACCGGGCGGTGCTCAAGGAACATGTCGACCACTTCAACCTACAACCTCAGTGGACCGCCCTCGGCGTGTAGCACTTTGTCTGCTATATGAATCGGAAACACTCTTCACATGATGACGACTTAGACGAGGGAAGCGCCACGACAGGAACCTCGGTTTCTTGTCCCTACTGTGGAGAAAGCATCGAAATTGCACTCGATCCGAGCGGCGGGACAGTACAAGAGTATGTAGAAGACTGTCAGGTATGCTGTCAACCGTGGCGTGTGCAGGTACAGTACAGCCGCAACGGGAACGCGAACGTTTCAGTGGCAGCGCTGGACGAATAGCTGGCGACAATACTTTTTATATATGGCTCACCAGTTCACAATATCATATCTCGAAGACTCTATTGCACTCTTCCAGCAATACAAAAAATTGGCTGAAGGGGCAATCGTTCAGGTAACGGACGAGCAACTCTTCGCAACACTTGATTCCGAAGGCAACTCAATCGCAATCATCGTCAAGCATATGGCGGGCAATATGCGGTCTCGATGGACCGATTTCCTGACAACCGACGGGGAGAAGCCTGATCGGGACCGGGACAGCGAATTCGTAGATGCACCAACGTCGCGCGAGGCACTGATGCGTGTGTGGGAAGACGGCTGGGATCAGGTATTCGCAGCACTCACACCTCTGACCGACGGCGATGTGAGTCGCACCATCACCATTCGCGGTGAGCCACATTCAGTGACGCAAGCAGTCAATCGTCAGATCGCGCACTATGCGTTGCACATAGGGCAGATCACCTTCCTCGCGAAACACTTTCAGAGCGGTAACTGGAAATCGCTTAGCATCCCACGCAATCGTTCCGCGGATTTCAATCAACGTGTCGCCAATGGCGACGCGAGTCAGCGATAGTAATGGTTGCTATTATTGTAATTCACCACCTTATAAAAACAGGCCCGGCAGGACTCGAACCTGCAACCCCCCGGTTTTGGAGTTCTTCACGGGCCGTTTCTCTAAGTTACCACCGACTTCCCTACCCTGCCACTCCTGGGAGCATGGAGTGTGAGCGTTGCATTTGGTTACTTCAAATTACGTCCAACTACCGGCGTATGTCCCCAAAAATGTCCCCATAGATTCTAGCAGATGGCCGACCCAAAAATCGCCTTTTGGCGACCGGCCAGACCCCTCCTCGTCCAGTTTCTGAGATCAAATGGATTTTGGACCTCTCTGCTCCCGCTCTGACTTTTCCACGGTCACGACGGACCCCGCAGCCATCCCTCCCCTCCCTCGGAACTAGCCTTCCTCGGCCACGATGTAGCCCTGCCTCGCCAGTTTGTTCCGACCAACTCTAGACCAGCCTTCCCTCGCTCCTTAGCCTGCCGGGCGGCACCGTCGCTTGGGCCGCGCACGGAACAGTCGTCTCAAGATTGCCAATGAACCGATTGACGAGGACGGTTCCCAGGGGCTGAACTGTAGGTAGGGATGGGAACCGTCGGTGCCGCCGCCCTCCAACTCCCCTCCCCGAGACGCGAGGACCGACATAGGGGAAAATCAACTGTGCGGGCCGCGCGATACCCGTTCGTAAATGCTATCCAAATTTCTGGAGTGAACGCTAGAATGGGACTCACCTGAGTTTATACCCAGAAAATTGCCTCACACACTCCAGCATAAGCCGGTACCTTGCATTGACATATAATATGCTTTAGTATAGTACCATGCTGTATCAACAAAACACTACCCGTTTAAGTGTTCTCAAGCCGGGAGGGAGCTATGACGTCGGTTGAGGATTACCGATTCGAGAACCTCCAAGCCCAAATGCGCAAAGGGATATTGGAGTATTGCATTATGCTGATTATCGCTGGGGGACCTGCCTACGCATCAGATATCCTCCATGCCCTCAAGGCCAGCAACTTGATTGTCGTCGAGGGGACAATTTATCCGTTATTGAGCCGACTCAAGCGCGCTGAGTATCTCGAATACAACTGGGTGGAATCCTTGGCAGGACCGCCGCGTAAGTACTACTCCCTCACCACTAAGGGACGTGAGGCGCTGCAACATATGACAGAGCAGTGGACTGCCTTTACTACGTCCGTCAACTCATTGCGAGGAGTCCATGAAAAGAACGCATGATGTCAACATCGGTGGGACGATCTTTCACATTGAGGAAGACTCGTATGACCGACTGGAAGCCTATCTCTCAGCTATCGGCGCACATTTCGCCTCGTATCCAGACAACGCCGATATCATTGCCGACATCGAGGGGCGGATCGCCGAGCAGCTTCTACAAACGAATGGGACATCGCATATCGTAATGATTGGCGACGTGGAGCGAGTCATTGCCGCAATGGGACGTGCCGACCAATTGGGAGAAGGTGATGACACGGAACCGTCAACTCGGGTTCCCAACCCTACGTCTGGTGTAGGAGGGCGGCGCCTCTTCCGCAACCCGGACGGAAAGATCGTCGCGGGCGTAGCGAAAGGACTCGCGGCGTATACTGGTCTCAAGCCGTGGGTCGTGCGGGCATTGTTTATAGCACCATGGATACTGCTTGTCTTGCACCCTCAGGTGACTGGTGGGGAATCAGATAGTACCTTCGAGTTTGCGTGCCTTCTCGCATTTGTCTATCTCCTCCTCTGGTTCTTCATCCCGGTGGCGAAGACGACGACGGACAAGCTACTGATGCGGGGGAACCCTGTCACCTTAGCGACGGTGGAACAGGGAGTTCGCGATCGAATCGCGGTGATTGTGCCAAGCACCCGGAGTGTCTCCACCAAGCTTGTCACTCAGATGGGATCGCTCATTCGGCTACTTGTAGTCGGCATGGCGCGGGCCTTAGGTGTTGCTGTTATGGGCTTTGCTGTGTTGGGGATACTCATGTGTACCGTTTTGCTGGTCATCATGGTGGTGAACATGCACGTCATGGACGATGTTATCCCTATTGACTTCTTGACACAGCTTCATGCTTGGTATTTTCCATTTATTCTGTGCAGCTATTTCATTATCGCCATACCGCTCTCTCTCGCTGTTTTGATCGTCGTGGCGGCGTTCAGGGAACGTTATCATGCTCTCACGCGGCCGGTCATGATGTTTGTCGGTATTTGGTTGGCTGCTTTGTTCATTTGGGTCGGCATTTGGGCGACCTACCCTCCTTTTTTTGGTCGTCATATACCTATCAGCATAGAGAAAGATTCTGCCGGGAACCTACAAGTATCAGATAAGAGTGCAAATGGTCTAGTTATTGGGGAAGGGGAAATGGCATTGATTAGTTTTAGCAGCGGCCCCCAGGCAGATACTGTATATGCGCAGGTCGATGGCCCGACCGGATGGGGAGGTAATACAAGCAAGTTTTTGTTGTCATTCGATGGCAAAGGTGATTGCTGCAAGGATATCCCGATGACAAAGCCGGGTCGCTACGCCTACCGGATCTGGGACAAAAGAGCGAACGTCATAGGGCAAGGAACGATTGTCCGTGGGCAGAATTGACTCAACTATGGGCTCTTCAATCTGCCGCATCCCAGCAGCCGGTCAAATGCCGCCGCCGTCTCCCCGTCCGTCTCCGGTAGGTCGAAGGATCGTAACACGCCATAGTACCATCCTCTCCCTCAAAATCTGTGCAACCCTGCAACCGCTGACCGCAGGCATCTCCAGAGTCGTCCGCTGTTTCGTTATACGTGATTCCGTATGTCCCGGCTGTCGAAGGATCATTCTGGAATCTCCCAAGGGGTTGCATGGTTGCACAGATTTTGAGGGTATGCTGGCTTGTCCCCGCGTCCAATGCCGGTCGTCGCACTCCGAGTGCTAGTGCGTCCCTCCCTTGACGGATCATGCACCCGCGATCATGCTACGATAGCACGACTTCTACGCCGTGTCTCACGAATCCGTCCACGGCGCAGGACTGCACATAAAAAACGAAATTTTTTCAAATGATTTCGAGGAAAAGGGAGGCGTGGATGGGTGGACGGGGATCAGGGGCACAGCGCGGACGGCATACCCATATAGTCGAGAAAGTTGTGCGGCTGGATATTACCGACTTGCGGCGGGTTGGACTGTTCCACTCACCGACCGTCCAGGCCGTGAGAGTGACCACGCAAACGCTTGACGGTGGGTCTCATACGGTACAGGTCGAATCATCCTTGCCGGTGTCGCATACGGTTAGGCTGTCCTACCAGATAGGCACACCAGCACAGGCCGTCCTGGCACAGGTGAGCCTACTGGCGACATTACAGACGTATGGCGGACGGCGGTGGTGGTTTGCCTGTCCACGGTGTCAGCGGCGGTGTGGCGTGTTGTATCTGCCCGTCTGGGCAGAAGACTACGGGTGCCGCGCGTGCCACTCTTTACGATACGCGGCACAATACGAGTCGCCGTCACTCCGGGCGTGGCGACAAGCGGAGAAGGCGCTCCGTCAGATTGATGACCTGAGAGCGGCGCTAGCAGCGAAGCCCAACGGAAAGCATCTCAACACCTTCCTGCGTCTTCAACAGCGCGCCTTGGCGTATATGCAGACCTCGCTTGCTACATGGCCAATGATTCGGACTGCATAGGGCAAGGATTATTCATCCATATACAAGCTGCGCGGATCGAGCTTTCTGATACCTAGATTGTTAGCCATCACGGCATAGACATTATAGGCCTCTCTCCATGCGGCTTTCTGTCGAGCAGTTTGTGCGTTCTGCAACCGTTGCATGAGCAACTCCCCCCAGTCTGGGTCAGCAGGCTGTTGTTTATCTTGCTGTGCAGCCGCATAGGCGCGATCTTCATTGGAATCCCGTTTCATCAAAATAATTTCCCGTTGTACGCCAGCAGCCAGGAACTCCTCTAACCGATCCCGGCGTAAAGCTTTCCTCGTAATGCGCTTCTGTCGCTTGGCTTCCTCAAGGAGTTCTTCCCACCCAACCTCAATGAACCCGGACTCTCGCGCTTCCAACAAGGGTTCGACAATGCGGATGATTGCAAGCATGTACCGCCCATGCTCCGGGCGATATTGCTTATCCGCTGTTCGTAAAGGAGTCCACAGATTAGGATATTTGCTGAGGAGCAGACCAATGAGGTAATACAGCTCCCCTAAGCGTATCCCGCGTATCCTGCTGTCGCCCGCTGGTATCCAATACACTCCCTCTGCGACCCTTGCCCACCGGCCTGTTCGGCGTTTGGCAAACGCTTCCGTGCGTGGGTCTAGCCAGTTGTCATAGGATGTAAGCGCTAGATGTGCCTCCTCAGATAAGAACGCGCGGTCCAGCAAATCCCATTCCTCGGGCACTTGTCCATCGGGTCCGAGCGGGAAGGCAGCATACAAGCCGTCCACCGTGTCTGCATTCACGGCTCGCTTTCCGGGGTGTCGCTTCGGCTTTCGATAAGTCCGTAGTGCTCCCTCCGTCAAGCCGAGCACCTTGGCGGCAGCCACGACGCTTCCTGCACGGTCAATAAGACGATTCACGACCGTCACGAATGCCTCTTCATCGACAATCGTGACTTGTTTGCCTCGCCTACCTGGTTGCTGGCTCATGATCTCTAAGTCTCCCATAGAACCGTACTATAACGTTTGACGAACATACTCTACTTGGTACGATCACTAGTAAATTAGAGAGTGTGAGTGTCGGACGCAATCCGTACTCGTTCTTTCATATGGAGGAAAGCAATGACGGAGACCAAGCAATACATACCGCTCGCGCTGGCCGCCCAGCGCCTCGGTGTACCGTGGGGGACTGCCCATCGATACGTGCTCACGGGCAAGCTCACAGGCCATTTCATCGCGGGGCGGTGGCAGATCGAGCAAGACAGTCTCAACAACTTGCTCGGACAAATGCAGCCGGTCCCGGCGCCTGTTCACTGAGAGAACAAGATGCCTAACACGCTCCCGCTCGTTGAAGCCTGCCGTCTGCTACGCCTGACATATCAGCAGGCATATCGCCTGGTGCTCTCTGGCGTATTGATGGGTCACCAACCGGACGGACGGCACTGGTTCGTGACGACCGAGAGCGTGGACCACTATCGACAACGATACGCGCGAACCTATTGAGAGAAAACGCCCCGGCCTCTAGGCAGGGCGTCACGCACACCTGAACAAACTGATGCCTCGAAAAATACCGACCACCAAGAAGCCACATAACCCAACCCCACCGTCGACGAGGAAGCCGAGGCAGAGGGCGAAAACGCGTGCAACCGTGCAACCAATGGCGACACCAGGTATTTCTACGAACACGGTCGCCATCCCCGTAGCCTGCACCGATCTTGCTCGTGCACCTCGGATTCTCGATAGCGTTGCCGCAGTGCTGGCGGCGCTTGGCGTCATTGGTGAGGAGCAAATCATTCAGCTAGTGTTTCTGGCATTAGTCAGTCGGCTGCTGGACCGAGTTGTATCCCTGATGATAAAAGGACCATCATCCGCTGGAAAGTCTTATGTAGTTCAACAGACGTTTCGTCTCTTTCCGGCGAGGGCATACCATGAGTTGACGTCTATGTCTGACCGGGCGTTAGTGTATTCGAAAGTATCGTTCAAACACCGGATGATCCTGATGTATGAAGCGTCCGGTCTCAGTGAGAAGGCAGAGTATTTTATTCGCTCCCTACTGAGCGAAGGACGCCTGCGATACGAGGTCACTGAGAAGGTGGCAGATAAACCGCATGAAACGCGCATGATCGATCAGGAGGGGCCGACAGGATTCATCATCACCACGACGGCAGTGCGTCTGCATCCCGAAAACGAGACGCGGATGTTGTCGTTGACCGTCAACGATACCCCTGAACAGACGAAAAGTATCCTCAAGGTCCAAGCTGCGGAGAAGACGAAGCGCCCCACAGTGGACCTAGCGGCGTTCCTTGCCTTACAAGAATGGCTCGCCAACGCGGAGCATCGTGTCGTGATCCCCTTTGCACCTCAGATTGTCGAACACTTACCATTGGCCGATATCCGCATCCGTCGAGACTTCCCGACAGTACTAGGCTTGATCGAAGCACATGCGCTACTCCATCAGGCTTCGCGGGACCGAAATACCGAGGGCTGTATTATTGCCACCTTAGACGACTATACCGTCGTGCGGGAGTTGGTCAACGGGACTCTGGGGGATGGGCTCGGATCAATCGTGAAACTCGAAACCCGAGAAGTCATCGCGGCGGTCAAGACCCTTACCGATTCCGGCAAGCCTCACGTCGCCGTGATCGAGATAGCAACGCATTTGAGTATCCACAAATCATCCGCGCTCCGGCGCGTGCGGGTGGCCCTTGAGCGTGGCTATCTCGTCAATAACGAGCTGCATGAAGGGCGTCGAGCCCAACTCGTGCTTGGCGACCCACTACCCGAAGATAAGGACGTCCTTCCCGAGCCCTCAAAACTGATGGGTTGCACGGTTGCGCAGGTTTCCGAGGGTACAGTAGACGCCACAACTGAGCCTAGCCATGCGGACAGCCAGGACATTTGAGGAGTATATCGGCCATTTGGCCGCGTTCCTCAACGGCACGATGCTACCTATTGACGGTGTTGCCGAACAACTGCAATCGTTCACCCCATTGGGAACCCATATTGAAAAGCAGCACGAAGCACATACTGTCTCCACCGCGCGAGAGCGGTTCTGGACCGGCCCGCCAGAGGTGCGCCTGAACGCTCGGGAATTAGCGGAGGCTATCGGGAAGCCGGTTTCCTGGGTACATAAGCACACTTCTCGAAAAAGTGGTCTGCCTACTTTACCTCACGCGAAGCTAGGACATGAATTGATTTTCACCGTTGGTGAAGTGCGGGACTGGCTACAGAATCACGCCACCACGAAGCAGCCAGCAGTTATCAATCCGGCAACCATACGCGGCCCACACCAGATACAGACTACGAAGCGGCACAAGATCAAGAGGAATGGCCAGTCTTGACATTTAGCCTTCTCAGGATTATTGATATCATGATAACTTGATACCAGGAGGCAGGCATGACTGAACAACAACAAATTGGAGTACGCTTGGATGCTGACCTATACAGGCGGTTAAAAATTCTTGCTGCCGAACGCGAGGTACGGGTCGGAGAGCTGATTGAGGAAGGGATACGCTATATACTCGCGAAGTATGGGCGCTCTCAGAGGAACCGCTGATGTCGCGCAGACGCAAATATCCCGGCTACCTTGAACGGCGAGGAAAGAACTCATTCCGTTGGGAAGGCTGTGTTAGGGGGAATCGAGTTAAGGAGACGTTCGATACCGGCGACCGAGCAACCGCTGAGTTACTCGCTGCACGGCGACATGAAGAATTGAACCAGGAGTATGAACGTGTTGCAGTTGGCCTCCCCGGCGCAATACGGATGTCAGATTTGCTCGACCTGTTCGAGAAAACGGAATTACCGACCCTTGAGCCTGGGACTATTCGGAGCTACCAAGATTCTCTAATACCAATTCGCACTTATTTCCTGACCCATCTTCTCGGGGAGAAGCGCGACCCTCGGGTAGACAAGGTGCGGGCCGGAGACATTCAAGACTACTTGGTATGGCGGAGGACAGCTCGTCGCAATGTCGCAACATGGCTCACGCCAGGGACGTTCGTCAGCATGATGTATTGCTTCGGCGCACTCTGGAGCACGCTCGGTTCGAAAACTGCAAAAAAATTTGGTTCGAATCTGGTCCACGTGACCTCTCGGAGGCTTGTGACGCGCGTCGGCACCTGCACCCCCTGCACATCCCAGGTGATGACGTCATTCACCCGTACATGCAACTCGTTAGCCACCCCTTGCTCCAGCGACACCTGACCCAGGGGTGTCCGCAGTCCAGCCGCGGAGGCTCCGAACCATCGCCCATCTACAATCCGCTCCCCTTGCACTAGCGTGTCACGAAATGTCGATCGATATTCCCGGCGAAGCGCCCACCCTGCCCGTCGGTGCTCCCCGTTATCCTCTACCGATTCGGTCACGCTATGACCGTTGATCGCCGCGATGCGCATCGGTATGACCGGCGCCTGCTGGAGAATGCGATACCCATGCCTCTGGATCGTTGCGGCAAGCGGCATCGCTTGATCTCCCTGCACGTCGAAGAAGACCACGTTCGCCCCAGATATCGCACCATTGATGACCAGATTCCGCAAGAGATTCTGCTGTACGAGAAACAACGTCGTGAGTAAAAACGCCCCGAATCCTAAGGACAAGATCACCGCTGTCGTCTGATTCGCCGGCCGGTACACGTTTGCTACTCCCTGCCGTATCACATACGGCCACCCCTCCCGCACGATGCGTCGCGCAAGCCCTGCGAGAAGCCCCGCGGTCGCTGCTAACAGCAGAATGACTCCTCCCATCGCCGCACTGATCCACAGCCCTTGCCCCACTGTCCGCGCCCGCATCATCGCAATGATGATGACGCTCGCGACAAGCGCTCCATCAACCAGGAGTCGAGGAAGATCGTTCCACCGTATTCTAAGAATGTCAGCGTCTGTCTCCCTCCGTAACGTTTGCAATGGCGACACCATGCGTACTGCCAGCAACGACCGTAGCGAAAAGAGCAGCGCAATCCACCCACCAATGAATACCCCCACCCCGATAGTGACCGGGGCTGGTGTGACAGTGACGTCTACCGGCAGTAATCCTCCCATCGCGTACGGCAGCGCAAACTGGATTGCCACTCCGATCGCCGCGCCAACCGCCGCCCCCACAAATCCCATCAACGCTGCTTGCGACACATAGATCGCCAACACCTGTCCACTCGTTGCCCCCAGGCACCGCAGGACCGCGATGGTGTCGATCTTCTGCGCCACGAATGCTCGGATCCCACTCGCCACCCCGATCCCTCCTAACAGCAGTGCGACAAGGCCAACCATCCCGATAAACGTCCCCAATGTTTCCGTCGCGGTCGTCGCGGATTTCGCATTGTCCGTTGCCGTTCGCACATGCATCTGCTGCGCCCGTAGCCGCTGTCGTAATAGCACGACAAATGTCTCAGGATTCCCCCGGCTCGGCAATTTGAGCAATGCGGTGTATTCTGCCGTCGCGCCGAATTGCAACAGCCGTGTCCCCTCCAGATATCGCTGCGGCACGTACACCCGCGGCCCAAGCGCCGCCGCGATCCCCGACGTCCCTGGCACTGCAGTCAAGACCCCTGTAATGACGAACCGCCCAAACCCGAGTCTGAGGGTATCTCCAACTCGCCCTCCCGTCGCGACAAGCAATGCCTGATCCACGAGTGCGTTCGCTCCTGTCTGCAGCTGCGTGTATCGTCCCGCTGGTTCCGTCGTAATCTCTCCATACCACGGATATCGTGGTCCGACCCCTCGTACCTGTACCAGCCTCGTCTCTCCTGTCCTCGACACTACCGCCATCGATGGAAACGTCGTCGCCCGCACATTCGGTACTCCTGCTCGCCGCAAGGAATCCAGCAGCCTCTCCACGGACGCCGGGAACGGTCTCCTGGCCGTGATCTGCACGTCCCCGCCCATGAGCGTTCTCGTCTGCTCTCGTACTGCCTGTGTCACATTCGTCGTGAACGAATCGATCGCCACCAACGCCGCCACCCCCAGGGCGATCGACGACATATAAAGCAACAATCGCCGTCGCGCCGTCCGGCTCTCTCTCCACGCCAACCGTGCCAGCGTCCCCACTATACCCCCATATCCTCGACGACCACCCCATCCAGGACCACTCGCTCCCGAGTCGGGGTATCTAGCCTAGCCAGCAATCCCAACCAGGTCGTCTTGCCATGCCTCGACGGCTCGACGATGGCCATGAACTCCTCCCGCCGGATCCCCACCGATACATCTTTCAAGACGACCAGCGAGGCGTCACGACTCCGGTATTCTTTCGTCAACGATTCTGCAATGAGTGTTAGCATGCAACGAAGCTTCCTTGGTCTTGCGCTCGCGTCCATCGCGTGCGCCGCAGGTCCGAAGAATATGGGTCAACGCACGGCCCACGATAGCCTTCCCGTCGCGGATACCCCACAATTGCCGAAACGGCCGACGGTGCTATTCATCGGGACCAGCCTGACCGCTGGCCTTGGCCTGCAGCCGGACCAAGCCTTTCCGGCGCTGATCGAGCGGATCGCAGACTCCGT
>Ga0206886_1142_pt1 | contig 14255 bp, 6 predicted proteins | sample Alteio_BWOrgHeat_92_FD_152952 | JGI IMG/M metagenome (GOLD analysis project Ga0206886, IMG submission 152952) | Enriched cells from forest soil in Barre Woods Harvard Forest LTER site, Petersham, Massachusetts, United States - Alteio_BWOrgHeat_Nextera2 ... | reverse complement strand
GGTCGTCGAGGGGAATGGAGGCGACGTTGGCGCTGGCCGCGGCCAAGGCAGCTGGCGCCGGTTGCTCGAAGGTAGCCAAATTATTGGCGCCTGTGCCGTTGGCAACCGTGAAGCTATCGTCGATGGGTGGGTTCAACTGGAGGATGTTGATGTTGTCGAACTTACCACCGTAGAAGGTGATGCCATAGGCAATACGGAAGACCGACTGCCAGGGCAAGCTGTAGGCCATGCCGAGACGAGGCGAGAAGTCCTTGTGGGTAATGGTCCAGAGCGGGGTGGGCAGCGGCACGAGAGCGAGCGTGCTGCCGGACGTCTGCAAGGTACGCGAGGTGTTGAGGAGGTTGTGGGGCGGATTGAAGATGTCATACCGTATGCCGAGATTGACGGTGAGCTTAGAGCTGGGCTTCCAGTTGTCCTGAATGTAGAAGCCGCTCCGCCACTGGCGAGCGAGGGTCAGGGGCACACCTTCGGGGGTGGTGGCTGAGGAGGGATCGCCGATGAGGAAATCCACACCCGAGGCACCAGAGTAGGTGCCGGAGAAGCTCATGGAGCCGAAGGGGGTGTTATTAGTGGTGGCGTTATCGTTGTGATCACGGATGTCAAAGCCGATAAGCAGGGTGTGCTTACCCTTGATCCAGGTGAAGTTGTCGTTCATCTGGTAGGTGCGGCTGTTATCGAGGTTGGAGGCCGCGGTACCACTGCCAAAGCCGAGGTAGCTGGATGGGCTGAGAGTGGGGAAGCCTTCCTGGGTGGGAGGCAGCGGAGGACCGCCGACCTGGCCGTTGGTGGTGAACTGCTGGATGCCGATGGAGGCGGCGGTGAAGGTGCCGCCGTAGAAGCCGAGGGGGAGCTGCTTGACGTGCTCGATGTCCGTACCAGCGCGCCACTCGTTAATCATGTTCTGGTTGAAGGTGTGAACCCACTGCATGCCGCCCTGATTAATGAGGTAGGTGCCGGTGTAACTGAAGGCCGGATCGACACCGGTGAGCGGGAAGTTGCGATTGGAAAGAAGGTAGTGGACGTTGACCTGATTCTTCTCGCTGATTTTGTGGTCGATGCGGACGATGTACTGGTTGACGCTCTCATCGCCGGTCTGCACACCGGAGTAGTTATTGGAGGGACCGGTGCTGGTAACGGTGCCGGCGATGTTGGGCAGGGGCATGTAGGTGTTGATGATGCTCTGCACGTTGGTATCAATGCAGCCCTTGCAGGTGCCGCTCGGGATTTGATTGCCAGGGTAGGCGACGCCGGTATAGGGATTTTTGATGGTCGCTGAGTAGGCGCCGAAATTGCCGGTGCGCATGGCCGCGGTGAAGACGGTGCTGGTGGAGACGGTCTGCTGGATGGAGCGCAGGCCATCATAGCTAAACATGAAGAAGGTCTTGTCCTTGACGATGGGACCGGTGAGGACGCCGCCGAACTGATTCTGTTTGAGGACAACCTTGGGCAGCGGAGCAGGACGGAAGAAGTTGCGCGCGTCGACCGCGTCGTTACGGATGAACTCGAAGAGGCTACCATGCCACTGATTGGTGCCGCTCTTGAGCTGGACGTTGACGATGGCGCCAGCGCCGCCGCCGTACTGCGCGCCGTAGTTGCCGGTGAGGACGTTGAACTCCTGGATGGCGTCCACCGAGGGATAGGCGTTGATGTAGGCGGAGCGGTTGTTGACCATGGTGATGCCATCGAGAAAGGCCTGGCCCCAGGTGCTCTGGTTACCGTTGGAGGTGACGGTGGACCCGCCGGTGGAGGAGGAGTGACCGTTGGGGTCCGATACCTGCACACCGGGGGTAAGCACGGCGAGATCGTCAAACATGCGTCCGTTGAGCGGGAGGTTCTCTGCGCGCTCCGGCCCGATGGTGGCGCCGAGGGAGGCATCTTCCTGCTGGAGGAGGGGCTGCTCGGAGCCCTGGACCTCGACGGTCTGCGCGGCACCGACGGCGAGGCCGACGTTGATCTTGGCCTGCTGGCCGATGGAGATCGTGACGGACTTCTGGGTATAGGTGCTGAAGCCGGGGGCGGTGACGGTGACGTCGTAGGCGCCGGGAATGAGGTAGTTCACGTTATATTCGCCGGATGCGCCGGTGGTGACGTGCTTCACCGTACCGGTGGAGGGATCGGTGACGGTGACGGTGGCGTTGGGAATGACGGCGCCGGTGGCGTCGGAGACTGTGCCCTGGATGGCGGTATCCACGGTCTGCGCCGCGAGGGGCAGGCAGAACACGATGAGGGTAAGGACAAGTAGAACGCAAGTTAGTCTACGCATGATGACATCTCCTTGTGAAAGCCGTACAGATCGGACAAAAGTGAATGAGTCAAAAAAATATCGTGAATAGTTTGCTGCAGCGATGCGTGATTGTAGACTTTCTTAGGAGTGTTTTGGCAAGGGAAATTTTGGATCGATCTCGATTCCCCTGTGGAAGACTTGCGCAGGCAGGGCGCGGCTTCCAAAGAGCGAAGATGAGGGCTTTTGGGATTCAGATTTGTGAATCCCTGTGGGAGCTACAGCCATCTTATGGCTTCGAACCTAAGCTGTAACGCGGGTATGTGGTTTACGGGAGATTGCCTGTCTGGGTTTTACAAATTCTTATAGGTTTTGAGAAGGCTTGATTCGGTATGGCAGATAGAGAGATGCGTTTGGGACGGGTTGGGATGTGGCTGGCGGCGGGGCTGGTGCTGCTGAGCGGCTGCAAGAAGGCGGCTGAGCCGGCTGGCGCGGCGGGCGGCGGAATGCAAGCAATGCCGGTGCAGGCGGCGCCAGTGGTGTTGAACCCGGTGCCGCTGTCGGACACGTATGTGGCGACGATCAAGAGCCGGCGGTCAGCGACGATGATGCCGCAGGTGGATGGGAACCTGACCAAGATTTTGGTAAAGTCCGGCGACGTGGTGAAGCCCGGACAGGTGCTGATGACGATCGACCCGCTGAAGCAACAGGCGACCGTGGCACAGCAACTGGGCGCCGAGGCGCAGCAGAAGGCAGTGCTCTCGTATAACCAGACCGACGTGGAGCGCCAGCGGCAGTTGTATGCGGCGGGCGTGATCTCCAAGCAGGCGTACGACCAGGCGGTACAGGCGGTGCAGAATGCGCAGGGCGCATATGACGCGTCGAACTTTGCGACGAAGACGCAGCAGGAGCAGCTGAAGTATTACGAGATCCGCGCGCCGTTCGAAGGAATTGTCGGCGATATCCCGGTGCACCAGGGGGATTATGTGGCGTCCACGACAACGCTGACGACGGTGGATGCGGATTCGCAGCTGGAGGCGTATATCTATCTGCCAACAGAACGCGCGTCGCAGATACGCACCGGGCTGGCCGTGGACATCCTGGACAGCACCGGCGCGGTGCTGACGCACTCCACTGTTGACTTCGTCTCGCCCGAGGTGGACAACGGCTTGCAGTCGGTCCTGGCCAAGGCACCTATCCCGGCGGCGACACATCTGCGCACCGGACAACTGGTGAACGCGCGCATCGTGTTCAGCACGAACCAGACTCCCACGGTGCCAGTGCTGGCAGTAACGCTGATCGGCGGACAGACGTTTGTCTACATTGCCGCGCCCAAGGGCAACGGCTTTGTCGCCCACCAAGTGGCCATCAAGGTAGGGGACCCGGTCGGGAATGTTTATCCCGTGCTGGACGGCCTTCATGTCAACGACCGCGTCATCCTCTCCGGTATCCAGTTCCTGCAGGAGGGTGTGCCGGTGCAACCGCTTTCGCCGCCGCCCGCGGGCGCAGCACCCAAGCCGTAGAGCAGCGCATGAGACGTTGTGGTTCTTAATGCAATTTAGTTAGCCGGCCTGCCGAAGTTGGCAGACAGAGGTCCATCACCTTGGTCGAATTTTTTATCCATCGCCCTATCTTCGCAACGGTGTGCGCACTGCTCATCGTGCTCGCCGGCGCCGTGTGCATCCCGACGATCCCCATCTCGCTGTATCCGCAGCTGGCGCCGCCGCAGGTCGTGGTGACCAGCAACTATGTCGGCGCGAATGCCAAGGACGTCGAGTCCGCGGTCACCACGATCCTGGAAGAGGCGATCAACGGCGTCGAAGGCATGCGCTACATGTCGTCGACGAGCTCGAACGACGGCACGTCGGCGATCACCATCACCTTCCAGACGGGTTATGACCTGGACATCGCGGCAGTGGACGTACAGAACCGCGTCGCTACCGCGCAGGGGCGGCTACCCGCCGTGGTGAACAACACGGGCATCTCGATCACCAAGGCCAACTCCAACTTCGTGCTGGCGGCGGGCTTCATCTCACCGGACCACTCGCTGTCGCAGGCGTTCATCTCGAACTACCTGGACGTGTATGTCTCGGACGCGCTGAAGCGCGTGCCGGGCGTGGGCAACGTGATCATCTTCGGCGAGCGCAAGTACGCCATGCGCCTGTGGCTGGACCCGAACAAACTGGCCGCGCGGCAACTGACTCCGCTAGACGTGACCAACGCCCTGTCCGAACAGAACATTGAGGTCGCCGCAGGGCAGTTGGGCCAGCAGCCGTCCGACGCCAGCCAGCTGTACCAGATGGCCGTGCGGGTGACCGGGCGGTTGAACGATCCGAAGCAATTCGACAACATCATCATCAAATCCAGCTCGGGCACTGCGACGCAGGCGAGCACGACGAACGGCTCCGGGCTGGTGCTCTTCAAGGATATTGGGCGCGCGGAGTTGGGCGCTGAGAACTACAACACCAACCTGAAGTTTTCCGGCGGCGACGCGATCGGGCTGGGCATACAGCAGCTCTCCAACGCCAATGCGCTGGACGTGGACAAGAAGTGCCGGGCCGTGCTGGCCGAGCTGCAGAAGTCCTTCCCGCCCGGGCTGCAGGGCATCATCGCGGTGGATACGACCACGGTGGTTTCCGATTCGATCCGGGAGGTCCAGCAGACGCTGGGCGAAGCGATTGTCATCGTCATCCTGGTGATCTTCCTGTTCCTGCAGGACTGGCGGGCCACGATCATCCCGGCGGTGACGATTCCGGTATCGCTGATCGGCACCTTCGCCTTCATCAAGATCTTCGGGTTCTCGATCAACTCGCTGACGCTGTTCGGCATCACGCTGGCCACGGGGCTGGTGGTGGACGATGCGATCGTGGTCATCGAGAACGTGCAGCGCCACATTGAAGAAGGCGTGGCCGACGCGCACGAGGCCACCTCGATCGCCATGCGCGAGGTGACTAGCGCTGTCGTCGCTACTTCGCTAGTGCTGATCTCGGTCTTCGTGCCGGTCAGCTTCTTCCCCGGAACTACAGGCATTCTGTACAAGCAGTTTTCGCTGACTATCGCCTTCTCGATTGCGATTTCGGCGTTCAATGCGCTGACGTTGTCGCCGGCGCTCTCCGCGCTGCTGCTGCGCAAGGAGCAGCACAAGACGGGCGTGATGGGCTTCTTCCTGAATCCCGTGGAGAAGGCCATCAAGAAGGTCATCTCCATGTACGCCGTGGTCGTGACCTGGGTGGTCAAGATGCGTTATGCGTTCCTGGTGCTCTTCATCGCGGGCCTGGGTGCAACGGTGTACATGTACCAGCATGTGCCTACGGCGTTCGTCCCGCAGGAGGACCAGGGCTACTTCCTGATCATCGTGCAGACGCCGCCGGGAGCTTCGCTGAGCTACACCTCAGAGTTCGCCGACCGGGTTGCGGCCAAGGTGCTGCAGGGCAATGAGAAGGACATCTTCGGCACTTTCTCCGTCATGGGCTTTTCGCTGGCGGGTGGATCTTCGCCCAACTCGGGTCTGATCTTCGCTCCGCTGCAGCCGGTGGACGATCGCACCAAGCTGGGCAATGGCCACAGCGCGCATGACATTGTGACGCGGATCGCGCCGCAACTGTTCACGGTCCCGGGCGGCATCGCCTTCGCGGCCGAGCCACCGGCCATTGCCGGCATCGGCACGGTGGGCGGCTTCCAGTTCATGCTGCAGGACGGCGGGCGCAACACCTTTGGCGACATCGACCGCGTTGCGCACGCGATGGTGGGGGCGGCACGCGCACCGAACTCCGGCCTGCTGAACCTCAACACGACCTTTACGGCGAACGATCCGCAGCTGCTGGTCACCATCGACCGCGAGAAGGCCAAGGCCATGGGCGTACCGCTATCGCAGATCACCGCGGCCATCAGCACCTTCATGGGCTCCAGCTACATCAACGACTTCGACTTCAACAACCGCTCCTACCGCGTCTACGTGCAGGCCGATGCGCAGTTCCGGGGCAATGCCGGTGACCTGCGCTCCTACTATGTGCGCTCGGACTCCAACCAGATGATTCCGCTGGATAATCTCGTGATCACGAACGAGACCTCGGGACCGCAGGTGATCAACCACTACAACCTGTTCCGCTCGGCGGAGATCGATGGTTCCCCGGCGGAGGGACTGAGCTCCGGCCAGGGCCTGGTCAACATGCAGAATCTCTTTGAGAAGATGAAGATGCCTGGCATGACGTATTCCTGGACGGGTCTTTCGTTGGAAGAGCAGGAGTCGGCAGGCAAGGCCATCGTGATCTTCGGACTGGGCCTGCTGGTGGTGTACCTGACCTTGTCGGCGCAGTATGAGAGCTTCGCGCTGCCCTTCATCATCCTGCTGGCGGTGCCGATGGCGATCCTGGGCGCGCTGTCACTGGTATCGTGGCGCGGCATCGCTGACGACGTCTACGTCCAGATCGGGCTGGTGATGCTGATTGGCCTCTCGGCCAAGAACTCGATTCTAATTGTGGAGTTCGCGGAGCAGCAGCTGGAGCATGGCAAGTCCATTATCGATGCCGCCATCATTGCTGCCGAGCTGCGGCTGCGACCGATCCTGATGACGAGCTTCGCGTTTATCCTGGGCGTGATGCCGCTGGTGTTTGCCAACGGCGCGGGCAAGCTGGGCAAGCACTCCGTAGGAACAGCGATCGTGGGCGGCATGCTGCTGTCGACGGTGCTGAACCTTTTCTTTATTCCGGTGCTGTACGTGATCCTGAAAACGCTGCTGAGCGGGTTCTCAAAGAAGAAGCCGAGGTTGGCGGAGGCGGAGTAGCCCTCTGCGATCTTGATCCTTTCAACGCGGCCCGCATGATGCGGGCCGCTTCACTTTTAAGCAACGGCACGAGCGAGATAGACGCCGAGGTAGACGGCGAGCAGGCCAAAGACGATGCTGAAGGCCGTATAGCTGACGGCAAGGCCGATGGCGCTGATGTTGAGGCTGGAGTAGATCTCCCACTCAAAGCTGGAGAAGGTGGAGTAGCCGCCGAGGAAGCCAATGGGAATGAGGTAGCGCCACGGAGAGTTCATGAGGCCGTGGCGGTTGAGCAACTCCATGATGAAGCCGATGAGCAGGCAGGCGGTGACGTTGATGATGAAGGTGCCGTACCAGAAGCGGCCATGAATACGCTGGGTGGCCCATCCGCCGACCCAGAAGCGGAGGAGCGAACCGGCGGCCCCACCGATAGCAATCAGAAGATATTTCTGCACGCGACTTCCCTTCCCTCTTTCGAGACACCTGAAATTTTCGCGGGGATTCGAGCCGGCACAACACTCCCCGGCAGGAGGCCCTGCGAGGAGTCATCATCTGCCTGTGGGCAGCGGTTCGGGTGAACTCCATCACCCTTCAGTCATCGTCTTACTTTTACCACATGGGCGCGCGGCGGCGGGGTAGAATTCCGAGGGATTCCAAACAAACTTTTTCGAGGTGCTGAAAATGCCCGTACAACGCCGCAGCTTTCTAAAGACCGCGCTGGCCGCGGGAGCCGCAACCGCGCTGACGACCTTCTCCGACAAGGTAGAAGGCCAGGTAGCCGCCGCAGCTAAAGGCATGGCCATGCCGAAGATCAAGGACGTCACCGTGATCGAGACCGCGCCGGCCGGGTCACGATTGACGGTAGTGAAGATCACGACCGACCAGGCGGGCCTGTACGGCTACGGCTGCGGGACGTTTACCCAGCGTGCCGACCTGATAAAGCCAGCGGTGCTTGCTTATCTGAAGCCGCTGATCATGGGCAAGCCGGTGGACCGCATCGAGGACATGTGGCAGATGATGTACGACAGCTCCTACTGGAAGAATGGGCCAGACCTCAATAACGCGATCAGCGGCGTGGACCAGGCGCTGTGGGACATCAAAGGCCGCATGGCCGGCATGCCCGTATATCAGCTGGCCGGAGGCAAGTGCCGCGAGGCGGTGGACACCTACGCGCATGCCGACGGGCGCGAGATCGACGACGTAATCAAGGCGGCGAAGGGATACATGGCGCAGGGCTGGCGGCATGTGCGCGTGCAGGTAAGTTTGCCGGGCATGGCGGGGTATGGCTCGGCGCACGGCAATTCCGTGGACTCGTTCAAGCCGCTGCACGACAAGCCGCTGTTTGAGCCGGCGTACCAGTACCGGCGCGGGCTGGAGCTGCTGCAAGAGGCGCGCAAGCAGCTAGGCGACGAGGTGGAGCTTCTGCACGATATGCACGAGCGCCTGACGCCGAACGAGGCGGTGAACTTCTGCAAGGCCGCGGAACCTTTACGGATGTTCTTCCTCGAAGACCCGCTGTCGCCGGAGGACAATGCTTACTTCCGCCAGATTCGGCAGAACTGTGCGACGCCGATCGCGATGGGCGAGCTGTTCAACTCGCCGCACGAGTGGTCGCCGCTGATCACCGAGCGGCTGATCGACTACATTCGCTGCCATGTATCGCAGGTAGGCGGATTTAGCCCGGCACGCAAGATTGCGATTCTGGCGGAGCTGCACGGCGTACGCACCGCGTGGCACGGACCCGGAGACGTTTCGCCGATCGGGCACACGGCGCACTGCCACCTGGACCTGTGCAGCTATAACTTCGGCATCCAGGAGTACACGCCGTTCAACGCCGCGACTGAGGCGGTCTTCAAAGGCTGCCCACAGATGAAGAACGGCTACATGTGGGTGAACGAAGCACCGGGCTGGGGCATCGAGATCGACGAAGTGGCGGCGGCGAAGTATCCGTTCCGCCCTGGCGGTCTGAACGGCGGATGGGGCGAGCTGCGGACGCTGGATGGCACGGTGATCAAGCAGTAGCTGCTGAACACGATGGGGCGGTGGTGGCCGCCCCGTCTCCTACACATTTTTTAAACGAGAACTACGAAGGGATTTTACGCCCATGCGTTATCCTCCTCCTAATAATCTTGTGGAGAATTCAGATGCTCACTCGTCGTAAATTCATTGGGACCGCTGCCGCCGCCGGTGTCGCCGCCCAGCTTCCCGCCTTCGCGCTGCCCGCGCCGGACGCCTCTGAGGAAGTCCTCCGCTACGTCGATCCTCGCGTAGCCACCGGAGGCCACGGCCACTGCTATCCTGGCGCCACCGTACCCTTCGGCGCCGTCCAACTCAGCCCGGATACCTTCAACTCCGGCTGGGATTGGTGCTCCGGCTACCACGCTTCGGATACCTCCATCATGGGCTTCAGCCACACCCACCTCAGTGGCACCGGCTGCGGAGACCTGCTCGACTTCCTGGTTATGGCCGGCACCGGCCCCGCCAAGCTCGTCCCCGGTCCACGGAACGCGCCAGAAACCGGGTATCGTTCTCGTTACGACCATAAAGACGAGATCGCCAGTCCCGGTTACTACTCTGTCCTTCTCAAGGACTACAACATTCGCGCCGAGTTCACAGCCACCGACCGCACCGGACTCCACCGTTACACCTTCCCGCAGAGCGAACAGGCCTATCTCATCCTTGACCTTGCTCACGGCTACGACGGTGGCAATAAGCCCAACGTCCTCTCCGCGGAGCTTACACACCCCGCGCCGGACACACTCGCCGGTGGCCGCCGTACCCAGGCCTGGGGTGTAGGCCGCCACGTTTACTTCACCCTGCAAGTCTCAAAGCAGCCTACGCGTATCGTCTTCTATCAGGACGAAAAGGAGGTTGCTGCACCGGCCGCTGGCGCGCAACTCTCCGGGGATAAGGATGCAAACCTGAAGGCCGTCCTCTACTTTACGACTCACGCCAATGAGCAGATCCTCGTCCGTACCGGTATCTCTGCCGTAGGCGCAGACGGCGCAGCCAAAAACCTCGCCTCCGAAATGCCGGACTGGAACTTCGACCGCATCCATCAGCAGGCACGCGCACGCTGGGCCGCTCAAATCGGCAAGATCTCTGTCACCACCGCCAACGAAGCACACAAGACAACCTTCTACTCCGCGCTCTATCACATGTCGCTTGGCCCTACGCTCTTTGACGATGTCGACGGGCGCTATCGCGGAATGGACGGCCAAGTACACTCGCTTTCCGCCGGCCAGCGCAACTACACCACCTTCTCCTGTTGGGACACCTTCCGCGCCGCGCACCCCGCCTACACGCTCATCGAATCCAATGCGCGCATCGCCGACTTCGTCAACACGCTCACGCGCATGGCGGAGCAGTCGCCCGTTGGCATGGCCGTCTGGCCGCTGCACGGTACGGAGACCGGCACCATGACGGGCTACCACTCCGCCTCCATCATGGCAGAAGCCATCAGCAAGGGCTTCACCGGCATCGATGTCGATCGCGCCTACGCCGTCATGCGCAAGCGCGCCTTCGACGACGACTACCGCGGCCTCGGCTACTTCCGCAGCATGCACTACATCCCCGCGGATAAGGAGAGTGAGTCTGTCTCCAAGGCCTTCGAGTACTGTTACAACGCCTGGGCCGTCGCCCACGTCGCGCAGAAGCTCGGCAAAACGGCGGACGCCTCCGCGCTCATGGCCCAGTCCACTTACTATCGCAACTTCTTCGACGCATCCATCGGCTTCATGCGTCCCAAGTTCGCCGACGGCACCTGGGCCGGATCATCCGACGGCGGCCCAACCGGCCCGTTCAATCCCATTGACCTCGGCCATTTCCGCGAGTGGCGCGACTATACCGAATCTAACGCCTGGCAGACCACCTTCGGCATCCAGCACGATGCAGCCGGTCTCATCGCGCTCTTCGGCGGCAAGCCGCAGTTCCTGGCGAAGCTCGACGAGCTCTTCACCACCGCTCCTACGCTGCCGCGCAATGCCCCGCCGGACATCGCCGGCATGGTTGGCCAGTACGCCCACGGCAACGAGCCCTCGCACCACATCGCCTACCTCTACCCTTACGCCGGCGCACCCTGGAAGACGCAGGTCCGCGTCCGCAGTCTGATGGAGACCATGTACGGTCCCATCCTCGACGGTATGCAGGGCAATGAAGACGTAGGCCAGATGTCAGCATGGTTTGTGCTGAGCGCGCTCGGCTTCTATGCCGTCGACCCCGTCAGCGGAACCTACGTCCTCGGCTCGCCGCTCTTCGATAAGGCAACCGTCAACCTCGGCAACGGAAAGAAGCTCGAGATCGACGTCAAGCGCGCTAACCCGGCCGACGCCTATGTCCAGTCCTTCAGCATCAACGGCAAGCCGCAGCAGCGTGCCTGGTTCCATCACTCTGACGTTGCCAACGGCGCTACGCTCGGCTTCGTGATGGGCCCCAACCCCAACACCACGCTCGGCACAAGCGAAGCTGATCTCCCGCCCTCTGCCACAGGCAAAGCGGGCATGGCCTAAACAAAGCAGCTGCAGACCTGCAATCGCACAGCAAAAAGGGTATGGCCTCGGCCATACCCTTTTCGTTTGCACACAGCTTTACTCGGCAGCTAGTACCGGCTCGGCAGCAGCACCAAGGTTCCGTGCCGCAAAACCAAATGCCGCGATGATGATGTAGCAAATCGCAGGCAGCAGCAGCGAATGCTGCAACCCAATCCGGTCTGCCATGGCCCCTACAGCAAGTGGAATCAGTGCACCGCCGACAATGGCCATCACTAGCAGGCTTGATCCCTTACTCGTCAGCTCGCCTAGCCCATGCAAGCCCAGCGTGAAGATATTTGAGAACATGACGGAGTTGAACAACCCCACAGCCAGGATCGACCACATCGCGATCGAGCCACGGGAGCCTACCGAAGTCAGCACTAGCAGGGCTGCCATGCTTGCTACGATACCCAGCAGCATGCCGGTTCGCACGCGTTGCAGGATGGCAGAGCCGATGAATCGCCCGATCATCGCGCCGCCCCAGTACAGCGAAACATACTTCGCAGCGGTCACTTCGTCCAGCGCTTTAATTTGCGGCAGGCCAAAGTAGTTCACCAATCCGCTACCGATAGAAACCTCGGCGCCGACATACAGGAAGATGCAGACCGCGCCCATCACCAGCCAGTGATGCCGCCAGATGCTGTCTGAAGTCGTGTCCCTGCTTCCCGCGTTCGTAATCATAGGAGGCAGCTTCACCACCGCCAGCGCCGCTGCCAGCAGCAGCAACACCATGGCTAATCCAAGGTAAGGCATCCGCACGCTTGATGCCTGCTGTGCGCGATATGCCTGCAGAGCACTCGCGGATAGAGTATTCATCTGCGCCGAGGTCAGCCACGCGGCGCCCAGGATCAGCACGCCGCCTAGGTAAGGAGCGATCGTCGTCCCCAACGAGTTGAAAGCCTGCGAAAAATTCAATCGGCTCGAAGCCGTCCTCGCTGGTCCCAGGCTGGTCACATATGGATTCGCCGTCACCTGTAGCACCGTCATTCCCGCCGCCAGCGTAGCCAGCGCAGCCAGAAACAGCACAAACGAAGCCGTTGAAGCCGCGGGCAGAAATAGCAGGGCTCCCGCAGCCATCACCGCCAGACCTGTCACCATGGATTTCTGATAGCCAATCCAGTCCACAAGTTTGCCCGATGGCAGCGCGAAGACGAAGTAGGAGAAGAAGAACGCCACCTGCACCATGAAGGCCTGCCGGTAGTTCAGCTCAAAGATCGCCTTTAAGTGCGGGATCAGGATGTCGTTCAGGCAGGTCAAAAAACCCCACATGAAAAACAGCGTGGTAGCAATCGACATCGCCCGCACGTCCGTAGTCGTGCGTTGATTGCCAGTGCTCATCGCTGTGCCGGTGCTTATCGCCATGCGGAAGACCCCTCGTCCATATTGTTGTTCGTTCGTTGTGTTCGGTTACTGTAGGCTGACTTCCTTCTTCAGCGGTAGGTTCTGCGAAGAGCCGCCTACCATCACCGTATATGTTCCCGGCGTCAGCTGCCATCCGGCCGGGTTGTCGCTCCACACGCTCAGGTACTTCGGATGGATCGGCACGGTCACCTTCTGGCTCTCGCCCGGCTTCAGCCACACCTTGGTAAAGCCCACCAACCGCTTCGGCACATCATTCGCCGATGCCGGCAGGCTTGCGTACACCTCGGCAATCTCCGCGCCCGCCCGCGCGCCGGTGTTCTTCACCGTGAAGCTCGCCGATGGAGCCGCACCGCCCGTCACCTCCAGGCCAGAGTACGCATACGTCGTATACGACAGCCCAAAGCCAAACGGGAACAGCACCGTCTTCTTCTCCGAGTCGTACCACTTGTAGCCGATCCGCGCCTCCTCGATGTAATGCATGGAGAAGACGGGCATGGCCATATGCTCGCCATTCACCGCGTTGGCCGCCGCGCCTACATGCGCTCCCGGCGGCGGAGTCACCAGCAGCGGCTCCGGCAGGTCGGTCTCGCTCTTCGGAAAGGTGATCGGCGTCTTACCGCTTGGGTTCACATCGCCGAACAGCACATTCGCAATCGCGTCCGAGCCCTTGCTTCCGCTGAACCACGACTCGACGATGCCGCTCACCTTGTCCACCCACGGCATCGTCACCACCGTGCCTGTCTCCAGCACCACGATCGTGTGTGGATTCGCTGCCGCTACCGCGGCGATCAGATCATCCTGCTTCTCCGGCAGCGATAGGTCCTTCAGGTCCATGCCCTCAGTCTCCCACTGGTAAGCAAACACGATCGCGACATCGCTCTGCTTCGCCAGCGCCGCGGCTGCAGCGATATTCTCATTCGAAGCGAACGATACCTTCGCCGTACCCGCCTTGTTCGCAATCGCCTTCAGCGGTGAATCCGGGAACCACACAATCTGTTGCCACTTCGGAGCAGCAATGCCCGGCGGGTCCACCTGCGCCGACCCACCGCCGGAGATCATCCCCGTGTCTGCATTCTTCCCGATCACGGCAATTGACTTAATCTTCGCGGCATTCAGCGGCAGGATCGCATTCTTGTTCTGTAGCAGCACCAGGCTCTGCTCCTCCAGCTTGCGCGCCGTCTCAAATCCGCCTTCGACATCCACCGTGCCCTTCTGGATCGGGTAATCGATGATGCCGGCATAGAACTCGCTGCGCAGCACCCGCAGCACATGCTGGTCCAGCTCCGCCTGTGAGACCTTCCCGCTCTCCACCGCATCCTTCAGCGCCGCGCCGTAGAATTTTTCGTCCGGCTCCTCGATGTCCAGCCCCGCATGCGAGGCC
>Ga0206886_1140_pt1 | contig 14359 bp, 14 predicted proteins | sample Alteio_BWOrgHeat_92_FD_152952 | JGI IMG/M metagenome (GOLD analysis project Ga0206886, IMG submission 152952) | Enriched cells from forest soil in Barre Woods Harvard Forest LTER site, Petersham, Massachusetts, United States - Alteio_BWOrgHeat_Nextera2 ... | reverse complement strand
TCTAATTGAGATACATAACCGCTCAGTTCCTGACCCAGTGTGAGCGGGGTAGCATCCATAAAGTGTGTGCGACCTATCTTTACTACGCTCATATACTGCTTTGACTTTGCAGCGAGCGTATCGCGTAGTTTTTTAATGCCGGGTATGGTTGTGTCTGTCAACATTTTGTATGCAGCAATGTGCATAGCTGTAGGGAAGGTGTCGTTGGATGACTGAGATTTATTTACATCATCGTTGGGGTGAATGAATTTTTCTTTGTCGGTGAGTTTGCCGCCATGTAATACATGTGCACGATAAGCAACCACCTCGTTCACGTTCATATTGGATTGTGTGCCCGAACCTGTTTGCCAAACCACCAGTGGAAATTCTTTATCCAGTTTGCCTTCCAGTATCTCGTCACAAACTTTGCCTATCAGGTCAGACTTTTCTTTCGGCAAAACACCGAGGTCTGTATTGGTGAGGGCAGCTGCTTTTTTTAGATAGGCAAAGGCTTTTATTATTTCTTTGGGCATCTTATTGATGTCCTGTGCAATTTTAAAATTCTCGATAGAGCGTTGTGTCTGGGCTCCGAAGTAGGCATCGGCAGGTACTTTTACCTCGCCCATAGTATCTTTTTCAATGCGAAAATCCATGATATGAATAATTGTCCCGATCCGAACATTCGGATTATCGGGAGTGCAAAGGTATTGAAACAGATAGTCAGGGGCAATGTTCATGAAAAAATTATTGTGTTTCTTATTGATTATGCTGATTCTATTTTATTTTGTCACCTCTTAATTACTATATATGAAAAAAGTTTTTTTGTTCGTGAGCCTTATTGTTACTTATTGTTCTGTACTACAAGCGCAACCATCTATTGAATACAGTTCTGCATTTGAAGAATCGAGCAGTGGTGCCAATAAAATATTGCAAATGAAAAACGGCAATACTTTTTTACTGCATTTTTCCAAACAAGGTATAGATGTGAATGTTTATGATAAGAAAAGGGATAATATTTCTAAAACTTTGCTCACAAGCGATCTCTGGGATGCGTCACAAATGCCCGCAACCAGCCTTGAAGGTTTGTATGAGATAAATAGTCAACCTGTAATTTTTTTATCACAATTTGTAGATAAAGAATATTGTTTATTCCGCATCATATTAGACCCTGAAACCGGTAAAGTATTGAAAGAAAAAAAGCTGAGTAGTTTCCCGATAAGCACGAAGTTCACTTTAAGACGGGGTGAAAAAAGTACGGGGGAATTTGTAATTGCAAAAGACCCTTATTCGGACTGTTATGCGGTTGCATACTATGATGATGAAGCCGAGACTCTAAATGAAAAGATAAGGGTAGTACACTATAATGGCCAAAACAAAAAAATAGGTGCGGGTTACCTGGAACTGCCTAAGGGCAAATATAAATACATCAATTTCGTAGCAATGGCCGTGATCGGTGATAAGCAAGTGAATGTTTGCACTTACGGATATAATTCGAAAAAGGAACTTGGTGAAGATGCGAGAGTGATCATATCAAAGCTAACTACCGGAGATTCTGTGTTTGTGAATAAAGAATTAGATTTTTCTGAGGATTTCAGAAGTACGCAGGCGATCATGAAATATAATCCCGGTACCGGCATGCTGAACCTGCTGACCTTAACCAGCTTAAAAAGCAAACACAATACTACTTATTACCTGGCGCTGATAAATTATATAGACCCGGCAACATTGTTCGTGACAACCACCGCCCCCATCTCTACTAATAAAGCTTCTGAGTATATGCAGTCTCATTTGGATGTAGATGCTTACCAGGGTTTACCGCAGGATATGATCATCAATCCTGACAATTCAATAACGGTATTAATGGAATCGAACACCCAGGAAATTATAACACACAATAATTATACTACATACAGAACTTACCTGGGGAATATAGGCCTTACAGTGATGGATACAAGGGGGAAAGAAAAAGAAGGTGCTGCTATATTGAAACTGCAATATGCAGAATGGCTGATGAACCCGCTGTACCTGCATTATAAACATGAAGGTTTATGGTCGTATAATGAGAACAGGGCCATGTTAAGAAAAAACTATAACGCTTTTTTGTCTTTTGATTATGTAAGTACAAATGCTAACCGCTATATCATGTTCAATGACAGGCCAGAAAATTTTGACCGTGATGAAAAGAAAAAAAGAAAGCTACTGGAATACCCCGACCGTTCAAACACCATTTGCTATAAATTGAACAAAGGTGATATGGAGAAGTTTTATTTATTTGGAGAGCCAACAGATGACAGGCAAAATAATTATTGCAATATAGAAGCATCTAATTATTTACCTGAAACTAAAACATACGCTACCATTGTGATGAAAAGAAATGGCAAGGATGAAGACTCGCATATAGCATGGGTAAAGTTTGAATAGCCCGAATACTAGCTGGGAGCAAATAGATCGAGGAAATAAAAGCCGCTGTTCCAGTTGTCGTTGTTTGTAGCAGGTGCATAGCTTTTGTAAACTATTTCGCCTTGCTGAATAGGAATAGGAGAAGAAAAGAAAGGTGTGTTATAGACAAAACTGTGGAACTCACCATTCTCGCCACAAGGATCAACATTTGCGGGTATGTCATTGAGTAATGCAGTATCTATTTTTCTGCCAAGGAATTCTTTACCGAGGTATTTTTCACTCACGCAAACGATAATTGCTTCGATGCCAGTTTGTTCAACTAACTGGACCAGTTCTTTTGTGTTTCTTTTCCACAGCGGGAACAATCCTTTAAAACCAATACCTGCCAATTGTTGTTCGCGGTATATTTTCAGATCCTCCAGGAAAATGTCTCCATAAGCTGCAGTGGTAATGCCTTCAAGCTTTAGTTGTTCTAAAGCATTTCGCATGGCGTTTTTGTAGAGTTCATCGTTAGGTGAAGGAGGTAGTTTTACTTTTATAAGTGGTAAACCTATTTTTTCTGCCTGTATGTCTAGCAGTGATTCTCTTATACCATGCATGAATATCCTATCGTGCTCAGCGTTGATTGTGGTGAGTAGGTGTGTTACGCTGTACCTGTTATCTTGTGATAATAAGTGAAAAGCAAGAGCAGCGTCCTTACCCGAACTCCAATTCAATACTGTATTTATAGCGGTACGATTCATTTATGTGCAAATCAATGTAAATTAGCCGAATAAAATCTCTTTCATGCCAAATGCTGTTATTACGGGAGCTACGCAGGGTATAGGCAAAGCTATCAGTGAAAAGTTGCTTGCAGAGGGTTTTGATATTGCCATTTGTGCACGCACCCAAAAAGACTTGCAGCAATTGCAAAAACAATGGGCCAATAAATACCCGACGTCGAAAGTTTTTATTTATAAAGCAGATCTTGGTGAAAAAGAAGAAACGTTAGCTTTTGCCAAGTATGTACTATCAGTATTTACGAACATTGATATTCTTGTAAACAATGCGGGTAATTTTTACCCGGGTAAACTTGCCACAGAAGCAGATGGTCACCTGGAAGAATTGATGACTGTACATGTATTCAGCGCTTATCATATCACCAGGAAATTACTGCCGGCTATGAAAAAGAAAAAAGGAGGACATATATTTAATATGTGCTCTATAGCCAGTTTAAGAGCTTACCCGGGTGGGGCTTCTTACGGCATTGCGAAATACGCACTTTTAGGATTTTCTGAAAACCTGCGCGAAGAGCTTAAGGAAGATAACATTAAGGTTACGTCCATATGCCCAGGGGCAGTATATACCCGTTCGTGGCAAGGAGCCGGATTGCCGGCCAGCAGGTTCATAAAACCGGAAGATGTGGCTGAGACGGTTTGGAGTGCATTTTCCCTATCAACAGGGGCCGACCTGGAAATTATTGTAATAAGACCACAGAAAGGGGATATTTAACATGCTTTTTAACGGAGTTTTAAGAGTTTATCTTACCCAAAAACACCTTCAGCAGCTAATTTTGTAAGGCTGCATGGTTAGATCTATACATCATTTATTTATTGTAACTGCTTGCCTGTTTTTTACAGCTTGCGGGTACATGAGTATTGCTCAAAATGTTTCTTTTACCGCCCAGGCAACTACAGCTAAAATAGGTGTGAAGGACCAGGTACAACTTACATATACCATTCAGAATGTACAGGACCTAAGAGCATTGGGCGGTCCCGAAGGAGATAATTTTAAAGATTTTGAAATAACAGGGGGGCCCTTTCAGTCTCAAAGCACACAGATGTATGTGGCTAATGGCCGTATGGTGCAAACCAGCAGTTATTCAATAACGTTTGTTTTACGTCCGAAGCGCACAGGTAATCTTACCATTCCTCCGGGTGTTGCAAAAGATGCTGCAGGACATAATTATCAATCCAATAGTGTTTCTATACAAGTAGTGAATGGAAGTCTTGCCAATGCGCAACCGCGCGGTAATCAAAATCCGTTTGATGATCCTTTCGATGATCCGTTTGCGGCAATGCAACAACGCCGCATGCAACAACAACAAAGGCAGCAGCAATTACAGCAGCAGCAAAAGCCAGTGAATATGGACGATATCAACAAAGACCTTTTTATTAGGGTGGTTGTTGATAAAAGTAAAGTGCATGTTGGTGAACAAATAACAGCGAGCTATAAATTATATGCAAGGATTCCTATGCAAATGGGAATTTCGAAACTGCCTTCTCTGAATGGTTTCTGGACACAGGATTTTGAAATGCCAAAGGGGAATGTGAAACCAATAGAAGAGGTGGTGAATGGCAAGAAATACCAGGTATTTGTTTTGAAAAAATCTGCCTTGTTCCCGCAACAAACAGGAACGCTGGAATTGGACCCCGCAGAGGCGCAAGGGGTAGCCCGTATCATTCAGCAAGTGCAGCAACGTAATCCGTTTGCTGACTTTTTTGATGATCCTGCCATGCAAAAGGCTATGGGCAGTATGATGATGAATGATCCTTTCTTCAACAATGCCTTTTTTAATCAAATGGCATATAGAGATGTGCAGGTGCACTTGAAGAGTACGCCTGTGAAAATAACTGTTACTGCATTACCGGATAAAGGCAAACCGGCTGACTTTGGCGATGCCGTAGGTGATTTTAATATTGCTAATAAAATTGACAAAAAAGAACTGACCACCGATGATGTTGCGAATTTAACTATCACCATTACCGGAAGCGGTAATCTTAAACTAATAGAGGCTCCGAAACTCAACCTTCCTAACGGGTTAGAATCTTTTGATCCGGCAATTATTGATACGATCACAGGCCGCAGCACAACTATAAGCGGGTCTAAGATCATTACCTATGCTATTACACCGCATACGCCCGGAGATTATCAAATACCAGCGATACCATTTTCTTATTTCAATCCACAAACGGGGGCTTATGTGTCTTTGTCTACACAGCCTATTACCTTACATGTGAAACCCGGAAAGCATTATAATCCAAACGTGCCATCTGCGAGTAATAATATTGCGTTGAAAGACATACACAATATTGAGACCAAGTCATTGAAGGCGCTTACATTTAATGGTAAACCTTTACTGTACACACCCGTTTATTGGTCTATGTATGGATTGCCATTGCTTGCATTTGTTGGTATGTTGTTCTGGAAACGCAGGGAAGAAAAATTGTCTAAAGACATAATAGGATTGCGCAGCAAACGTGCTAATAAAGTAGCCTTAAAACGGTTGGTGACCGCACAGAAATTATTACAGCAGAATAGCGAGAAACCTTTTTACGAAGAAGTATCTAAAGCGATATGGCTGTACCTGAGTGATAAATTGGCTATACCATTATCTTCTTTGTCGCGGGAAAGTGCTACTGATGCACTTGCTATGCGTAAAGTATCTGAAGAGCTACAGGTAAGATTGAATAAAGTAGTATCTGAGTGTGAAACAGCATTATACGCTCCGACTATGGGTGTTAAACAAATGCATACTACCTATAAAGATGCTGTAAAAATATTGAGTGACCTGGAGGAAGCTGTGTAATTCATGAATAAAATTCTTTTCATAGTAGTAACTACATTATTTTCCCTGCAAACGATAGCTGCGGAACAATATGATACATGGTGGAAGAAAGGCAATGATTTTTATTCTCAAAAACAATTTGACAGCGCAGTTTTTTATTATGAGAAAATTGCTTCATTGCGCCCTGATGATGCAACGGTTTACTATAACCTGGGCAATGCATATTACCGCAGTAATAAAATAGGATCTTCGGTTCTTAACTATGAAAAGGCTTTGCACATCGACCCAAACAATAAAGATGCAAAAGATAACCTGGTACTTACACAAAACCGCATTGCAAATAAAGTAGCAATAGTACCTGATATATTTTTTGTGAACTGGTGGAACAGTATTACGCAACCTTCTAAAGCATTTACCTGGGCAATGGTATGTTTAGTTTTGTTTGTTTTGATACTGGTATTACTTTGGATAAAAAGGATACAAAAACGTAGTATTCCTTCTCAGCTCACAGGATTTTTATGGGTATGCTGGGTCCTCTTTCTTGTTTTCGCATTTTTTGCGGCGGATAATGCAACAGATAGTGGCACTGCAGTAGTTATGCAAAATGATGCACCCCTGCTAAGTACATTGCAAGGTAAAACACAAAGCCTGGTGCCGGAAGGCACAACAGTGCAAATAAAAGATGTAAAAGGCAATTGGATGGAAGTTCGTCTGCCTGACGGGCATGTGGGATGGATGCAACAAGGCCTGCTTTCTAAAATTTAGGTAGTATTCGTTATTTTTTGTTGGTTTGCAATATGATAAACTATTGGGTGAAAACACCCAAATGGCTCAAGCGATTTTTTCCTCAATCAGTGATCTGGAGTATGCCTGCAGAAACGGAGCCCGCTGTATATCTTACGTTCGATGACGGGCCACACCCAACTGTCACCCAATTTGTATTGGAACAATTAGGGAAATACAATGCAAAGGCCACCTTTTTTTGTATTGGTAAAAATGTAGTGTTGCATTCAGGTGTTTATAAGCAAATAATACATGAGGGCCATACAGTGGCTAATCATACTTACGATCATTGCAATGGCTGGCTTGTAAATCCGGAAACCTATTTAATGAATATCCAAAAAGCTGCTGAATATATTGAAAGCCATTCTTTCCGGCCGCCATATGGAAGAATAAAAATTTCACAAGTGAAGAAAATGCAACAGGCACAAGTGCCTTGGAAGATATATATGTGGGACGTGTTGAGCGCAGATTTTGATACAGAAATAACCCCGGAAAAATGTTTAGAGAATGTGATCAGCCACATAGAGCCCGGATCTATAGTTGTTTTTCATGATAGTGATAAAGCGTGGGAACGTATGAGTCATGCGCTCCCTAAAGTGCTTGAATATTGTGTGAAAAAAAAATGGAAAATAAAAGCATTACCTGCTTATTGAAATGACCATACAGATGAGGAATGAATAAAACAGCATTTTTTTCTTTTAAAGCAAGAATTGATATAATTGGGGTAAACCCATTTGTTTTTGTACCGAAATCAGTGCTGAATAAGGTATTTAAGCAGGCAGGTAAGGAGAAAGGGAAAATCCCTGTAAAAATTAAGATTGATGGCCATGATTTTATTCAAACATTAGTAAAATATAGCGGAGATTGGAGATTGTACTTGAATACACCTATGAGGAAGGCTGCACGTAAAGATGTAGGAGATACTGCAATATTTGAAATCAGGTATGATCCTGATGAAAGAAAAGTGGCAATGCACACAAAGCTGAAAGAAGCTTTGAAGAACAATAAGGATGCTAAAAAAGTATTTGACGGACTGGCTCCTTCCCGCCAATTGGAAATATTGCGATACATTTCTTTTCTAAAAACAGAGGCATCTGTAGATAAAAATGTAGTTAGAGCAATCAATTTTTTATTGGGTAAAGAACGTTTTATAGCGAGGGATAAGCCATAATTAAAATATATAAAGTTTTAAAACAACCAAAAGGTTATTCTTTATAATGATATACATTGATACTCATACACATTTGTATGATGAGCAATTGAACCCTGATGAAGATGCGATGGTACAGCGTGCTGTAAATGGCGGTGTTGCAAAAATGTATATGCCCAATTGCGACAGCAGTACGGTAAGCAGTATGCTGCGCATTGCAGACAAATGGGCACAAAATTGCTTTCCGATGATGGGCTTGCATCCTACTTATGTAAAGGATAACTATAAACAAGAATTGGACAGTGTGAAGCAATGGCTGGGGAAAAGAAAATTTTATGGGGTCGGGGAGATAGGCCTGGATTATTATTGGGACCTTACCTATAAAGCTCAGCAAATAGAGGCATTTGAGTTGCAAATTGATTGGGCATTGGAGTATGACCTTCCCATTATTATACATAGCCGAGAGTCAATTCAGGATTGTATTGACATTGTTAAGAAAAAACAGAACGGTAAACTGAAAGGGATCTTTCATTGCTTTGGGAGTAGTATAATTGAGGCAAGACAAATAACAGAACTCAGTTTTTATATGGGCATTGGTGGCGTGGTAACATTTAAAAAAAGCAATTTACCCGAAGTGCTAAAAGAAACAGGGTTGTCGAATATTGTTTTGGAAACTGATGCCCCATACCTGGCACCTTTGCCTTACAGGGGCAAGCGAAATGAGAGCGCATATATACCATTGATCGCAGGGCAAATAGCTACCATAACTGGGATGCCTGTAGAGGAAGTAGCTACTATAACAACGCGAAATGCTGAAATGGTTTTTAATAAGTGAATCGATAGATTAAATTTCTGAAATGATCAGGGTCCCATTGCATTTTTCAAAACCAAATCATTATTTTTATTTTCTACTAACAATCTGTAAATATGTTCATTGGACATTTTGGTCTTGGCTTCGGGGCCAAGAAGATCAATAATAGACCTTCTCTGGGCACACTTTTCATGGCAGCACAATGGCTCGATCTAATCTGGCCCATTATGTTAATACTTGGTATTGAAAGGGTAGAGATTCAACCCGGCAATACTGTTGTTGCTCCTTTAAATTTTGTTTATTATCCATATACCCATGGCTTGTTCTTTGTGCTGATATGGTCGTTGTTATTTGGGTTAGTATATTATTTATTTAAAAAAGATGCAAAAACTGCATTCTTCCTTGGTATATTAGTTTTGAGCCATTGGGTGCTTGATTTTATTACTCATGGACCCGATCTGTCTTTATTTCCCTGGATGGATAAGAAAGTAGGCCTTGGTTTATGGAATTCTTTCGCCGGAACCATTATTGTTGAAGTGGCTATATACGCCATAGGGGTTTATATGTATTATACAGCTACCAAAGCAAAAAATAAAACCGGCATTTATAGTTTTTGGATCCTCGTGGCATTTCTCTTTCTTATACACATGATGAATTTGTTTGGCCCTCCGCCAACAAAAGTAGAGCCCCTTGCTTATGCAGCATTGATACAATGGCTCATCATTCTGTGGGGGTATTGGATCGATAAGAACCGAGTGGCTGTTTAAGTATTTTATTTAAGAAAAACACCTTACAATAAACTGTTTTGGCTGAGAGGCAGGTCCCTAAACCTACCTTCCTAATATCTTGATCATCAATAAAAGAGTGATGTCTCAAATTTCCTACTCACGAATACTAACTACTCTTTAATTTGCAAGAACTAAAATTTACGTCGTAAATATAATTAAAACTATAGGCCTAACAGAAAGTTTATCGAACCGGTTTATTGGAGATTTTAGATTTAATTGCTTAAATAACAATAATCAACAAATATAGTGTCTACCTATTTCTCACGTTGTTTTAATACCGCTTCTACTTCTTCCAGCGACACCTCTTTGGTTTTCAGCAATATTAAAAAGTGAAATAGCAGGTCTGCCGCTTCGTTTTTGAAGAGTTCTACATTATTATCTTTCGCCTCAATAACAAGCTCCACTGCTTCTTCACCAAGCTTTTGTGCAATCTTATTAGTGCCTTTTTTGTAAAGTGTATTAGTATAAGAAGCTTCAGTATTACTGTTAATACGTTGATTGATCCTTGACTGAAGGCGATATAAATATCCTTTTGCGGTTTGTTCTTCAAAACATGTTGCCTGTCCTGTATGGCATACCGGGCCATATGGAATAACCTTGATAAGTAATGAATCACTATCACAGTCCTGTAATATTTCCACTACGCGCAGTTTATTGCCTGAGGTTTCTCCCTTCACCCAAAGCCTTTGCTTTTGCCGGCTGAAAAAAGTTACAAAGCCAGCTGTTTGAGTGACAGCAAATGCTTCTTTGTTCATATAACCAAGCATAAGCACCTGCATGGTTTCTGCATCTTGTATGATCGCTGGTAACAAACTATTACCTTTTGAAAAATCCGGTTTCATCTTATTGGGATCTGTTTATCTTTTAAGAAAATTTTTAGTTCATAAATACTAAGTTCTCTGAAGTGAAAAATACCAGCAGCAAGCGCTGCGCTTGCGTTCGTTTTTTCAAATAATTCCTGAAAATGAATAGTATTGCCTGCACCACCTGATGCTATAACCGGAATGCTTACCAAACCAGCGATTTGCTCTGTTATCTCCAAAGCAAAGCCATTCTTGGTTCCATCGTGACCCATTGATGTGAGTAACAGCTCACCTGCACCAAGCCGTTCTGCCTGCATTGACCAATGCATAGCATTATAGCCGGTGTTTTTTGTACCCCCATCTATATATACTTCCCACTGTCCTTTTGTTAAGCGGATATCTAAAGCCACAACGACACATTGACTGCCGAATCGTGATGCTATTTCCGTAATCAGATCGGGACGCCGCACAGCTGCAGAATTAATACTTATCTTATCTGCCCCTGCTCTAATCAAGTTAGCTGCATCTTCAACACTATTAATTCCTCCACCCACTGTAAATGGAATGTTGATCCTCCTGGCAATATGCTCTACTAATGGAATCAGGGTTTTGCGTTGTTCTGTAGTGGCTGATATATCTAAAAAAGCAAGTTCATCTGCCCCCTGCCGGGTATATTCCTCTGCCAGTTTTACGGGATCTCCGGCATCTCGCAGTTGAAGAAAATTAACCCCTTTAACCGTGCGGCCATTTTTTATATCCAGGCAGGGAATGATTCGTTTCTTTAACATAAGCGCTGTAATTCTGATAATGAAATAAATCCCTCGTAAATGGCTTTCCCAATGATTGCACCCGTGCACCCAATCGCTGCCAAATTATTCAGGTCTTCTATAGAACTAATACCACCGCTTGCTATCAATTGAACACTGGATTTATTCAATATTTCGGTATATAGATTGACTGAAGGCCCTTGTAGTGCACCATCACAAGCTATGTCTGTACAAATAACCTGTGTAATACCCTTTGCCTCATGGTCAAGGATAAAATCAATCACATCAATAGCACTTTTCTTTATCCAGCCTTCGGTAGCTATGAATCGTTCTTTACAATCAGCACCCAGCAAAATCTTTTCGGTTCCGCAACACAATAGCAACTCAAGTAGCATGTCGGGCTGTTGCACAGCAATACTACCACCTGTTATTTGCGCAGCACCACATTCAAAGGCTAACTGTGCGTCATCTAAACATTTGATCCCTCCCCCAAAGTCAATTTGCAGGTTAGTATTTGTAGCTATACTTTCCAGCACCTTATAATTGACAATGCGCTTGGCTTTCGCACCATCTAAATCAACAAGGTGCAGATACTTAATGCCTTGTGCTTCAAAAGCCTTTGCTACTTCAAGGGGTTGTGCGTTATAGACTTTACTTGTGCTAAAATCTCCTTTGGTGAGCCTGACACATTTACCATCAATAATATCAATAGCGGGTATTATCCTCATAACGTTAAAAAGTTTTTAAGAATGATTTCACCTATACCTGAAGATTTTTCAGGATGAAACTGCGTAGCATAAAAATTATCTTTCTGCAAAGCGGCACTAAAGGGCAATATATAGTTACAGATAGCTACTGTAGCAGAACAAGGCTGTGCGTAATAACTATGCACGAAATATACATCTGGCTTAAGGCGCTCAATAGAACTAAAAAGTAAGCCTTTCATCTCTTCCAGCGTATTCCATCCTGTATGCGGCACTATTTGTCCGGTTGGAAATCTTTTAACAGCGCAATCAAAAATACCTAAGCAATTAATTCTGCCCTCGGAAGAGCTTTTGCAAAGCAATTGCAGTCCCAAACATATTCCAAGAACTGGTTGTGTAAGTGTAGGTATTATATCTGCAATGCCTTTTTGTTGTAGTTGTTGCATAGCTGCGCGAGCTTGCCCCACACCAGGCAAGATTACTTTGTCTGCACTACAAATAGTATCTGTATCATCAGTAATAATACTCTCATAACCTAAACGAGTAAGTGCATTTTGTACCGAGCCGGTATTACCTGCATTATATTGAACTATCGCTATCATAAAACTCCTTTTGTGCTTGGTATTGTCTCCTCGCCAGTCTTGTGAACAGCCATTTTTATTGCTCTTGCAAAGCTTTTGAATATGGCCTCAATTTTGTGGTGCTCATTACTGCCATCTGCTTTGATATTGATGTTGCACTTTGCGGCATCACTGAATGATTTGAAAAAGTGAAAAAACATTTCAGTTGGCATATCACCAATCTTTTCGCGCTTAAAGTCCGCGTCCCATACTATCCAGGGGCGACCACCAAAATCTATTGCAACCCGGGCAAGGCACTCATCCATTGGCAGTAAAAAGCCATAGCGCTCTATTCCTTTCTTACAACCCAAAGCTTCATCAATAGCTTCTCCGAGCGCAATGCCTACATCTTCAATTGTATGATGTTCATCTATATGTAAATCACCTTTTGCAATTACGTTTAAGTCAATTCCTCCATGACTGGCAACTTGTTCCAGCATATGATCAAAAAAACCAAGCCCGGTATTGATAACACTTTGACCACTGCCATCCAGGTTTATGTCAACGGTTATTATTGTTTCAGATGTTCTGCGTATTCTAATTGCTCTTCTGGGTTCACTCTTTAAAAACCGGTAAATGTCACACCAGCTCATAGTTGTTAGCACCGCACCTTCTGCCTGTTCGTTACTTATATAAATAGCTTTAGCACCAAGATTTTGGGCTAATTGTATATCAGTTAAACGGTCACCGATCACAAATGATTGGCTAAGATTATAATTGCCATTCAAATATTTACCAAACATGCCCGTTCCGGGTTTACGAGTTGGAATATTTTCAAAAGCGAAACTTCTATCTATTAATATGTCAGCAAACCAGATGCCTTCATTTTTAAATGCCTGCAGCATCTTATTATGTGCTGGCCAAAAAGCTTCATAAGGGAAAGATGTTGTTCCCAAACCATCCTGATTAGTAACTATTACCAACTCATAGTCAAGCTCCCGGGCTATACAGGATAAATAGCGAAATACACCAGGATAGAATTCCAGTTTTTCCAGGCTGTCTATTTGCTTGTCTATAGGTGGCTCTATAACAAGTGTACCATCACGATCTATAAATAATGCTTTCTTCATTTTTAATTTTATTTATCAATAATTCTTTTGTTAGCTAACAGATCTAATACGGTTAATAGACGCTCATTTTCTTCAGGATTACCTATAGTGATGCGGATGCAGTTTTTTACCACATTATTCCGGTTGCGGATAATAATTTGCCGGGTGATCAATTCACTATATAGTTTATCAGCATCAGTCACCTTTACTAACAAGAAGTTGGCATCAGAGGGGTAAACCTTTTTTACGATACTATTTTCCAAAAGTCGTTTTGCAACACGGTCGCGTTCTGATATCAACAATTTTTTTTGTTCCTGATACATCTTTTCATCTTCAAGAGCTTGTAAAGCAGCAGCCTGATTTAATCCGCTTACATTATACGGTGGCTTTATCTTATTCAAGAGATCAACGATTAAGCTGTTACTATAGGCTATACCTATACGCGCGGCTGCTAGCCCCCAGGCTTTACTCATTGTCTGAATAACGATCAGTTTTGGAAATTCATTCAACTTAGCGGTCCATGATTCAGCTGTTGCGAAATCTGCATATGCCTCATCTATAACAATAATTCCTTTGAAGATTCTTAAAATTGTATCAATGCCATTGAGCAAATTTCCTGTTGGATTATTTGGCGAGCAGATGAGCAACAACTTTGCCGTTTCATCATGTATATACGGCTCAATTAGTTTTTGCTCTATCTCGAACTCATCATTTAAGGGTAATTTAATTAATGCAACATCATTCGTAGCTGCTGATACCTCATACATACCATATGTAGGTGAAAAGGTGATTGCCTTATCAATACCCGGGCGACAAAAAACACGGTAACACAGATCAATTATCTCATCACTACCATTGCCAATAAAGATCTCGTTCTTGGGGATACTGCGGAGCAAACTCAATTTGGCTTTTAGTGCGCATTGTTGTGGATCAGGATAGCGGTTCAGTTTTCCAAAAG
>Ga0206886_1139_pt1 | contig 14402 bp, 9 predicted proteins | sample Alteio_BWOrgHeat_92_FD_152952 | JGI IMG/M metagenome (GOLD analysis project Ga0206886, IMG submission 152952) | Enriched cells from forest soil in Barre Woods Harvard Forest LTER site, Petersham, Massachusetts, United States - Alteio_BWOrgHeat_Nextera2 ... | reverse complement strand
AAGTACAGAAATATATCAGCAAATATCAATGATACGAATATAGTTGAAGTTAGTGTTTTTTCTAAAAAAGCTCCGTTAGCTATTGATTCCTCTCCAGTAAAACCTATTACTTACAGGGGCTGGAAAGATGTTATAATTGATTCTGAAAATAATTATTATGCTGTAATTAGTAATGTTGGAGTATGTAATTACAAAGTAGAAGAGAATAAGGTAATCATCTCTCGTATTGTAAATGGGAACTACATAAAAATAGTATATGATTCATTAGCTAAAATATTCTGGGCTTATAATAATGATAAAATATATGTATTCAATAAACAATATAATGGCGTTGCTATCCCTAAAGAAATATTAAATGCTAATGGTATAATCAATATTGAAAACATACTTATAGATAATATGTACCATAATGTATTTATTAAAGACTACGATAAATTTTTAGTATTCAATTACTCTAACAACTCCTATAAACGACTTTTTGTAAATTATAACTTACATGATGCGTCGGTTTATTTACATAACAAAATCCTTATTATTCTTGGAAAATTTGGTATTCTTTTCAGTAAGGTTAATTGCATAAATAAAATAACCAGCCAAATAGTATATCCCAATAATAAAAACCAGTATTATAATTTCATCAATGACTTTTCAGTGTTTGACGATGAAATATTGTTAAAAACAGATAAAGGATCTTATACGGTTAACATACCTTCTGATGCTGAATTATCAAAAGCAGCTTCGAATACCATACAATACAAAATGCTGCTGTCTTATAATAAAGGACTTTATGATCTAAAACAATCAGATACTTTTTTTATTGACCCCAAAAACTTAAGATTGTTATTTGATGTTATTAATCCTGAAGGCAACGGAATATTGCATTTTTCATACAGACTCAATGATGGCGCTTGGCACGACCTTAACTCAAATGAGTTGAATCTTCCAAGGTTGCCGGCCGACAAATACTATAAGCTATCGTTAATTGCTTATGATAATGCCTGGAGAAGTGATAACAGGTATATATACCTATATATAGTTCCTTACTGGTGGCAGACGGTTTGGGGTATAAGAACATTATGGATAGGAAGTATCATTATTTTGCTATTCCTTGTAGCAATTATTGCGCTTATCACAAGAAGGATAGTTTCTAATAAAAATGAAAAGAAAAACCTTCAACTAGGTCTGGAGTTAAATGCAATTTATTCACAAATAAATCCTCATTTTGTATTTAACACACTCAATACCGCTCAGTATTTTATAAAGAAGAAAAAAACAGAAGAGGCGTTTATACATATTAATAAGTTTTCTCGTCTTTTAAGAGCGTACATAAGGTCATCCAGAAATAAGTTTATTGCAATAGAAGATGAAGTTGCAAACTTGAAGAATTATATAGAGTTGCAACAAGAAAGGTTTGAGAATAGATTTTATTATCAATTAGTTATAAAAGATGATGAGATAAAAAGTCATAAAATACCATCATTATTATTACAACCAATTGTTGAAAATGCTATTAACCATGGCCTATTCCATAAAGAAAGCAAAGGAATGCTACAAATTGAAATGGGGTTTGGGAAAAATAAAAATGAGATAATTTGCGTTATCGATGATGATGGCATTGGCCGTAAAAAGTCAAAACTATTACAAGAGGATAGTGTGCTGAAAAGGGAATCGTATGGTGACCAACTGATCAAAGACCTTATCAACGTATTTAATAAATACGAAAAAATGCATATCAATATGGTATATTTTGATAAGGAGGAACCGCTATCAGGGACAAGAGTAACACTAACCATTGAAAATTATGGGTATGATAAATAACATCAGCTGCATGATTATTGATGATGAGCCAAAAGCGATAGAACTATTAAAAGATAGTCTCGCATATCTGTATGATAATCTAATTGTTTCAGGTGTATACATTTCATGGAAAGAAGCACTAGATGCATTGCGCAATAATCCTCCGGATATACTATTCAGTGACATTTCTATGCCAGGCAAAAACAGTATGGAACTTTTAAAACTTGTTCCTGAATTAGATAGTGAAATCATTTTTATTACCGCTCATTCAGATTATGCACTTAGCGCATTCCAGTTTTCAGCAGCCGGCTATATTTTAAAACCAATAGACGATACAGAACTAAAGAACGCTGTTGATAAAGCAATAGAAAGAGTTAGTAATAAAAAGTTAGCCAATTATAATGTTAAAAACTTATTGGTATTAAATTCTAAGATCGGCATTCCTAATAATGCCGGCATAGATTACATTGATATCAATAATATCATTTACCTGGAAAGTGTAAATAAATGCACAAAGCTGGTTACAAAAGATGGAGAAATATTAAGCTCCTATAACATAGGCAAGTTCAAAAGTATATTAGATAACCCTTTGTTTTTCCAGATTCACCGATCCTTTATTGTTAATCTGAATTGTATTCGCAGATATGAAACTTCCGGTACAGTTATTATGATTGATAAAAGAGAAATCCCGGTTTCAAAAAACGAAAAAGAACAATTTCTTCAGCTTTTTGGCAGGATCACAAAAACTTCAGGGGTATAGCACTTACTTCCAGATATATTCTTCTTCTATTTTTTCCTGAAGGCGCTCTACGAGCATAAGCGTTGCTGGGCAACTGCTCAGATTTTGAATGTATGTATCATTATACAATTCAAAGTCTTTTTTATGGTGATGCGGAAACCCAGCACAATCTTTTGGTCGTACATCATAAATAGAACATTTATTTTTTACCAGAAACTGGCATGGCGTTGATTTATTAACCCAATCCCCTGATTTTTTTTCTTGCAGTAGCCAACGCTCTTTAAACTCTTTTGGTTTCATGTTCAAATGATCTGCAATTCGACTGATATCTTCTTTTTTGTAGGTTGGGGTCATAGTCTTGCAGCAGTTGGCACAATCCATGCAGTCTATTTTATTCCATACCTCTTTATCAGCCTTCTTAACCATAGCCGAAAGACCGGGGACAGTTATTTCATCAAATTTTTTTAGAAACAATACCAGTTTTCTTTTTCTGGTAGCTACGGTCTTCTTAAATTGTGTTAAACTTAACGACATGATTTATATCTGATTCTTCAATAGGTTTTCTTAAGTTCTTGATAGCAGATACCAGCCTCAATATACTTACGTTATCTTTGAAACTGCAATATAGTATGAATTTGAAAAAGATACCTGTATTACTTATACACTTTTTGATGATAATGATCAGTAACTGCCTGTATGCACAAACAGCAGATTCTGTGCATATTGCAAAAGATACTGCTCATGTAACATCCTCGCCTGATACTGCTAAAAAGGTCATAGTAACCACTATAGACACAACACGTAAAGACACAGTTATAATAAAAACTAAAACTGAAGGTGAGGGTTATGAAATAAGCGGTAAGATAGAAGATAGAGGAAGTGGCGAAGGAATACCATTTGCTACTATTGCAATAGCGCATTCAGGCCTCGGGACACCTGCTGATTTAAATGGTAATTTTCTTCTTACTACCAATCATTTACCAGGGGATACATTGATAGTGTCAGCGGTAGGGTTCAAAACCTATAAAAAAGTACTTGACAGTAAAAAGCACAAATATGCTTTTTACATAGAACTAGAGAGAAAAACAAATGCATTAGGTGAAGTAGTAGTGCATGCAGGGGAAGATCCAGCATTGGTATTGTTAAGGAATATCATTAAAAGAAAACCAATAAATAATCCTGACAAAATAGATAATTATAAGTATGAAGCCTATAATAAACTCGAAGCAGACCTGGAACGCCTGACCAGGGAACAATTTGAAAGAATACCTATTCTTAAGAAATTCGGATTTTTATATGATAATATAGACACAGTTTCAGAAGGCCGACCATTTTTGCCGATTTATCTCACAGAAACATTGTCTGATTATTATTACCGAAGAAGCCCCAAGAAACAAAGGGAATTTATAAAAGCTAATTTGCTAAAGGGCGTAAATAATGAAAGCATAACAAAATTGCTTGGCAGTATGTATCAAAATGTAAATGCCTATAACAATTTTGTACCTGTATTTGACAAGCAATTTGTAAGCCCAATCAGCAATTCAGGGTATTTCTATTATAAATACAAGATAAAAGATACCGAAGAAGCTTATGGACATAGGATCATATTAGTGCAGTATGAGCCGCGTCGCACAGGTGAAAATTGTTTTCATGGTGATTTTTGGGTGGTAGACAGTGTGTTTGCATTACAACGCGTAACCATGGAGGTTCCAACATTGGCCAATGTGAACTGGGTGAGCCGTATTAGCGTTTACCAGGAATACGCTCCTATTGGCGATTCCATTTGGTTCTATGTAAAAGACAAATTTGTTGCAAGCTTTGTTGCGCCTTATGGTTTAAAGATGCCGGGGTTTATAGGCCGAAAAACCACCAGCTATAAAAAAATAGTTCTAAATGATACCTCTGTCACGAATGTGCTGGATAACAAAGCATATAAAGAAGATGTGATCATGTACGACTCAAGCAGAAAATACACTGACACTGCCTGGGCAAGAATGCGCCCGGATTCATTGAGCAAAAATGAAAAGGCCATTTATAAAATGGTGGATACATTGCAAACCATACCTGTATTTAGGTTTTATAAAAACCTCATCAATGTATTGGTAACTGGAGTAAAAGATGTAGGACCGATAGAATTTGGCCCGTATTGGTATTTATATAGTACCAACCCGATTGAGGGCAATCGCTTCCGTGCTTCTTTTGGCACTTCAAATAAGCTGTTTAAAAATATGTTCTATACAGGCTACCTGGCTTATGGTACACGTGATGAGCGATTTAAGTATCAGCTAACCGGTTTGTGGTTACTCGACAGGAAACCACGTACTTACATTTATGCCGCTTATACGCACGACATAGACCATAGTACTAATTATTATGACCAGGTGGGTAGTGCTGATAATATTTTTAGTGTTCTGTTTCGCAAACCGGGCGTACCATGGAAATTGGCATTTACAGACGAATCGCGCGTAGAGTTCTATAAAGAATATTTTAACGGGTTTAGCCATAAACTCACATTTCACCATAAAGAGTTTGCCCCTGATACATTACTCCCTTCTACTACTATATTCACTGATGCATCCGGGAACCCAGCAACAAGTGTAATTAGCACGGATGCAACATTGACATTACGGTTTGCATATAAAGAACGCTTTTTAGAAGGGCAATATTTGCGTATAAGTTTAGGCAGCAAATATCCAATTTTACAACTGGATGCTACAACCAGCATGAATGGCGTATGGAATAATGTATATGATTACCAGAAAATAAAATTCTCCATTTCAGACCATATTAACATAGCACCTTTTGGATCTATTTATTACAACCTGTTTGCAGGTAAATATTTTGGAACCTTGCCATATCCATTGCTCGAGATACACCCTGGTAATGAATATCTCTATTATAATAAATATGCATTCGAAATGATGAATAAATATGAATTCATCAGCGATCAATATGTTGGTTTTAATTTTGAACATACTATCGGAGGTGGAATTTTTAATCATATCCCTAAACTCCGTAATCTTAAATTGCGTCAATTCTGGACCGCAAAGGGAGTAGTAGGTTCACTAAGTGATGCTAACCAGGCACTGAATCTGAATAAGGGCTTTGCATTCCGAACACTGCAAGGCAACCCATATATGGAATTGGGTACCGGTGTAGAAAATATATTTCAATTGTTCAGGATTGATTTTGTATGGCGTGTTACCCCACAACCACTACCTGGAGAAAGCAAGGAAAAATACTTTGGGATATTCGGCAGTGTAAAATTCAATTTTTAAAAGCCCCAAGTCTGTAGTATCTGTGCTGCATGATCGCCGCTTTTTACTTTTTCTATGATGTGGTCTATTTTCCCGTTTTCATTAATAAGAAAAGTAGTACGATGTGTGCCCAGGAATTCTCTTCCCATAAATTTTTTCATGCCCCATACACCATATTTGTTCAGTATTTCACGTTCGGGGTCTGCGACTAAAGTGAACGGTAAAGAATATTTTGCCTCGAATTTTTTATGTTTTTTTGAATTATCGGGGCTTATTCCTAATACTACGATACCTTTCTTTTTAAGTAAAGCGAAATTATCGCGAAGGTTACATGCTTCTTTAGTGCAGGTAGGGGTGTCATCTTCCGGGTAGAAATAAAGTACTACTTTCTTTCCTTTAAAATCTTTTAAAGAAACAGGCTCACCATCCTGATCAACTGATGTAAAATCAGGCGCTTTATTTCCAGGTTTTAATGTTATTACATGCGCCTCCATATTATCTTGTAAAGTTGAGCCTGTACGTCGTGGTATTATTATTCTCATCAGTAGCCGTAAATACCAGTTTATGTTTGCCATGACCGCAATGTTCGTCAAATTTGTAGAAGAACAGGTCGTTATGTTGTTCAAAACAAACCCATTTGCCGTCTATCTCCCCTCTGAATTTCTTGACTGATGTTAGAGAATCTTTCACCACAAAGCTAATTTGTTTGGCACTAGCAAGATTAGCACCATTTTTTTGCATGCTTTTAATTACTGGCGCTACTGTATCTGCTACAAGCCAATACATACCAAAATTGCGAACAGATGCTTTATACCAGCCTTGTTCAACAGGCAGAGCGGCTTTACCATCTTCATCTTTACCACCACTATACCGAATCACTATTTTATTTTGCAATTTGGGAGGTACAGGTTTATTGGTTTTTATATTTAGGTCAAAATAATGATGGATGGGTACATATGAATAATGTATTTGGTGCTTGTCTGAAAAATCTTTTAGATCAGGGTTACTGCTGTATTTAAAACATATGCTATCATAAAGCAGACCAGGCTCAATGGTAAATTGTACATGATCATTCTGAAATGTATTTGCCTTTGCAAAACCAAATAAATATTGACAAGTTGTACTATCATTTTGTTTGCCCATATAACGAATAAAAAACTCAATTGTACTGGCATTATTTTTGTCATCTGTCACCTTAACCTGTATCTTATGTACATTCTTATCTAATACTAAAGCGCCCTTTTGCACATTTTCGTATTCATAAATTTGGCTTAACCTATTTCCCGGTATTTGAAATAGACACTGTATCCATTTTTTATTCAGTTCATGTGTTTTATAATCTGCATATGCATTTACATATCGTGTAACATCGTAGCCAATATCGTCTAGTCGTATTCTACACTGTATAGAATCGTCCATAAATAATGTTGCATTATTAAATGCAATATCATTATCACTGCCATCCATAAAATCTTTTAAGTTGATGCCTACGCCTATAAGGTTTGATTCGAAGGTCAAAGTGTCTCCTTTTACCGGCACAAATAGATTGTTTTTTAGTTTGAGAGGTGTTATTTGCGGTCTTTGTTCATAAATACTTCTGTTCATATCGTAAATAGCAGCTTCATATATAACAGGTGGAATGTTATCTACAATCGGCAGTCCAAATAATTCCGGATTTAATGGGTGTTCTGTTGCAGTATTACGTATCTCAAAATGCAAATGCGGAGCTGTAGAAGCGCCAGTATTGCCACTCCATGCTATCTGATCACCTTTTTTAACAGGGAACTGATCAGGGGTTAGCTGCAGGTCCAAGTCCCAGCGTTCTTTTTCGTATTGATGTTTACGTAAATATTGTTGAATAGGGGGCGAAAAATCATTCAGGTGTGCATAGAGTGTAGTATAACCATTGGGGTGCATAATGTATAGAGCGTGCCCAAAACCACCACTTTCTGTTTTAATACGCGATATATAGCCATCAGCAGCTGCATGCACGGGCTGGTTCTCTTCCCCTTTAGTTTTTATGTCAACCCCGCTATGAAAGTGTCCCGGACGGCATTCACCGAAGTTACCGGCAAGGAAAATGGGTATATCCAACGGGTTACGAAAATAGTCTTGGGGATAGTGATGTATGTTCAGCTCTTCCTGACTAAAAACAGCAAATGGAAATATTAAAAAAATACCTAACAACTGCCTCATAATAGCTCTAAAATAAGCCAAAACCAAATACCTGTTTTATGCGAATATTAAGTATTTTTCCATAATTAAACTTTTTTATACCTTTTACGTCTTAAATGTATAAACCGATACAATAATTTTAAAAAATATATTTTATGAAACTAGTAACAACAATCGCAATCGTTTTATGCAGCTTGTTTGCATTGCCTGCTATGGCACAGCCTAAACCGCATCCACACGCCACTTCGCTTCGCAAAGACATTCGTCATGATCGCAAAGATGTAAGGTTGGATGCAAAAGACAGGAAGAAGGATGTAAGCGATTTAAAAAAGGACAGGGCTGACATTGCTAAAGACAGGGCTGATTTGAAAAATGATATAGCAAAAGGCGATAAAACAGATGCTAAAAAAGATGAGACTGATCTGAAAAATGATATCAAAGACGCAAAAGCAGATGGCAAAGACATCAGAAAAGACACAAAAGATATCCGTCATGACAAACGTGATATAAGGCGTGATCGCAAAAAATTAGAACGTAAAAAAGGCGTTACAGGTACTACTACAACAACTGCACCTGCAGCCACAGATAATTAAAGATAGCAAGAGTGATGTTTAGTTTACCCCCCGGTGTTTTTATAAATACCGGGACTTTTCTTTAATGCAATATTGCTTGCAGTACTTGCAATGATTTGATACTACCCATATGCTGACTATGTCTTTGTAAAAAAGAGACAAACCACTCTAATAAGCGGTAACGCATGGCGGCATGCATTTCTGTATCACGCAATTTGTTAAGATCAAGTATCCTTAGTAATCCCGATAAAGCCTTTGCATCTTCATCCTGAACAAATGGAGGCAAAGCAGGATTATGATTTGTGAAACCACCCTCCTGAAGATCCAGGTAAGGTGTAGCAACAGTATACGCTCCTTTTATCTCATATCCCATCAGCCTGCTGCATTGTATAATAAAATACAATGGAAAATTAGCCACGGCATCGTTGTCCATCATATCCACCTGTTGAAAATAATGTATGGCCATATCGAACAATTCCGGAAATGGAGCATGTTCAGGCAACAAACGCAACAATAATTCTACAGAAAATAATGCAATGCTGTTTTTGACTACATCTTCCTGCATGTGGTTGTATATATATGCGGGTTGATATTCTTTTATCCGCTGCATATTTACATTTGGCTTATGATACACAACCATATCGAGCAGCGTAGCAGGTTGTAATAATCCCGCTTTATTGTTTTTTGATTTACTACTGCGTACACCTTGTACTATATAAGTTTGTACTCCATAGAGTGATGTAAAGAGCGTACAGATAAGACCGGAATCGCCGTATTTTACAGATCTAAGTACAATTCCTTTTGTTTGATGCAGCATGGAGTTATTGCAAAAATACCATCTTGCTTACATAAGTCTCAGAACCATCCAGATTGGTGATAAATATAAGATACACTCCAGATTGCGGGCGGTGTCCAGTATAATCCATACCATTCCATACGGCCTGTCCCCCAAATGCAGTAGTACGATAAACTAACTGCCCCGATATATCCGTGATCCTTACATCAGCATTTGCAACCAAACCCTTGATTGCTATAGTACCTGTATAACCACTTGGTACGGGGTTAGGGAAACTGATAACATGCGAATTCGTTGTACCACCATCTGTGGCTGTACTACGATAGGTCATAAGCCCCTGTTCTGTTCCTACATATACATCTCCTGTAACATGATCAATAGTTATTTTTTCAATGCGGTTTGCAGGTAAGGGGCTATTATCCTGCGTAAAACGATAAATGATCTTGCTTGCATCCGGAGACAATAGCCAAATACCATTATCTGTTCCCACCCATTTTCTGTTAGCCCCGTCTACAGCAATGCTTCTTACATTCTCACCTGCAAAAAGATAACCTGCATACTGATCGTATTGTACTATAGGTATCTGTGCATCACAACCCTGAAACACTGAACTTCCGCAGCTGATAATGCCAATACCATTGTCGGTTCCCACCCATATATCATTGTTCTTATCCTTTGCTATACAGTACACTTTATTGCTGGGCAAGTTGCCGTATCCCACACCTGATGTAAGGTTTCTTGATTGGTCATCTGATGGGTCTTCTGGTGTATAATTATCGTCATACACAATTATTCCACCTCCGTTGGCTCCTCCGTCCCAGGATACGTACCACTTTTTATTGTTATCATCTACCACAATTGGTCCGCCGGCATAAGGAATATTTCGCGGGTAGGTAAGCTCAAAATTGTACCAGCTACCGTTAGTAGTTTTAACATATAATTCATGTGGGCTACCAAACATAGTTACCCATAAATTATTATTATTATCAAATGCAAGACCCGCTATAGGATACCCTGTGAGTACTGAACTATGATCAAAAACCCCGCTGTTTATCAATTGACTGCTTCCGTCAGGATTGAGTACAAAGAGGCCATTATCAAAAGATCCCGCATATATACTACCGCTTACAGGGTCTTTAACAATGGCTACAAAATCAAGTACAGAATCGTACAAATCAACTTCCTGGAAAGTATAGCCTGTCCACTTTCCATCTTTTAATCTGGCAAAGCCTTGTTTGTTACCCTGTTGCTGCCAAAGGTCATTGAATGTGCCATAGGCAATCCATGCTTCTCCGTTATTTGCATATATATCAAACGATGTTGGAGCCAACGGACCTTCAGGACGAAATACATCTAAAACAGTATCGTTTCTTTTTTCCAATCCATAAAAAACATCTGCTACCCATACACTTTTATCGTATTTTTCTGTCACCTGCAATACCATTCCCCTTGATTTAAAACTGTCTATGAATTGGAAATTAAGTCCCATTTTTTTTATTGGGCCATGATATAATGTGTCATAATATTCCGCTATCCATATGCCATCACTTACAGGGTCTATGTGTTTAATATGAGAAGATGGTGTTGTATATAATAATATCAATGAGTCATTCCGGATAGTAAATACTTTATTCGTATCGGCCATGAACAATGTATTTTGCACATTGGCTATATAATTCAATACATGGGTTGAATCAAAATGTTGCCAGGCAGCAAAATTTTGTAATTGCGGATTGTTTTTGTTGGCCCTGAAAATACCCTGCGTAGTGATAGCATAAAAATAAGTACCGGAACCGGAAAAAGCATTTACGGGTACTATTTGGTTATTGATGTAAAAAACATAAGAGCTGGCAATTTCTCTTTTATTCAGGTCTATTACAATAATTCCGATGTCAGTACTTATATAAGCTATCCCTGTTTCGGTATAAATATGATTAATGTTTTTAGAACCGGTCACAACTTTATTTTTCAAATCCGGAATATTATAAAAGGTATTGTCTTTAAAAAGGTCAATACTTCCGTTTTGATAAGCCAGCACTGTAGTTGACGTAGCAGCGTCATATGCTATGGCCACCATTCCAATGTCCGACATTCCTTCTACCTTACTATAAGGCGTGATCACGCCTGAATTAGTGAACGAAAAAAAACTTTGCTGGCATGCAGCATACAAGGTCATGCCGTCTGTAGCTACTCCTACACCTACATTATAAGGCAAATGAGATTGCCAATACCCGATAGGAACTTCCTGGGCAAAGGCTGTGTATGAAAAAAAAATAATAAATATTTGTAATAAAAGCCGCTTAAAAATCATCATATAGTCAACACAAGGTTCAAATGTATGAAATAAACGCCCTTAGCGACTGATTATTGCATGAAAAAAATACTTATTTACCTTGCTTTTCAGCGCTATTTTGCTTTGGTGGAATATTAAATAACCATGAGCTTATTAACGGCAATAAAAATATACAAGCAGTAAAAACAGATGTGCTGATATCTCCCGCCTCGCTTCTAAGAAAATGACTTATGGCAAATTGTGGCAAGGTATGTTCTAAAACAGATAAAGTAAGCTTTAAACCCAGGATGCCCAATACAATAAATGCCGAAACTTCCAGAAAAGGAAATCGCTCCATAAGTATAACAAACAGCCTTGCCACAATACGCATGGCCAGTATGCCTATAAAAACACCAGTCCAAACCAGTATAATATTATTTGTAAATGCCACTGCTGCAAAAACGTTATCTATAGAAAAAGTAAGATCCATCAGTTCTACAGACAATACAGTTGTCCAAAAAGGACCTATCCATTTTGCTACATTGTTATACAGCTTCCCGTGTTGTTTGGGATGTATGCTCTCGTGTGCGCCTTTTCGCCTTTTATTGATAAAATACCTGATGAAAAGATAAACAAGATACCCACCCGCTATAGCCTTGAGCCACCATATTTTTATAAGAAAAGAAGCAAAGAACAAGCAAAGCCCCCTGAATATATACGCACCAATAATGCCAAAACTCAATGCTCTTGAGCGGTCTTTTTTATCCAAGCTTAATACCATAGTTGCCAGCACTGCGGCATTATCTACTGATAGTAAGCTTTCAATAAGTACCAGGTTTAAAATAATTGCTAAAGATGCCCAGGGATTACTAGTTATATCATGTATGAATGCTGCTATATTCATTGGGCAGAACAAAAATAAGGACAAAGCACCTTACCAGTGCACTAATTTAAAAGTGCTGTGATTATTGTTCGCAATATGTAAGATATAATTTCCCGCCTGCAGCTCTTTGGCAGATACAAAAACATCAGTGCCCTCACTTATTCCTTTCCATACTACATTGCCTTTCATATCTGTAAGTGTTAACAAAATGCCTTTAGCAACCGCTGTAACACGCCATGTTTCTTTTGCAGGGTTAGGATATACCTTTATATTGTTCACATTTATTATTGGCAAACCAACGGTGGTATCATGTATTATGGGGCCAAAACCTGTCATTTTGTGCAGTACATTATAGTTCGGGTCTAACTGCATATTACTCATAGCGCGGTTCCATCTAAAACTATATAATTGTGTATCAAGATCGTTATAGACCTTTATAATCGTATCGCCCGTTGCAGAGATGAGTTGTATGTCTATAGGTGTATGAAACAATGATACACTAGTGTCTGACGTCGTTTGAATAAGCTGCACATAGGCAATACTATCTTTCCAATTCCATTTTGCTTTATAAATAGGATATCCTTGTTTGTATATCCATTGATTAAAAAAAGTATCTAGGTTCGTTCCGTAAGCGCTTGCGGCTATCGCTTTCAGGCTCTCTGTTGTGGCAAGTCCGAAAGCATAGGTATTTTGATATCGGCGAAGCATTCGGAAATATGTTGAATCATCGGCAGCTATATAACGCAGCATATGTGCCACAGCAGCTCCTTTATAATAAGTAAGCCGGCCGTCAAAAATTCTGTATACATTGGTGGTATCATCTACATATACACTGCCGCTAGGTTGGCTTGTGACAGTATTATTACGTGGTATGCGATAACTCACCATTGCTGCTGTGCCCCAAAAATGCTCTACAAACAATTGTTCTGTATAACTCGCAAATCCCTCACTCAGCCAAATATCTCTCCAGCTTGCGTATGTAACATGATCGCCAAACCATTGATGTCCCAATTCATGGGCAATAGTGGTTGTAGTGGGAACTCCTATTGTTACTAAAGTTTGATTTTCCATGCCGCCCGCAAGCGTGGTATAAGAATACCCAAATTTTTCTTTATCATAAGGATACCTACCATATACTTGCGACAGGTAATCAACTATAAGCGCCGCGCTGTCAAAATTCTTTTTATAAGGCGCTATGAAAGTGGATGTATCGTAAAAGAAATTCTGAAAAAGTGTGGAATCTGTACTGCCCGTATAGTGTATATAAGAATCATATTCTACATAGGGCGCAACGTCTACTGCAATAAGATAATAATCTATTGCATAACGCGTTTTCCAGTGATATTGTATACCACCTGACACACTCGTAGCTGATAGTTTTAATCCATTGCTGGTTGCAATGGTTCCTGTAGGAACTGTTACCCACATATCTACCGAATCAATTTTATCTTCCAGTACTTGCTTGCATGGCCACCAGTCAGAACACCAGTTAGGGTCTCCGCAGGTATAGGTCATTTGCGAGCCACCAGTAGATACATTATGTGTTACCCCATGCGTAAAAAAGCCTGTTCCGGTTGGGGAATACCCATGATAAAATACCTGCGCTGTAAAAACAGTACCGTATAACAACGCAGTAGTTAAAGTAACTCTACGCGTACTTGGGAGTGTTGTAGCTACTGTTTGCAGAGTGCCATTTATTTTAAATGAGTCTATGGTAAGTGTATCATTTAGTTCAAATACATATGTGCTCATGCTGCTCGCACTAACTATTGCTGTAGTGCTTACATCTCCGCTAATATACGTAGAGAGATTGGTCATGTTCAGATTAAAGCGAACATACTTTATATCATATTGCAGTTCCCCTGTATCAGCAAGCGTAGTTGTTCGCGCACCTGATAGTGTTTTTGGAGC
>Ga0206886_1137_pt1 | contig 14638 bp, 16 predicted proteins | sample Alteio_BWOrgHeat_92_FD_152952 | JGI IMG/M metagenome (GOLD analysis project Ga0206886, IMG submission 152952) | Enriched cells from forest soil in Barre Woods Harvard Forest LTER site, Petersham, Massachusetts, United States - Alteio_BWOrgHeat_Nextera2 ... | reverse complement strand
GGCCATAGAACATGGTGTGCAATCGCGTATACGACCTGTTGTGATGACCGCACTAATGGCTGCTATAGGTTTATTACCCGCAGCAATCAGCACCGGCATAGGCTCTGAAACACAAAAACCATTGGCTATCGTTGTTATTGGCGGGCTGGTCACATCTACCATACTTACTTTATTAATATTGCCTGTAATGTATGCCCGTGTTTATAATCTCATACACAGAAGGCAGAACAGGAAATTATTAAGCAAAATGGGTATTGTAAGTAAGTAATACTGCTTTGGCAACTGTGATTTTAGAGGTTATCTTTGCGCCATGCAAATATTGGATGGTACAGCTACGTCTGCCCAAATAAAAGAACAAATAAAAAAAGAAGTAATTGATCTAAAAGCAAGCGGCAGTAAAACACCCCACCTGGCTGCTATTTTAGTTGGCAATAATCCGGCTAGTGAGGCATATGTGGGATCGAAAGTAAAGACTTGCAATGAACTGGGATTTGATTCTACTTTATTAAGACTTGACGCGGATATATCAGAAAAGTATTTACTTGACCAAGTGAGAAGATTGAATGAGGACGATAGTGTAGATGGCATATTAGTGCAGTTGCCCTTACCTGGACATATTTCTCCTGATGTTATCATCAATAATATAAATCCTGAAAAGGACGTAGATGGGTTTCACCCGATAACACAAGGGAAGATGCTGCTGGGGCAACCTTCGTTTTTACCTGCTACACCCTATGGTATATTGCTGATGCTGGAACATTATAAAATAGATGTAACAGGCATGCATTGTGTAATAGTAGGCAGAAGTAATATTGTAGGCACACCTATGTCGGTATTGCTGAGTAGAAATGCAAATCCCGGCAATGCAACTGTAACACTTTGTCATTCTAAAACACGCAATCTAAAAGAAATGTGCAAGTCTGCTGACATTATTATAGCTGCCATAGGCAGGCCAAAATATATAACCGCTGATATGGTAAAAGAAGGAGCGATAATAATTGATGTAGGTATTAACAGGATAGATGACCCCAGTAAAAAAAGCGGCAGCAGGCTAGTAGGAGATGTAGATTTTGATGCCGTAGCTCCACATTGCAGTTATATAACCCCTGTTCCTAAAGGTGTGGGCCCTATGACCATTTGCGGGCTGATGAAAAATACACTTACGGCAGCCAAACAGCCTAAAGGAAAATACAATTAATATTTATTGAAGCGTTATGAAAAGTGAAGTAAGTAATACAGATACATATCCCGTAATGGAGCATTTCTATACATTACAGGGAGAAGGGCATCATTCAGGTAAGGCTGCCTATTTTATTCGCCTGGGCGGATGCGATGTAGGATGTGTATGGTGTGATGTAAAAGACAGTTGGGATGCAAGCAAACACCCGGTTTTACATACTAATGAAATTGCACAGGCTGCGGCAGAACAACCCTGTAACCTTGCTGTTATTACCGGCGGCGAACCCGCCATGTATGATCTTAGCGATTTGTGCAATGGGCTTCATGATAAGAAATTTAAAACACATATTGAAACATCAGGCGCCTACCCTATACAAGGTGATTTGGATTGGATAACTGTATCGCCAAAAAAGTTCAAAAAACCGTTGGATGAAACTCTGAAATTAGCAGATGAATTGAAGGTCGTAATTTTTAATACATCTGATTTTGAATGGGCAGAAACACATGCTGTCAAAGTATCTGAACATTGCCTTTTATATTTACAGCCTGAATGGAGTAAGAAAGAAAAAATTATTCCTGAAATAATTGCCTATATAGAACAACATCCAAAATGGCAATTATCTTTACAACTGCACAAATACATTAACATCCCATAATATGACCTGGTTACAAACTATTATTCTTGGTATAGTAGAAGGCATTACTGAGTTCCTTCCTATCTCCTCCACTGGACACATGATCATAGTAAGCTCAATTATGGGCATTAATGAAGAGGCTTTTACAAAACTGTTCGAGGTTTGCATTCAGTTCGGAGCCATATTGTCTGTTGTTGTATTGTATTGGAAAAAATTCTTTGATTTTAGCCGCTGGCAGTTTTATGTAAAGCTTATAGCTGCATTTATACCCGCTGCCATATTTGGTGCACTCTTGTCTAAGAAAATAGATGCGCTGCTTGAAAGCAGTTTGACCGTAGGCATTAGTATGTTTGTTGGCGGTATCATACTGCTATTCATTGATGATTTATTTAACCAGCCACAAATTGATGACGACAAAGAAATAAGCTATCCCAAAGCATTTATTATTGGCTGTTTCCAGGTAATTGCCATGATACCCGGAGTATCGAGAAGTGCTGCAACTATAGTTGGCGGCCTGCAACAAAAATTGACCCGCAGACTGGCTGCCGAGTTTTCTTTCTTCCTGGCAGTACCCACTATGTTTGCTGCAACAGTGAAGAAATTATGGGATTATAAAAAACAGGGATTAACACTTCATAGTAGCGATATGACCATGCTGATAGCCGGAAATATAATAGCTTTTATCGTCGCCATGTTCGCTATCAGAACGTTTATCAAATATGTTCAAAAACACAACTTTAAAGCATTTGGCATCTACCGTATCATTGCAGGCATGGCCATATTTGGATTGCTGTATGCAGGTATTATTAAAAGTGGGAAAGAAGCAGAACAAACAAAAAGCGCATTTGTATATCAGTTACATCAACGCTAAGCGGGTTCCCAATTTTCGAAAAGAAAGTTTAAAAACTTGTTCTCTTCCTTTGTAATTACATTATCTGCTTTAGCAAGTTGTACTGCGAAGTTGAGGAAGTGAATGCGTTCTTCTTCCGTGGCATCATCATAAAAATCGTCCATAGCTTTTAAAAAATGTGGCTCCCACTCATCGGGCCTAAGATTACTGATCACTTGCATTTCTCTATCAATATCTACATGAAAAGGAAATTCACTCACCAAATACGCCCTGATAATTTTTTCTTCATGAATATTGAATCTAAAATCAACCGCAGACAGGATCATTAAGATGTGATACCCTGCCATAACCTTATTCATTCTCCTGTTCATGCTATATGAAGATGCTTATTAACTCTGCGCTGCCAGCAGCAGATCAAGATCTGTGTACTTAAACTTAAAACGTTTTGCAATGGGCGCATTAGTAACCCAGCCTTTGTAGGTGTATACACTGTTCCTAAACCCGGGTTTTGTATGTATAAATCCTTCAATGCCGCCTATATCTGCACATTGTTGTAAAATAGGCATCAATACATTGCTTATTGCGCGCGATGCTGTACGTGAAACACTGGATGCTATATTGGGCACACAATAATGTATGACATCATATTTTTTATAGATAGGGTTTTCGTGCGTTGTTACTCTCGAAGTTTCAAAACAACCGCCCCTGTCTATGCTTACATCTATAATTACTGATCCAGCCTTCATGTTTTGCACCATTTCTTCAGTAACCACTACTGGAGTAATACCATGTACCGGTTTTAATGCCCCTACAGCTACATCCGCATTTGCTAATTCTTCTGCAAGTGTTACGGGCTCTAAAACAGAAGTAAAGCAGCGCCTGCCTATATTATTCTGCAAGCGCATAAGGCGGTAAATAGAATTGTCAAATATTTTCACTGAGGCTCCTAATCCAAAAGCAGTGCGTGCAGCAAACTCGCCCACAACGCCGGCACCTATGATCAAGACCTTTACAGGTGGCACACCCGATATACCACCTAACAAAATGCCCTTTCCGTTATGAATATTACTCAGGTATTTTGCTGCAGTAAGTATAGCAGAACTACCCGCTATTTCGCTCATGGACCTTACAATAGGGAATGTACCGGCATCGTCTTTTATAGATTCAAATGCTACGGCAATTATCTTTTTTTGAATCAGCTGCTCAATGATTTCTGTTTTAAGAAAAGGTAGGTGAATGGGAGAAATTACCACCTGCCCCATTTGCAAGAGCTTACATTCTTCTTCTGATATAGGTGCAGATTTGATAATTACGGAAGCCTTGTATAATTCAGCCTTGTCATACACTATTCTAGCACCGGCTTCGCTATAGTCTGTATCTAAATAAAATGAGCCATCACCAGCACCATGTTCAATTGCCACATCGTGACCATTATTAACCAATACCTGAACAGCTTCTGGTGTAAGTGCAACACGGTTCTCCTGAAAAGTAGTCTCTCTTGGAATGCCTATAAACAATTGTTTCTTTTTAGGCGTCACCTCCAGAGCCTCTTCGAGTGGTATATATGAAAACGAAGGGGAAATATATGGTTTCTTAGTCATGCCTTACCCGCCATCCGAATATTCGGAGTCATTTTCGAGAAATATACAAAACAAGTTTCTATTAATGAAGAATTTTAACATGATAAATGTTAACAATATTGAAATACTGATAAATATTGGCAGTTTGGGGCTTAATCATCTATTTTTGTAAGCATAGAATAACCATATGCTCAGGCAATCGCAACAACAAAAACTACTTCAAAAGCTGTCTCCACAACAGATACAACTGATGAAATTGTTGCAAATTCCTACTGCAAATCTTGAAGAGCGTATAAAAGAAGAACTAGAAGAAAATCCTGCACTTGAAACAGCAACAGAGAATGATGGTAGTACTGATGAATATGATCTGAATGCTGATGAAAAGAGTGATTTTGAAGAAGATGGAGAAACTGAAGATGTAGAATTGAGCAATGACACTGCTGATAAAGTGGATATTGATGATTTTTTAAGACGGGAAGATGATGATAGCGGCGGCTATGATTATTCAGATGATTATTATGGTAGCGGTGACGGGGAGCATCAAACAGCTTCTCCGGTAAGAGTTGAGACCAGCTTTCATGACCATTTATTGGATCAATTAGGGATGCTGGAGCTGGATGAAAAAAATCACAAAATAGCTGAACAAATAATCGGCAGCATTGATGAGGATGGCTACCTGAGACGGGAAGTGACTGCCATAGTAGATGACCTTGCATTTGGCCAAAACATTTATACCACCAACGAAGAAATAAACGAGTTAATACAAACGATACAGCAATTTGACCCTGCCGGCGTTTGTGCATGGACGCTGCAGGAATGCCTTTTATTACAATTGAAACGCATGCCTCCTTCTACAGAGGTAAAGCATGCCACAGAAATAATAGACGAATATTTTAATGAATTTATAAAAAAGCATTACGACAAAATACAAAGGCAACTGGGTTTAAATAATGAGGCTTTTAAAGACGTTATTAATATTATAATAAAACTAAACCCCAAACCCGGATCTGCATTTGCCGTTCTGAATAAGGCGGAAAGTTATATTATACCAGATTTCTTTGTTTTTAATAATAATGGCATACTGGAGATAACACTGAATTCAAAAAACGCTCCTGAACTGCGCGTATCCCAAGGATATAAAGAAATGATGCGCGCTTATGACCGAGGCGAGAAAAAAGATAAGCGACAGAAAGAGGCCATAATATTTATAAAACAAAAACTGGATGCAGCTAAATGGTTTATAGATGCTATAAAACAACGTCAACACACATTATTGCATACCATGCAGGCTATTATGGACCTTCAAAAAGAATTCTTTCTGAGCGGCGATGAGACCATGTTGAGGCCTATGATCCTGAAGGATGTCGCACAACTTACCCAGCTTGACGTTTCAACAGTTTCCCGTGTGGCTAACAGCAAATATGTGCAAACAGAGTTTGGCACATATAAATTGAAATACTTTTTCTCCGAAGCACTGCAAACCGAAACCGGCGAAGAAGTATCTACCCGTGAAGTGAAAACCATACTGAATGATATTATCAGCGGGGAAAATAAAAGAAAGCCATTTTCTGATGAGAAGCTTACCGAAATGCTGCAAGAGAAGGGCTATAATATAGCACGCCGAACTGTGGCAAAATACAGGGAGCAATTGAATGTGCCGGTAGCCAGGCTAAGGAAAGAATTGTAATTATTTTACTCCTGAATTATACTTTTCAGCTATTGCATCGAGTGTATTATAGAATTCCTGTCCGTATTTACGTATCAAAGAATTTTTAAGGAATTTATATACAGGCACCTTAAGCTTGTTGCCTAATTTACAGGCAGGTTTACATAACGTTTCGCGGGGTTCGTAGTTTACGGCATCGTATGTTTTGTAAGATTTTATTCTGATAGGAAATAAATGACAGGAAATGGGTTTTTGAAAATCGATCACACCTTCTTTCCATGCTTTTTCAATACCGCATTTTACGATACCCAATTCATCAGTATAGCCATATGCACAAATACCGCGATTAATAGTAGGCGTAACATATCCATACTCATTATCTAATACGTGTGTTCCTTCTTTTTCTATTTGTGCAATATAATCAGGACGTAGGTATTGCTTTACTTTGGGGTATACTTTTTTAAGGATCTTCGTTTCTTCACTTGTTAGCGGGGCACCACAATCGCCGTCTACACAACAACCACCTTTACATTTATCCAAATCACAAACAAAATGTTCCTGTATCACCTCATCACTCAGAAGCACATTATCTATCGCTATCATAATTATTAAGTCTGGGATGCAAATTAAACAATAATTTCTCCTTTTGAGAAAGCAGGAGCCCTATATATTCAGGTAATTCATGAGCAGTTTATACCTGTCTATTATATCTTCGGCATTTTGCTGTTCGCCATACACTTCTAGCACTTTATACTTATTATGTTCCAGTGTTGCAGTAATCCCCGAGATATCAGTACGATTGGTTTTAATGGTTATTTCCAGCTTGCTGGTTTGCTTATTGCTGAAAAGATTAGAACTTATAATAATAGCATCTTCATTTTCAAATATCCTGGCTATATTATACATACTATAATCACGCGGTTCGATCTCTATAACAAGTATAGCGCCCGGTATTTCTATACCACTTGTTTCAGCAATATAATTCAGCAAATTATCAGCAGTTACAGCCCCAATATATTTACTATCACTATCAACAACAGGTATTACGGACAGGTTTTGCCGGTGCGCTAACTTGATTGCTTCGTACGGGTGGCTGCCTGCGGTTACAAACGGTTTGTAATCTAAAAAATCGGCCTTACTGAGCGCAGCATCCTGATCTTCCCATTCAAAAATATCATCCTCCCTCACTATTGCCATATAACTGTCCTCATTGACAAGGGGTAATTCCTGAAAATGATTATCCACCATCAATTGAAGTGCTTTGCTGCCAGTATCTAAAGGTGATAGTGTAGGCACCATAGGTGATATAAGCTGCTCGTTGGTCATAGTTGCTTGCTATTAATTATAGACGTATTATACATGGATAATAGTATGCAAATACCGAATTATAACATTTAATTGACAAAATTACTGGAAAAGAGCTATCAGAGCATTAATTAACCCTTATGCTTGGCAAGAAATGCTTCTAAAATACGATTAAACTCATGGGGGACTTCCATCATCGGCGCATGCCCGCATTTATCTATCCAATGAAGTTCTGAATTAGGTATTAATTTTTTAAATTCTTCAGCAACCAAAGGTGGAGTTATTGTATCATTTTTGCCCCATATCAGGCAAGTAGGGGCAGCAATTGCTTTTAGCTCATCGCCTAAATGATGGCGTATAGCAGACTTGGCAAGCGCAATCACCTTTAATGCTTTTAGCCGGTTGTTTACTATTGCATACACTTCATCTACTAATTCTTTTGTTGCAATAGCCGGATCATAAAAAGTAAGTTCGGTCTTCTTTCTCATGAACTCGTAATCATTCCTTTTGGGGTATGTTTCCCCCATTCCATTTTCAAACAGTCCCGAGCTGCCTGTAAGTATGATCGTTTTTATCGGTTCCGGGTGTTTCAATGCATATACCAAGCCTACATGCCCCCCTAAAGAATTACCTAATAAATGAAAATTATGAAGCCCTTTTGCGTCTATAAATTTCTGCACATATCTCGCAAGCCCCCCTACTGTAGTCTCCAACAAAGTAAGATCATACAAAGGCAGGATAGGTATAATTACCTTATGCGAGTGCCTAAAATGCTCTACGAGGTCTTTAAAATTACTTAGCGCTCCAAATAAGCCATGAAGCAGCACAAGGGGCTCTCCATCACCTTCTTCCACATACTTGAACTTATTGCCTAAGTGTTTTATTTCGTAATCCATTGTATACTTATACCCTGCTAAAATACTATTGTTTATGAGAAAAACACAGAACGATATGCCAATCGGGTAATAAGCAGATATAATACCGTTGAAATAGTAAAATTGGGGCATATGATGCCGGTGCATTCGTCACCTAAATGCCATTTCTTAAAATGTGCTAGACAGACACTATAACCAAATCAAAACAATGTATAGATTCGTTTTATCTTATTTATCATTAACCCACGTAACTTTGCAGCCGTATGTTGCAATATTATTGTCCGTCTCTTACATCATATAAACGATTAATTACCAAAGAAGTAAAAGTTGGTGCCCTAGTGCTGGGCAATAATCATCCTATCCGTATACAAACCATGACCACTACCAATACCATGGATACGGATGCTACTGTTGCACAAGCTATACGCTGCATAGAAGCTGGCGCTGAGTTAGTACGTATTACTGCGCCCAGCAAGAATGAAGCTGAGAACCTGCTTCTTATTAAAAATACTATTCGCGCTAAAGGGTATAATACGCCACTTGTAGCTGATATACATTTCACTCCAAACGCTGCAGAGATTGCTGCCCGTATTGTAGAGAAAGTACGTGTGAACCCCGGCAACTATATTGACAAGAAAAAATTTGACATACTGGAATATACCGATGCAGAATATACTGCGGAGATAAACCGAATCAGAGAACGATTTACACCTCTTGTAAATATCTGTAAAGAATACGGCACCGCTATGCGCATAGGCACTAATCATGGCTCGCTCAGTGACCGTATTATGAGCAGGTATGGAGATACACCTATAGGAATGGTGGAGAGCGCATTGGAGTTTTTACGAATAGCAAGAGATGAGAACTACCATCAAATAATACTCAGCATGAAGAGTAGCAACCCTTTGGTGATGGTTGAAGCCTATCGATTATTAGTACAAAAAATGGATGAGGAATTTGGGGAATGCTACCCGCTTCATTTAGGCGTTACAGAAGCAGGCGATGGTGAGGATGGACGTATAAAGAGCGCCATTGGCATAGGAAGTTTATTGGAAGATGGCATTGGTGATACGATCAGGGTATCACTTACTGAAGACCCCGAGTTTGAGATACCCGTTTGTAAAGACATAATTAAGAGATATGCTAACAGGCATTCTGAATCGGGCAATGAAACAGAAAAAATAGTATTATCATACGATCCATTCAATTACAAACGCAAGGAAACAAATACAATTGACAATATTGGCGGACATCATGTACCCGTTGTAATAGCACATTATGGCAAGTTAAAAGAAATCACCACCACCGATCTTGACGCAATTGGTTATCATTATGACGAAACAACTGACAAATGGAATATCAGTGACACAGCTGCAGATTATGTATACACAGTTGATAAAACAATTGATTTCCCTTTACCAGGCACTCTAAAAGTTTTGTGTGATTATACTGTATGGAGAAAAGTGAAAGACAAAACAAAATACTTTCCTGTATTGAGCGCAAGGGAATACATGAGCATAATAGGCACTATTGATGAAACCTTTTTCGTTTATGTAGACGCTAACAGGCCACATGATGAACAGCAATTGTTTATAAACAAATGTAAGGAAGGCAGCAATGCTATACTTTGCGTGGAAAGCAGTAGCGAACACCCCATGCAAAATATAAGGTGGTTTTTAAATGAGCTTGCATTGCAGGGTATATTTTTCCCGATAATATTGATATCAAGAAGTAATAAACCAACTGTAGATGAACAGCTTATTGATATAGCAACCAATACAGGCAGCTTGTTGATTGATGGTTTTGGTGACGGTATCTGCCTTATCAATACAGAACTTCATAACTCAAAAAGAAGTGGGCGCACCTATTTACCTGTAAAAAATGAACAGCAGTTTCTCAATAACACTGCCTTCTCTATACTGCAAGCTACACGCACCCGCATCAGCAAAACAGAATACATCAGTTGCCCGAGTTGTGGCCGTACATTGTTCGATCTGCAAGAGGTAACTGCTAAAATACGTGCTGCCACACATCATCTGAAAGGCGTTAAGATCGCAATAATGGGTTGTATAGTGAACGGACCGGGAGAAATGGCAGACGCTGATTTTGGCTATGTTGGTAGCGGCCCGGGAAAGATCACTTTATATCGTGGTAAAGAAATAATAAAAAGAAATGTTCCCGGTGAGACGGCCGTAGAGGAGTTAATACAATTATTAAAGGACAACAATGTGTGGATAGATACTATTAAGACAGCATAGATGTTTCCGAATTTCTTAGATTTTCTTCTTCTTTACTTTTCTTATCCAGTATTACTAACAGTGCAACAGCCAGGTAAAATAAAGCGCCTACCTTGTGGGTTTCATATAATTCCGAAAAGAAGTTATTAATGAACGCCGCTGCTATAAGCATGGCAATACCTAATGTGCATTTTTTATAAAACCTGTCATGAAAACGATAGTATATTTTTTGAGCTTGTGCAAAAAGCAGCATTATTAATATAGCATATAATATCATAGCAGGCCAACCTTGCTCTACCAGCATGAACAGGAAATAATTATGAGTGGTTGATCGTTCTGTGTTACGGCTCACATAAGTACGAAAAGAAGTGACCGCATAAGACTTATAATGGTAATAAAACGCATTCGGCCCAACACCCACTACAGGATTATCGGTACTCATTCTTATTGATGCTATCCACCTGTACAGACGCTCCATAGAAGACATATCACGGCCTCTTAATGTAGCTATCATATGCTCCGTAAACGTCTTATGCATATACGTTTCATTAAAATTGGGTCGGTATATCATGTATTGCTTGTTGCTGATCATAAAGGTCAATAACAATGCGATCAGTCCGTAAAACACAGGCATTACCCATTTTACAATTTTAAGCCTTATACCCAAGTAAATAATAAATGAGAAAACAACAGCTATCATGGCTGCCCGCGCGTAAGTGAGATATATAGCAATAAAGAAAAAAACGATCAACAAAATCAAAAAGTTGCGTAACAACCACTTACCTCTTACCAGTGAATAGGTTACAAACAAAATCGGGAAGATCATAGACATTACTGCCGAGTAATCTACGTGATTATAATAAAGCGGGTCAATAGCACGCTGGATTTTTATAAAGCTGAATCCAATTTTCCAATGCCTATAAATAATGATCACCATTGTCATGACCAGCGGCACCAGAATCACCAAAAATGCCTTCTTTATATCTTTCTTCTTTCTAATAATGAACACAGGTAAAATAAAGAATGCAACCAGCATCCATACTTTAGCCAATAAAAATTTTACTGAAACTAATAATTCGGTAGAAAATGCAACTGCTACGATTAGCCAGACAAATTGCAATATTATTATTAATACAATGGAGTTTTGCCACCACCAAATTGGTATTATATCAGGTTTTCTTGCCCATAGTAATACAAACAATAATAAAAACAACCATACTATTGGTTCATCCGGTACAGAGGTGGAAAGAGAGCCATTAATAAGATCAAGGTCTGTAGAAAAAGGAATGCTGAACAACAATATCCAGTATGCCAGTTTCCAATTCAGCATCATCAATAGAATAAACAATAACGCGACAGGTGCTATTAACAGCACATATTTACCGGTATATGCAAAGAGCACTACCGTTGTAAACAGTAACGCAAAGCTTAAAAAAGCAAACCATTTGCTACCAAGTAGGTCCTGCTGCATTAACGCTGAATTGAATTCACCATTTTGTAATAGGCCATCAGCAATACGTAGACTACACTAAAAAACAAACCTAACATTGCCGCAACAATAGCTGTTATAAGTAACCCCGGGCCTTTGGGATCCATTGGGGGGTCTGCTTTTGAAATTACTTTCAGAAACCGCATATCTTCATTAAAGGATGCGGAAAATTCATTTAATATAGACGCAAACTTTGCTCGATCTTCTACCAGCTGGTCTTTCGTGGCTTCAATATTTTGTACTACTTCCAATGCTTTACCGTAGCCGTTACCCCCTCCTTTTACATCTCCATTTATCATAGTTTGCCTTGTAGGGCTTATGATACCGTATATTTTATATTGATCTCTTAACCTTCCAAGTGTGTCTGTCAACACATTCACCTGACTATCCACGTCAGCCAGTTTATGTTTTATGGAATTATAAATATCCTGTCGAATAGAAGCATAATAATTGCGGTATACTTCTTCCAACACTTTTACCGACATATTCGCAACGTTTGAAGCCGTTACTGAATCATATGCCATGTAAGATATTTCCATGTCTTTGTATTCAGTACGCTTAATGTTGAAGTTCTTATTGAAAATATCCATTAAGAACGCATGTCCTTTAGGGGTATTAATGTCGGCATTATATACAATCTGAAACTGGCAATTGCGAATGATCCTGTCATGAACTGTATCCGAGTTAGCAAAAGCTGTAACTCTGTCCAGGTCATCATCACCTCCATTATAATCTACAAACCTCGTTTCATGATTCCTGAATAAATAATTGTGATCGCCTGTAAGCGGATTTGCCACGAGGAAACGGGTAGCTGCTTTGTATTTTTTCTTCTTAACCAGGCAAAACACAACGCCCAGCAAGGCAGCTATAATGGTCATGATCAAAATAAAGCGAAACTTTTTTTGTATCGCCTTAACTATGTCAACGAGATCAAAACGAAGTGTATCCATTTCTATAAGGTATATTTAAAAACTAAAACAATTTAATACAATTTATATTACCGTCTCACCAGCCTGCATTTTTTCTGCATTTTCAGCAAATTGTAATGCATCTATCATGTTTTGAATATTTCCATTCATAAAATCTGCAAGGTTATAGATGGTCATATTTATTCTATGGTCTGTAACTCTTCCTTGCGGATAATTATAGGTACGTATCTTAGCAGAACGATCCCCTGTACTTACAAGGCTCTTTCTGTGCCTTGATATTTCTTCTTCCTGTTTACGAACCTGCTCTTCATACAACCTGCTACGCAACATATTCATAGCTTTTTCACGATTACCTAATTGCGAACGTTCTGTTTGGCACATTACTACTGTGCCCGTAGGTAAGTGGGTTAATATTACTTTCGTTTCTACTTTATTTACATTCTGTCCACCTGCACCACCGCTTCGGGCAGTTTCCATTTTTACATCACTTTCTTTTAATTCAAAGTCAATTTCTTCTGCTTCCGGCATTACAGCTACTGTAGCAGCAGATGTATGTACCCTGCCACTTGCTTCCGTATCAGGTACGCGTTGCACCCGATGCACACCACTTTCAAATTTCAGAGTTCCATACACATCTTCACCTGTTACTTCCAATTGCACTTCTTTGTAACCCCCTACTGTACCTTCTGTTTCTGTAAGAGATGATACTTTCCAGCCTCTCCTTTCACAATATCTCAGGTACATACGCATCAGGTCTCCCGCAAATAAACTTGCCTCATCACCACCCGTACCAGCACGAATTTCCAGTATAGCATTCTTTTCATCCTGCGGATCTTTAGGTATCAATAATTGCCTGAGTTCTCCTTCCAGTTCTTCCTTTGCTATCTCTTGTTTCTCAAGGTCTTCTTTAGCAAGATCGCGTAATTCGGGATCAGATTCATTTTCAATAACTTCTTTAGAAATTGCAGCACTGTCTATACTGGCTCTATAACGCTTATAACCTCTTCAAATTTTTTCCAGTTTACGGTAATCCTTGCTTAATTGAGAGAATTTTTTGTTGTCATTTACAATTTCAGGATTTGTCAATGCCACGCCCAGATCTTCAAATCTTGCCTTAATAGCTTCCAGCTTTTCTACGATCGAGTCCATGCAGTATATACGAAATACTTAATAAATATAATAAGTGTGCGAAGTTAATAATAGATGATGTAAATACTTTAAATAACGGGGAATTAATGGATTATATACCGAATAGTGTGCATATTATTTTTTAAAAACAATATTATCTGATTCCAGTTTCTTACTATTTAAGTATTCATTAATATCCTTTATAGTCATTAGCATCCCTTTGCTATCGATATAGCTAGGTTTATAGTTGTATTGTTCGAGTATTTGTGTTGCTTTTTGATGTTCTGTATTATCCCTTTGTTGGGATACATACTCCATTACTATATACGCAGAATTATTCTGCAGGTATTCTCCAGCACCGCATATAGCCTTACACTCTGCGCCTTCTACATCAATTTTAACAATCTTTGGGGGAAAATTGTTTTCTCTCACAATTGAATCTATTGTTGTAGCATGCACTGATATTTTTTTAGGTGCATAATCTACCAACCCTCCTGGTCAAATTGCCCGGCATTTATAGAATTGTATTCAGAATAGAGATTAGGAAATTCAAAAAAAGTGATCATTTCGTTTTTATCTGAGATGGCCTCCTTAAAAAATTTAATGTTGTGGAAGACATTATGCTCACAATTCATTTTTAAAATATCAAAGCTCTTACCGGAAGGTTCGTATGCATATACAAGCCCATATTCGCCAACCAATTCTGACGCAAGCATGGTAAAATAACCATAATGGGCTCCAATATCCAGGAAAGTATCGCCGTTT
>Ga0206886_1138_pt1 | contig 14673 bp, 17 predicted proteins | sample Alteio_BWOrgHeat_92_FD_152952 | JGI IMG/M metagenome (GOLD analysis project Ga0206886, IMG submission 152952) | Enriched cells from forest soil in Barre Woods Harvard Forest LTER site, Petersham, Massachusetts, United States - Alteio_BWOrgHeat_Nextera2 ... | reverse complement strand
GAAGGTTTGGCGGCGGTTGAGACCGATGGGAAATGGGGCTATATCGACAAAACCGGCAAAGTGGTGGTGGCACCCGAATGGGACGCGGCCGAAAACTTCTCGAACGGTGTCGCCTGGGTCAAGCAGGGAGAGCAATGGGGCTTTATCCGGCTCGGAATGTAAGGCGGCGGAAGGCTTATTTTTTTCCGGCGGAGACGACGACACTCGCTGCCCGAAGAAGGCGATCATTCAAAACGTAGCCGGGGCGCAATACTTGGAGGACGTGCCCTTCCGCGATTTTATCGCTTGGTTGCTCGGCGACGGCTTCATGGAACTTGGCATCAAACGCCTGGCCGAGGGGATCAATTTCCTTTAATCCATGCTGAGTCAAAATGCTGCGTAATTGATCGGCAATGAGTTTGATGCCATCGATGACGGCCTTGGCTTCGGGGTGGGCTTGCATGGCTGATTGCAGGCCGAGGCGTAAATTGTCGAGCGCGGGGAGCAAGTCCTCCAGCAGAGCGGCGGAAGCAGTGCGACGGGTTTCCTCCATGTCGCGGGCGGCGCGACGGCGAAAATTGTCAAGGTCGGCCATCGAGCGCAGGCACTGATCCTTATACTTTGCAGTCTCGAGGAGGGCGGCTTCGAGCTGGCCCTGCAGGGCTTCGGTGTCGGCAGAGGGTGGGGCACCTGCGGACGAAGTGGCGTCTTTATCGCCAGAGTTGGGCGCGGGATGGGAGTGCTTGTCGTGGGCTTTGCTCATAACCGAACTGGTAAAATTACGCCGCAATGCCTGATCGCGCAAGACAGGAAATTATGGGGCTGGCTCGAAAAAGTTCTCCTGCGAGTTTTGCCCGTGTCACAAACCGGCAGCTGCGGCTTCGTCAATTAGCCACGTTACCCGGTCGGCGTAGGCGCGATGAATTTGGGAGGGCAGCTTTTTAGGGTCGAAGGGCCCTTGTAAAACGTCTTTGAGGATGGCGGCCTTGCCCGCACCATTGGCGAGCACCACCACCCGTGCACAACGTGTCAGGCCCGCTTCGGTGATGGTTAGGCGCCAACCGCGCCCCGGCCATTCGACAGCGGCAAAATTATCGGTTAAACCGGAACCAATTAATGGGCAGCCAGGAAAGAGGGAGGCAGTATGGCCATCCTCGCCCATGCCGAGGAAGCAGACGTCGAAGCCCGTCGTGGCGCCAAAACGCGCCGACCACATTTTATTGAAGGCAGCAGCGCAGGCCGCCGGGGGCAGATCCACGGGCCAGGGGAGTTTCGCCGCGGCGGGCACGCCGAGTGGCGTGAGCAACATCCGATCCGCATTGCCAAAATTGGAATCGTCCGAGGAGGCGGGGACTTGCCGTTCGTCACTGGTCAACCACAGGCAATTTTTCCAGACGGATTCGGGGAGCGCTTTTTCGCGCACAGCCCATTGGTAGAAGGCCTTGGGGGTGGAGCCGCCGGACAAGCCCACGGTGATGGGCTTATTGCTACCAACCTGAGCGCTGCGCAAAACGTCCACCATGGCGCGGAACGTCTCGTTGAGATCGCCGACCCGCAGGGTTCCGTAGTCACTCGCAATTTGGCGCATAGCTTGTCTTAAAAAAACAAGGATTCCGCGATTTCGCGCACGGCCTGCATGGGCTTGACGTGCTGGGGGAGTTCAATGGGGCCGCTGCCGAAATTAGCCTGAATGTTGACGGCGTCGCATTCCTTAGCCTGCGTCCACAAAAACTTTTTCTGGCCACCTTCGTATTGCCATTCGACTTCGAGCGCCTGCGTGGAGCCTGGGTCGAGGGGCTTGAGGATGAAGGCGACTTCATCGCAATGTTCGCCCGGTTTTTCGCAATGATCGAGGCACTCCTGTTGCCAGCGCAGCAGGTTGGCGGCCTCGCCATCCGCCCCGGCGGCGAAACGGCATTCCACATGCGCCAGACCGGCGATGATAATGGCGGGCGGGTAGCTGCTTAAAAATTGGCCGATGGATTGCCGGATGGGCAGCAGGCGTGCATAGGCGAGGTCGACCACGGCGTCGGGCCGGGGCCAGGGAGCTTTGGCATAATCCGGCCCTTCGATGCACGAATCATACACCACGCGGGTGCAATGCTTCAGGTAGGGCAGGTACAATTCCTCGATGCGGCGGGCGGGGACGCGGTGCAGCCAGTGGTAAACGGGCAGATCGCCTTCGAGCCAGACGGAGATCTGGTTTTCCAAAAACCCTGCGCCCCCGACGGGGTAACTGAGGATGATCGCTTCGCAGCAGCACATCTGCCGGGTGCTGGCGCCGATGTAGCATTGGGAAAATAGTTTCGCCTGCAAAAATGAGTCGGCCTGCGGTTCCTTCACCGGGCAGAGTGCGATGATGCGGCACGGGTAAACCTGGGCGAACTCGATGGCGCGGTCGAAGGAGTGCAAGGCCTCTTCGGGTGTTGTCGCCAATCCGAATTGCAGCACGAGGTTCATTTGCGAAGCGCGGAAAGCCGATGGGGCACCGGGCCCGGCGGAGGCATCGGCCTGCCACATACGCGACAACATGCCCGCGACCTCGGAAACCTTGAGGCCCATGCCCGGCAGTGCTTCAAGTAAAGATGACATGCGGTGAGGTATTTGAGGCCGGAAGTATTACGGTCCGGAGCGACGCCACTCGTGGTGTTGTTCCCACAGTAGACGTTCCGCGGCGAGAGGCCCCCAGGAGCCGGCCGGGTAAGATTCGAGGCCGCGTTTGCCGGCCTGCTGCCAGAAGTCGAGGATGGGTGAATAAATTTTCCAGGAGGTTTCTGTTTCGTCACCGCGAATGAACAACGTCGAATCGGACACAATACAGTCGAGGATTAGTCGTTCGTAGGCTTCGGGGGTATTGGAGCCAAACGTCGTCGCATAGCGGAAATACATCTTTACCGGTTGCGTGCGCGTTTCCAGGCCCGGCACCTTGGAATTCATGAGCAATGTGGTGCCTTCGTCGGGCTGAATTTGGATCACGAGGGTGTTGGCCGCGACGTTGAAGCGCTCGTTGTCCGCAAATAAAATGCCTGCCGGGCGCTTGAACTGGATCGCGATCTCCGAGACGCGGCGCGCGAGCCGTTTGCCCGAGCGTAGGTAAAACGGCACCCCCTGCCAGCGCCAGTTTTCAATAGAGAGCCGCACGGAAGCATAGGTTTCCGTCGTGGAGGTGGCGGGTACGCCGTTCTCCTGCATATAGCCCGGGACTTTCTGGCCGTTGATCAGGCCCTCGACATATTGCGCACGCACGACGTCGCCGCCTTCGGCTTTAAGGGCGACCGGTTGGATGGATTTGAGCACCTTCACTTTTTCATCGCGGATGTCTTCGGCGCTCAGTGACACGGGCGGCTCCATCGCCACCAGCGCAAGCAACTGCATGGTGTGGTTTTGGATCATGTCGCGCAACGCGCCCGACTGGTCGTAGTAGCCAGCGCGCTCGCCCACGCCGAGATCCTCCGCCACGGTGATTTGCACGCAATCCACATAGCGCCGGTTCCAGATGGGCTCAAAAATTGTGTTGGCGAAGCGCAGCACCATCAAGTCCTGCACGGTTTCTTTGCCGAGGTAATGGTCAATGCGGTAAACTTGCTCTTCCTGAAATTCGTGGCGGATAATGCGGTTCAACTCCTGCGCGGTGGCGAGATCCCGGCCAAAGGGCTTTTCGATGATTACTTTCGAGGCTACCGGGGTGCCTACGTGCCGTTTGGCGAGGCCACTGGAGCCGAGGTTTTCCAGGATGGGCTTGAAGACAGTCGGCGGGGTCGAGATGTAGAACACGCTCTGTAACTCGCGTCCGATTTGTTTTTCAAGTTCGTCGATCTTGGCGGCGAGGGTTTGGAAGGCCTTGGCGTCGTCATAGGCGCCAGCCAGGTAAAAGGTGTTCTTCTGCACGCGGGACCAGACATCTTCGGCCAGCGGGCGCCGGGAAAACTGGGTAATGTCCTTTGCGGTTTCGGCGCGGAAGTCGTCGTCCGAAATTGGTTTGCGGCCAAAACCGATGAGGTAGAAGTCGGCCGAGAGCAAATTGTCCACTGCGAGGTTGAAGATGGCCGGCACGAGCTTGCGGGCACATAAATCGCCCGAAGCGCCGAAAATCACGACAACGGTCGGCGGAGCACCGCGATGTTTGCTGAGGCCCTGCAGGAAGGGATGGCGAGTGGGTTCAACCATGGGAGAAGGGACGGCCGGAGCCGCGGGTGGCGTGGAAGTTTTTGGGAAAAAGTGGAATACCGCTATGGAGCAAAACTTCGGGCGAGACATCATCACAAACTTTCACCTCCACAATGTCGAAACGAAAATGCGCCGGCGGCGGTGTCAACCCCCTGAGGTAAGCGCGGGCCGCGCGGGCGAGGGCACGTTTTTTCCTGGCCGTCACGCTATGGTAACCCGATACCACCGCTCGCGACGCCCGGGTGCGCACTTCGACAAACACCAGCACTTCCCCGTCCCAAGCCACCAAGTCCAACTCATCGCGGCCATTTTGCCAGTTGCGTGCGACGATTTTCCAGCCGCGATCGCGCAGAAACTGCGCGGCCTCGGTTTCGCCCTGCTGTCCGCGTTTGCTGGCAGCGGTATCAGGACGGCCACGGAGGCCCCAAAACCAGCGCCACCGCTCGACCACGTTGTTTCGTAACTGGAGCAACCAACCGATCATGCCGCCAGTTTGGCGTGCCAGGCGGCATCACGCAATCCGGTAGACGAAGTCTCCAGCGCTATTGAGTCAGGCGCTGCAAAAGACCCCACACATCAACCTTCATTTGCTCGAGCAGTGCCCATAGGGCGACGAGGAAAATGGGGAAACACGCAATTTTGCACAAGCGAATGCGGCCGGGCAGCCCCTTAAAGTGCCGGTCCTTCAGCGCCCGGTGGGGGCTACGGCTCATGCGGAAATTTTGCCACGACGCCATCAGCTTTTGGGTGGGGGTCACCATAATGTATAGGCTGACAAACAGCGGCACGCCAATGACGGCAGAGATTGCCATCCAGTAAATAAGGTCTTGCAGCAGGCTCATGAGGTTTACGTGCGAAGGCAGGGGCGTTCGCAAGTGGATTGCATATAACTAGTTATTGATTTCTTCTTTAAAAAACCAGCGGATTTACAGATGGGAATGGGAAAAAGCAAACTTTACGTAATATTGAAACGAAGGCTAGCTCCGCGGCTATTTGCACCGCAATGGCAGCGGTGCTCAGCTGAACCAGGCCTTACGCCTCTCACACACCCGGAAGGGGAGTCGAGCTTGGCGGAAGGGCGGCGGCATCTTGTTTGCGTTCGCCAGCGAGGACCGCTCCCGAAGTCGAATGTTCAGAGGTTGCTGTTTGCACAATCAGCAATTTGGCCTTGAGGGAGGCAATAGCATCGCGCGTTTGGGCGGCAAATTCGAATTTCTCCTCCCGCACGGCGTCGTTGAGATCCTCCTGAAGGACGGCCAGACGGTGGCGGACGGTGGCTGAATCTGCTCCGCGTAGCGGAATTTTACCCCGATGATCAACGTCCCGGTGCATCCGGCCCAGCAATGACGGCAGCAGGCCGACGAAAGTGGTATAGCACGCCGGGCAGCCAAAACGGCCCTGGCGTTCAAAATCCCGCTGGCTGCAATCACAGGTTGGGCAACGGGGGGCGTTCTCCAAGCGGCGGCGCTCGGTGGTGTCTTCCTTTTCCGCCAACGCGTAGCCGTGAGAGTCTTCCAAGCCAGCCAATTCGGCATGGTGGGCGCACCAGGCGGTGGTAGTTGTCTTGCCGTTTTTGATCAGGCTGGCGAACACGGTGGCCGTTGAGCCACAGACGGTGCATGCTTTTGCTGACGATTTTCCCATCCGGCAATTATCGCGGAAAGGGAGTAAGGTGGCAACTGAGTTTTCTTGACCCGGGCCGGAATTATTTGATGATCTGGCCCACGCTGGCTTGACGACTGAAGCCGGGCTCCACCCCACGAACCTGCCCCGCTCTTTTTTCGTCAACCAGTTCGATCTATTTTTGATATGAATGTTCTCTTTTCCGTTCGGGGTCGGATCAATCGGTTGACTTTTTGGGAAGGCCTGCTGGCTTTTTTCTTTCTGAATTTGGGTGCGGTCATGATCGAAGTGACATTGTTTGCCGTTGATTGGCTCGGTAATCTCCTGGTTTCGGTGTTCAACGATACAAATCATGTGTTGTACCAGTATTTTTCCCTCACCGTGATCTTCCTGCATTGCCTGGTGGCCAGCTGGATATTGCTGGCGATTTGCGCCAAACGCTGGCATGACCTCGACCGCCCGGGTTGGACGGCGGTAATCAATATTTTGCCGATTCTCATGCTTGGGTATGGCTGCCTGAGCTTCGTCAGCAGCGTAGACCGCATTATGATTCACCGGTACGTGGTGGACACGCGTTTTAATCCGGTTGAGGTCAAGACGGACGCCGTGGCCACCTACTTGCGCCTGGATCCCGGGCTTTGGCATTTTTTCCTGGCGGCGGCGGTCGTCGTGGCGGCGTTTGTTTACCTCGGCTTTTTTGAAGGCGCCAAGGGGGCCAATCAATACGGCAAGACGGCGGCCTAAGTCGTCTGGCGGCAAACCAACCCGCGTTCGGGTTCGGGGTGCGCTATTTGGAGGATTTGGATCGCGGCGTTTTTCCGCCAAGAGTTTTTAATACTTCGGCCAGGGGGCGGGTGTTAAAGACGCGCTCTTTCGTCAGGCCGCCTTTACGCGCGATGACCACTCCGGCGCGCACATAGGCGAAGTCGCCCGTGCGGTGGGCGTCAGGATTAATTACACACACCACACCGCGTTCGGCTGCCAGGCGCCAGTAGCGCCAGTCCATATCCAGCCGCTGCGGCTGGGCGTTCAATTCGATCATCTTGCCGTTGGCCGCTGCAGCATCAATGACCTTGGCGATGTTTACCGCATAGCCTTCGCGGTGCAGCAAGAGCCGCCCGGTTAGGTGGCCGAGCATCGTCACGTGGGGGTGTTCCAGCGCGCGGATGATGCGGGCAGTCATCGCCGCCTCGTCTTCACCCTGGCCGTAGCGGTTGTGCACCGAGGCGACGACGTAATCCAGCTTGGCCAGCACGCTGTCGGCGTAATCGAGCTCGCCGTCTTTGAGGATGTCGCATTCGGAGCCAGCGAACACGCATATGCGGAATTTTTTCGACGCGTTTAGTTCGCGGATTTTTTCGACCTGAGCCAGGAGCCGCTCCTCGCTCAAGCCATGGGCTTGGACGGAAGATTTCGAATGATCCGCAATGCCGAGGTATTCCCAGCCCAGCGCTTCGGCCGCGGCAGCCATCTCTTCGAGGGTGGATTCGCCATCGGAGGCGACGGTGTGGTTGTGGAAAGCGCCACGCAGATCTCCTAATTCGATCAAGCGGGGGAATTTTTCGTGCTCGGCGCGATCGAGTTCGTCCAGCCCTTCGCGTAATTCCACGGGGATGGGATGCAGGCCGAGTTTTTTAAAAATATCGTCTTCGCTTTGGGCGGTGATGACGCTTTGCGCGCCGGGCCCGCCCGCGGAGGGATCATCTTTTTTAGTCAGGCCCCATTCGCTGAGGCTCAAGCCGCGGGCCAGCGCCCGCGAACGCATTTTCACATTATGGTCTTTGGAGCCGGTGAAGTGGTGGAGGGCGAAATAAAATTGTTTGAGCGGTACCACGCGCAAATCGGCTTGGAGGCCGTCCCGCAAGCGCACGCTGGCCTTCGTTTCGCCGAAGGCGGTTACTTCGGCTACGTTCGCCTGCTCGGTAAACCACTTCATCACGGTCGCGGGTTTTTCCGCGGCGACGAGGAAATCCAGGTCGCCCACGGTTTCGAGGCCTCGCCGCAGGCTTCCGGCATGCTCGGCGCGCTCCACTCCGGGTACTTTGCGCAGACCGGCGAGAATCGGTTCGGCCACCTCCCAGGCGTCCCACCACAAGTGCCGCTTGCCGTAGGCCTCGCGATTTTTGATGCCGGTTAAAATTTTCTCCTGAGTCTTTTCGCCAAAACCCGGCAGCCCGGCGACTTGGCCCGCGAGGCAGGCGGCGGTCAGTTTTTCGAGCGAATCCACCCCGAGCGCCTTGTGCAGGGCGATAATTTTTTTCGGCCCAAGGCCCGGTACGCCCAGCATTTCGATCAAGCCCGCAGGCACGCTGGCTTTGAGCTTTTCGTAATACGGCAAGGTGCCCGTGCGGTAGAGGGTGGTGATTTTTTCCACCAAAGCTTCACCGAAACCGGGCACCTCACCCAAGGTGCCAGCCTCGATGCGTGCGCCCAAGTTGTCTTCGAGTGTGGTCAAGGCGCGGGCACCGTTCTGGTACGCGCGCACTTTGAACGGATTTTCGCCGGTCAATTCGAGCAGCGTCCCGATTTCCTCCAAAACACCGGCAATTTCAGCTTTGTCCATGGATTGAGGAAATTCATCCGGGTGAAATTTGGAAGCTATTTCCGCAAGGTGTCCGGCGCGCGTGGGTCCGCGCCAGCGGTTTTGTGGTAGGTGCCGGTCTGTTTGTCGCGCACGTATTTGGTAAAACCGGCCTTGGCCACATTTTGTTCGGCCAACATGCTTTTGGTGCGGCCCGGGGTGTATTTACTGGTGACAGTTGGGGCTAGGTAAACGCGGCGCAGGGGTCGGCCAGTCAGGGGGTGCTTGGTCAGCGCAGCGGCGCTCATGGGTTGGTCAATTTCGAGCAATTCGCCGTCAGAACCGTCCTCCAGAATTTCCTGATAAACATAAATGGGCATGGCTTTAAGATAGAGCTATCTTCCCTATTCTGCAAGACCCCGGTCGTGCGGATTTTTTAATGGACAAGGCGTCAGTAGTTTCTTCTTCCTTTGAGATTGAATGGGTTAGTCATTCGAGTTGGACCCAATTTGGAATGATGCGGGTAATAGGCCTGTCTCGATTAGTTTTCGACGCCATCTTTCATATACCACCGGCCATTGATTTTTACCATGACTAGGGGCTTTGGGGCAGGGCTGGCTCCTGAACTGGAGTTTGGCGGCGCTGATCGGGCAATCAGGTAGGTGGCTTCGTCGCCTGAGGCATTGAATGTCGGGGTCTGATCGTTGAGTGAATCGAATATCCGGGCAAGTCGCTCAAAGGGATGAGCAATTTTTTCCTGAACTTCCGGCGGCAAATCCGGCGGCAAAGCGGCCATCTGGGCCTGCGCCATTCCCTCTATTGTTTGTGCTTGCTGAATCAGCAAGGGGGTGAGTTTATCCGGCGGCGTGTAGGTTTGGACCAACGTCATCATATCGCCAGCCCGGACTAAACGAGCCATATCCGCAAAGGCGGTTTTTAAATCAGTTTGCGAGTCGGCGCCAATTTCTGTTGGCGATGTGGCGACAGAGTGCGAACTAGCGGCTGGCGCAGCGATGGGTTGGGGCGATGATGACACAATGGGTGGGGCAATTATCGACGACTCGACTTGCTTGGCTGCGGCGGTCTTGGTCGGTGTGGTTAATTCCGCGATTTTTTTTGGCCCTGGCGCCGTTTGCCAAATGAACCACCAAATTATGACGCCCCCCAGCGCGGTGAAGACGATAGTTAAAGGGATTTTCTTTCTAATCATAGAAGTATTATACATAGTACAACTATGTATGTCAATGACGCAGATTCTCTACTGTCATGATTTGCTGGCTTTTTTTAATAGCCGAAAGGCTACGTGCCAGGGGCTTCACCCTTTTTTCCGGCGAACTTTGGAATGGCGGGGTCGGCTCGGCGTTTCATATTGCACCAGCAAGTCTTGCGCGGCTTTGCTGCCCAGGGAGACTTCGCGCCCGTCATCCAGGCCGACGACTAGCAAATCGGCCACTGGGTCGCGGCGGGCGAGGCGCAGGCGCTGGCCGGGGCGTAATCCAGCGCGGTTGAGGAAACGCAGAAATTCGGAGTCCTGCCGGGTGATCCGGGCAATCGTGGCGTTCGCCTTAGGCGGCAAATCCGACAAGGGGAGGGTGGCGCTGGTTGGCATGCGCCCGGCAGCCGAGGGGATGGGGTCACCATGAGGGTCCACGCGCGGATGACCGAGAAAGGCGTCAAGGCGCTCGACCAGGCGGTCGGACAGGGCGTGTTCGAGGAGTTCGGCCTCATCATGAATTTCCGACCAATCAAGCCCGAGGGTTTGCACCAAAAACATTTCGATGAGCCGGTGTTTGCGCAACATTTGCAGGGCGAGCCGGTCACCCGAGGGGGTCAACCGCACGCCGACGCGAGGGGTGTGGCGCAGCAGCCCGGCCTTGGCGAGGGCCTTGACCATGGTGGTCGCAGTGCCTGGCACCACGCGCATGGCTCGGGCGAGGTCGCCCATAAGCACGGGTTGGCCCGGGCGCGCCTGCTCGAGCAGGTAAAGCCGTTTGATGTAATTTTCAACCGTGCTGGTGGCCATGGATAAGCGGAGGACTGTGGTCAGGAAACACGGGCTATTTTGAAATGTCAAAATAAACCGGCGCGAATGGCGGGGGTGCCGGGCGGGAGGGCAACGGCAGTTATTTCCGCCCACGGGAGGCTACGGATCATTTTTCGCTTGAGTATTGTTTTTGAATATTAGATATATCGTCTTTGAGTAGTCAAAATGAATAAGCCTGCCGAGCCAATTTCGCCGCCCGCGAGCGCCATTCCGCCAGTGGCGGAGGCCAGGACGGGCGCGCTTTCGCTCGAGGGGCTGCATGGCACGGTGCGCCTGCCCGATTTGACGGCCCGGCCCTGGCGGCAGTACCTGGCCTTTTTTGGCCCCGCATTGTTGGTCAGTGTGGGTTACATGGACCCGGGCAACTGGGCGACGGATTTGCAGGCGGGGGCACAATTCCGCTATTCGCTGTTGTGGATTGTCGGCCTGTCCAGCGTGATGGCTATTTTCCTGCAAATCGCTTCCGCCCGGCTGGGCTTGGCGACGGGGCGGGACTTGGCGCAATGCTGCCGGGATTTCCTGCCATCGTGGACGCGGTGGCCGAATTACCTCAGTTGTGAACTTGCCATTGCCGCCTGCGATTTGGCGGAGGTGCTGGGCAGCGCGGTGGCCATCCATCTCTTGTTCCCGGGCATCTCGTTGCTCTTGGCGGTTTTCATCACCGCTTTCGACGTGCTGCTGCTCTTGTCCCTGCAACGTTTCGGCATGCGGGTGATTGAGGCGGTGGTGCTGGTCTTGGTGGCGACGATCGCGGGGTGTTACTTCATTGAGATTTTCGTGCTGCCGCAAACTGCGCCGAGCTTTGGCGAAATGGGGCGGGCGTTGATGGCCCCCAACTTGGCCGGCTTTTTCCACAGCCATGAGCTCATCTATGTCGCGATCGGCATTATTGGCGCGACGGTGATGCCGCATAATCTTTACCTGCATTCCGCGCTCGTGCAGTCACGAAGGTTGCAAAAAGACGAGCCCTCCGTTCGCCGGGCGATTCGCTATAACACCATCGACACAACGGTGGCGCTCTCCGTGGCGTTTTTGGTGAATGCATCCATCCTCGTGCTTGCCGCCATTGTATTTTATGGCAAGGACAGCATAACTTTGCACTCGGGGCAGGTTATAGTCTTCAACGCGGATGCGGACTGGATACAAGTTGCTTACCTGACTTTGGCGCCCTTGGTGGGGACCGCACTGGCGAGCGGGTTTTTTGCGGTTGCTCTGCTGGCCAGCGGCCAGAGCAGCACCATCACGGGCACCCTCGCGGGGCAAGTGGTGATGGAAGGTTTTATGCACTGGAAAATAAAGCCATGGGTGCGCCGTTTGATCACCCGGCTTTGCGCCATTGTGCCGGCGATTGTCTTCATTGCCTTTCGCGGAGACGGCAGCGTGACGGATCTTTTAACCCTGAGCCAAGTGGTGCTGGCCCTACAATTGCCATTGGCGATGTTCCCGCTGATGTATTTTGTCTGCTCGCGCAAACGCATGGGCACACAACGCCTGGGTTGGTTTTTAAGGACGGCGGGCTGGGCGTCGTGCCTGTTGATCACGGCGCTCGATATCTATGGGTTGCCCGGCGCTTTGCACGACGCCTGGGGAGTGCTCGCGGGCCGGTGAACGCCGTTTCTCTTGCGCAAGGGCGAGGTTGGGGTCATGTTTAGGGCGTACGTCTCGCCATGAGTCTGCGCGCCCGAAAACCCCGTGTTATTGTTTTTATCCTTGGCGCATTCCTGCTTGGGGCGCTGATGGTGTTTTCATTTGGCGGGAGAAATCTCATCTCCCGGCACGAAACATTCGTCCTCTACTTTGGCGAATCCGTCAGCGGTCTTCGCCAAGGATCGCTGGTTGAGTTTAAGGGCGTGCCCATCGGTTTGGTGGAATCCGTGCATGAGCCGGGTAAAAGTCAGCGGGTGCCGGTGGTGATCCAATTAAATGCCGATCGCATGCACCAACAATTGGGAGATTTGGCCAGTATAGCCGACCCCACGGCACTGGCGGCGGAAGTTCGGCGCGGGCTGCGGGCGCAAATTGAGGTGGAGAGTTATGTCACCGGGGGGATGTATGTGGAATTGGATTACCACGCCAAGGCGCCTCCGCCTTCGCCTAATGAAACCGGCCCGGACGTTATCCCGACGTTACCGTCCAAATCTGTGGCCAATCTCCAATTTACGCAGGACACCATCGCGTGGCTACCGACCTTTGATTTTAAAGCCGAAATCGCCAAAGCGGGCGATAACGTGGACTCCCTTACCACCAAAATTTCCGTCTTTCCTTATGCCGAATACAGCCAGAAAATTATCGATGCCCTTAAGCCGGTGGCGCATCTTGATATTCCGAGCTGGCAGCAGACGGAAAATAACGCATTGGGGCGTTTAAATGAATATCAGGACGCCATCGCCACAGGTAACGATCGGTTTTCCACCCAAAGCGAGTACTTCATGATCGGGAGCCAAAATATTCGCCAAAATCTTGACCAGATTAATACCAATTTGGTGGAAGTGCGGGCCAATCTGCAGCCCGGTGCGTCCTGGTTCACCGACTTGGATCAAAGCATCAAAGACATTGGAGCCCAATTACAACGATTTGGGGATAAGGCGAATGCCTTTGAGGATCAGCCGGATGTGCTAAATCGGGGCTCCCAATAGGTGGGGGAGATTGGCATTTTCCGTTGACACCGGGCGGTCCGGGCGGTTTGATGACCCTTTTTACGCCTAATTTCCGGCGCTGCTGCCATGAAAGTCACCTCCTCCATCAAGTCTCTCAAAAACCGCCATCCCGGCTGCCAAGTTGTGCGCCGGAAAGGTCGCATCTACGTCATTAACAAGACCAATCCACGCTTCAAGGCCCGCCAGGGTTAAGCGCACTGGTCGCACCATTAACTTTTGAACCCATTTTTGCTGTGAAAAAGGAAGGCCATCCTGATTACCATCCGGTCTGTTTTGTGGACGTGTCCACGGGCCGCAAGTTTTTGACCCGCTCGACCATGCGCTCCAAGCAACGGGAGACGATTGACGGCGTGGAGTACTTTGTCGTCGTTCGCGACGTGACGAGTGACTCGCACCCGGCCTACACGGGCGAAAAGCGCTTCATTGACGCTGCCGGCCGCGTGGAGAAGTTCAAGAGCAAGTTCCAGCGCCTGCGCAAGTAAACCGCGACGGTTTACGGTTAGTTCAGTTTGGTCAGGCGGATGTAGACGACGACGTGCTGTTTGGCCGTTGCGTCGCCATTGCCCGGTGTTTCCCGGAAACCGCCGTCCAACGCCATCCATTGGCCATCGGGGCGGACGGAAACCTCGCTATTCACTTCGAGTTGCGCCAGCACTGGCTTGGGCTGCGTATTGTTAGCGGTGAGCCAGCCGGAGATTCGCGACTCGGCCAGCGTAAACGCCAGGTTGTAGCCGGCATCCGTTTGCTCCAGAGACGTAAAGAGGCGTTGTCCCTCCCAGGCTGGTGTGGGGAGTTTGCTGCCATCGCTTTGGCGGTCAACGCTCAGCACGTTTTCCGTTTGGGCCTGAGTATTGGCAAAGACCGTTTGCCGGAACAAATTTCCTGAACCCAACATAGCGGCGGTGGGTTCGGTGGAACCAGGCAGGCCCGACGCCTCGGTGGGTACGTCTGCCGCGAGCGTTTCAAGGAGGAAGCGCTGCTGGCCCAAGGGTTTGCCAGTTAACGGATGTAATTGGCAAAATTCGGCAAAAGTTGCCGGGCCTTTTTTAAAAGTTTTGAAGGCGGATTCACTAGGGGTGGGAGGCGGCGGGGTGGGCGTTGGCGCCAAGAGATGCCCCATTTGGATCGAGGGGTTCGTCGGGTCCATCAGGCGATCAGCTGCGGGCGGGTCCGGCCGGGCGAGCGCCTGGGGCACGCCAACGGCGAGCAGAGCCAGCATAACGACGAGGGACGGCCAATCGCGACGAACGGAAAGCAGGGAATATTTCATACCCGCAGAATATACGGCTGCCAGCCCGGCGCACAAGGCCGTTTCACTTTTTCTGCCGGACGCGATTCTTCTCGTCTTCGCAGTCCTCTTGGAACTGGGTGCGTTCGCGGCGCAGCTCTTCGCGCAATTTTTCATATTCCTCGGCTTGCCCGGCCATGCGGGCGGCGGCGATTTGCTGGTTCAGGAAGATTTCCCGTTCGGCCAGTTTGGCTTTGAAGAGCTGGTCAATTTCCGCGAGCTGTTTTTTTTGCTCGTTGGTGAGCTTTTTTCCGGAATCCGGGTCGGCGGCTTGCAACCGTTCCATGGCTAGTTCGTAGGCGCTTTTCATGAAGTGAATGTTTATCGAAGTGCGGTAGCAGTGGCAAGCTCGAGCCGTTATGCCGGGTGCACGGTGAATATCGCCACTATGGCC
>Ga0206886_1136_pt1 | contig 15060 bp, 10 predicted proteins | sample Alteio_BWOrgHeat_92_FD_152952 | JGI IMG/M metagenome (GOLD analysis project Ga0206886, IMG submission 152952) | Enriched cells from forest soil in Barre Woods Harvard Forest LTER site, Petersham, Massachusetts, United States - Alteio_BWOrgHeat_Nextera2 ... | reverse complement strand
CTTCGACCGATGGGAGTGACGTGCCGACGCTGCCGGGAATGCGCGGGCCGTGCAGCGGGTTGGAGAGGGCCATACCGATCTCGGTCATGCCGTAGCGTTCGAGCAGGGTGTGTGTCGTGATTTCGCGCCACCGATGCAGAGTTGTGACGGGGAGCGCGGCGGAGCCGGAGACCATGAGGCGGAGTTTGCTTGCGGCTGCGGTTAATTCTTTTTGGCGAGATGGGGTTGCGGCGTCCCAGGCGGCGATGAGGCGGATGTAGATGGTGGGGACGGCCATGAAGAGGGTGAGCTTGTCTTCCGCGATGAGGGACCAGACGGCTTCGGCGTCAAAGCGCGGGAGGGTGTAGCAGGTGGCTCCGGCGTAGAGTGCGCAGGAGAGGACGTTGATGATGCCGTGGACGTGATGGAGCGGAAGGACGAGGAGGATGCTGTCGTCCGAGGTCCACTCCCATGCGGAGATGAGCGTGGTGATCTGCGCGGTGATGTTGGCGTGGGTGGTGGCGACGCCCTTGGGTTTGCTGGTGGTGCCGCTGGTGTAGAGGAGCATGGCACGGCGGGGTTCTACGACGCGCGGGAGTGGAGTGGGGGTGGAGGCGAGCGCGGCGTCGATGGTGAGAACGCGAGTGAGGCGGGTGAGAGCGATGTGCTCGGCGAAGGGAGCGGCGGCGGAGTCAAAGATGAAGGTCGAGGCGTCGCTGTCGTCGAGGAGGTATTCGAGCTCGGGTGTAGCGGCGGACTGCGGGAGTGGGACGGCGATGCCGCCAGCGAGCCAGATGCCCCATTGCGTAGCGACCCAGGCGAAGCCCGGAGTGATGGAAAAGGCGACGCGGGCTTCTTCTAAATCGGAGCGGTTGTTGAGGAGGGTGGCAGCGATTCGCTGGGCGGCGTTGAGGAGTTCGCTGTAGGTGTGCGGCCCGGCGGCGTCGATTAAAGCAGTGCGCGCGCCGTGTTGAGCGGCGCGCGCGATGATAGGTGGGGTGTGCACAGCCCACATTCTACTGCGGGCGGCGGCGCTGGTTTGCGTTGGGGTCGGGCGCGACAAGGTGCGCAGGGGACATGGGCAGGGTATGGACGCCGGGCTCGATGGCTGCGGTGTTGCAGCCGGCGGGGGCGTTGATGGGATTGCAGCGGGCGGGCACTGCTTCGGGGAAGCCGACGTTGTAGCCGCCGGGCCAGGGCGCAGACTCGGCGACGGGGAAGTCGGTGCTGATCATCTGCGCGCCGGAGGCGAGCAGCATGTCGCGGCGGGTGGTGTCGTTGTTGCGGCCCTGTGTGGTGTTGGTGTCAGAGCGGGTGCGCACGAGGTAGTTCTTCTTGACGATGTCGTTGATGGCGTCGGCGTTGGCGGCATCCTGTTCGACGAAGCCAGCCTCGGGCTCGCCGGGGCGGCCGTTGACGAAGAGGATGCGGCCCTGCATCATCGGGTGGCCCGTGAGATAAGCGGGCGCGGATTTGCGGTTGTAGAGGAGGAAGAGGACCTTGCCGCGGGCTTCGCCGAGGGTGGGCCAGTTGTTGGCGAGGACGGCTGCTTCGAGCGTGGGGTATTTGCCCTGCACGTCTTTGGGCGTGATGATCTCCTTCTCGGGGAAGACGGAGAGGATCTCTTTGTCGAGGGAGTCCCAGGTGTCGGCGGTCCAGGGCTCGGCGGGGGTGTGGCCGGGGAGCGGGCCGAGGTTACCCTGCTTGTCTTCGATGAGGAGGAAGATGGGTGCGTGCTTGGGGTGGGCCTTGGACCAGGTGCGAATCTGCTTGAGGCAGGTGGTGAAGAGATTGCAGCCGCTGCGGAGGTTGAGATCGCCGAGGTGGATGATCTTGAAGCCGGGCTTGTCCATCTCGTGGTTGGGGTCGAAGTCGGGGTCGGCGGGGAGGCCTTCGGCCTTTTCGAGCTCGACGATTTTGGGGTGGGAGAAGCGTCCGCCCTTGGGGTCCTGCACGATGTCGAGCTCGAGCTGGCGGACGCCGGCTTCCAGCTGGTGCGGGAGGTCCTGGTGGTGGTACTCGACGCCGCGAGCGGTGCTGGCGTAGTGCTTGTTCATGTAGATGTCTTCGCTGGGAGCGAAGCCCATGTTGTAGCTATTGTGCGTGCCGATGACCTGGAGCTGATTGATGTGCAGGACTTTGTCCTGGGCCTTCTGCGAAAGGGGTTTAGGGGCAGTCTGGGTGGCGGCGAAGGGTGCGAGGGCGAGGACGAGCGTAGCGGCGAAGAGCGAGCGCATCATGCGGTGGATTCCTTTTAAAGGAGCGGTGGGCGACACAACCATTGTGGCATGATTGTGCGATGCATACGAGTGTAGAGATGCGGCGGCGGTGGGCGCAGATCGTGCCGGCCGTGTTTGTGACGTACAGCCTGGCGTATGTGGACCGCGCGAACTACGGGTTCGGCGCGGCGGCGGGGCTAGCGGAGACGCTGCATATTACGGGGGAGCGGTCGGCGTTGCTGGGTGCGCTGTTCTTTCTGGGATACTTCCTGTTCCAGGTGCCGGGAGCGGCATATGCGCGGCGGCGGAGCGCGCGGAAGCTGATCTTCTGGGCTCTTGTGAGCTGGGGCGTGCTGGCCTCACTGACGGGGGTTATCCGGAACTTCTGGGTGCTGGCGGCGGACCGATTGCTGCTGGGTGCGGCGGAGAGTTTTATTTTGCCGGGCATGCTGATCCTGCTGACGCAGTGGTTTACGCGGGCGGAGCGGTCGCGAACGAATACGCTGCTGATCCTGGGAAACCCGGTGACGGTGCTGTGGATGTCGGCGGCGACGGGATACATCATCCATGCGGTGGGGTGGCAGCGCGCGTTTGTGATTGAGGGAGTGCCTTCGGTGCTGTGGGGGTTTGCGTGGCTCTGGTTGATTCGGGACAGGCCGGAGGACGCTGCGTGGATGAGCGCGGAGGGATGCGCGGAGTTGCGCGGCGAGCTGGAGGCGGAGCAGCGGGTGATTCCGCGGGTGGCGAACATGGGCGCTGCGCTGCGCGATGGGCGGGTGATGTGGCTTTGCGCGCAGTACTTTGCGTGGTGCGTGGGCGTGTATGGATTCGTGCTGTGGCTACCGACGATTGTGCAGCGCGGTGCGGCGCGCGGGATCGCGATGACGGGATTGCTGAGCGCGGTGCCTTACTTCTTTGCGGTGTTGCTAATGCTAGCGGCTTCGTACTTTTCTGACCGCAGTGAGCGACGTGCTCGGTTTGTATGGCCGTTTTTGATAGTGGCGGGTGTCGCATTTCTTGGTTCTTATCTGACGGCTAGCCATTTTGCGTGGGCGTTCGGGTTCCTGGTGGTGGCGGGTGCGGCGATGTATGCGCCGTATGGGCCATTCTTTGCGATGATTCCGGAGATGCTGCCGGCGAATGTGGCAGGCGAGGTGACGGCGCTGGTAAATAGCTGCGGGGCATTGGGGTCGTTTGTGGGGACGTGGGCGGTGGGATGGCTGCAGGCTCGGACGGGGGATTCGCGCGCGGGGTTTCTGCTGATGGGAATGTCGCTGATCTTTGCGGGGGCTATCATTTTGTTTCTACGCAATGAGCGGGTTGATTTGAGGGAGAGTTGAGATGGGATCTGGCATGGATCGCAGGAAGTTTTTGAAGGCGACGGGTGCGGCTGCGGCAGGCGCGGCGGTGACCGGCGACAAGCTGCTGGGGATGGACGCGAAGATCGCGCGCGAGGATTATGTGGGCGGCGCGCCGGCAGCGATGCAGCGGGCTAGTGTGCCTCCGACGCGTCCGGCATTGGCAGCAGCGGAGTGGGACGGGTTTGGCGGGCTGGGCGATTATGCGATGGCGAATGGAAACACACATGCGGTGATGACTGCGGGGCATGCAATTCGGGATGGAGTCTATAACCCGGGAATGCTGAGCACGGCGCATGTGGATGAGACGTATGACTGCGTGGTGGTGGGCGGCGGGATCAGCGGGCTGGCGGCGGCACAGACGTTCCTGGAAAAAGCCGGACGTGGGAAGACTTGTCTGGTGCTGGAGAACCATTCTGTATTTGGAGGCGAGGCGCGGCGGAACGAGTTTGATGTTAATGGACAGCGGATGATCGCGCCGCAGGGGTCGGCGATGTTCTTTCCGCCGCTCGCGGGGTCGTCGCTGTTGAAGTTTTATGAGTCGATTGGATTTGATGGCAAGGGATTTCAGTATCAGCCGCTGGGTGCAGGGGCTGAGGGCATCAATGTTGCGAATACGAGTTATGCGGGGAATGGGAAGAACCTGGGGACCTTTTTTGGAAAGATGTTTGGTCATCCGGATGGGCTGTGGGTGATCGATGCCAACGGGAAGAAGCTAGAGGGGACACCATTTCCAGAGAAGGTGAAGCAGGAGATGATGGCGGCCCGACAGCGAGGAGGGCCGGAGGTGCCGCGACCGCAGGCGATGGGCGATGAGGCTTCGCGGGCGCTGGACCGGATGACGCAGGAAGAATACATGATGCAGCGCGAGGGGTTGAGTCGGGAGACGATCCGCACCTATATGCCGAATGCGGGGAGTGCTGCCGGCGCGAGTGCGGATGTGATCTCGGCCCTGGCGGACCCTGCGCCGGACCTGATGTTTCCGTGGGACACGCGGCAGCGGAGCCAGATGTTTCCGGATGGGAATGGCGGAATTGCGCGGTTCCAGATGAAGGCGCTGGTGCCGGACGCGATTCCGGGGCCGTTGACGCTGGACAGCATGTGTCGGACGCGGATCAACTTTGCGGCGCTGGACCGGCCAGGGCAGCCGGTGCGGATGCGGCTGAAGGCGACGGTGATGGCAATGAAGCATGATGGCGATGCAGCATCAGCAAAGACGGTAACGGTGGGCTACATGCACGAGGGCAGGCCGCGGCATGTGCGCGCGAAGTTGGTCGTGATGGCGGGAGGATGGACGACGGCGCGGACGATCCTGGACCTGCCGCAGGAGCATCGCGAGGCGTACCGCCAGTTCCACCGGATGCCGTGCATGGTGGCGAACATCGCGCTAACGAACTGGAGGTTCCTGGCGAAGCAGGGCATCAGCGAGTGCAAGTGGTATGAGGGATTGGGCGAGTCGTTCGCGGTCCGGCGCTGGCCGCTGTTTGGCGGGACGCCGGCCACGATTACACCAGACGAGCCGACGGTGATCACGATGAAGATCTACTTCACGCAGCCGGGCGTGCCGCTGCAGGAGCAGGCGGCGGAGGGACGGATCAAGCTGCTGGGGACGCCGTTCAGCGAATATGAGCGGCAGATACGCGAGCAGTTCACGCTGATGTTTGCGCGGTGGGGGTTCGATGCGAAGAAGGACATTGCTGGGATTATTTTGAACCGTTGGGGACATGCCTACCTGGTGGCGCAGCCGGGGTTCTTCTTTGGCGAGGAGGGCAAAGTAGCACCGCGCGAGGTGCTGCGGCGGTCGCCGTTTGGGCGGATCGGATTTGCGAACTCTGACCTGTCGGGGATTATGGACCACCGGGCCTCGATTGATGAGGCGCAGCGGGCGGTGGGGCAGTTGCTGGGATAAGTGGGACATAAGCTCTATTTACGCAGTTGCAACACTTCCCAAGCCGGGCTTACCGCCAAATTTCTTGCAGGGAAAAGTTATCTTGGTATAGGCTTAGCCAACCACCAGTTCCATATCGGGCCAGACTGAATTTTCGGGCGCAATATCCGTGATTATCAGTGTGGATATTGAGGAGTTAGCCGTTCATGAGCCTACCCGCCTTCCCTTTGAGCAGCTTCTTTTCCGCGACTGAAGCTTTCCGTAAAGCCAGCGCTTCTCTGAGGCGTTCGCGATGGATGGTTTTCCTCGGTGTACTGGCTTTTCTAGCCGGTGGAGCCGCTGAGACCGCCCGAGCATCTGGAGTCGCAACATCAACCGCCCTTGCGATTAGTTCCGGTGGAACCCCGGTAGTAACGGTCAGTGCGGGAAGTACTGTAACACTGACGGCGACGGTGACGGCCGGATCTTTCGGAGTAATGCCGGGGCTGGTTTTATTCTGCGACGCATCGGCGACATACTGCGAGGACATCCATATTGTAGGGAGAGCGCAGTTGACGGGGTCCGGGGTTGCAGTCTTCAAGTTCCGGCCGAGCATAGGAAGCCATACCTATAAGGCTGTCTTCGTGGGAACGGACAGCTACCTGACGAGCACATCTAGTGCCATGTCGCTTGTTGTTGCCGGTCACAATCCGAGCTCCACAACGTTCTCAACCACGGGAGGTCTGGGGAGCTATAACGCTACGGCCACTGTGACTGGAACCGGCTTTTCTGCTCCAGCGCCTACCGGCACGGTTTCCTTTCTAGATACGAGTAACAGCAACGCATCTTTAGGCCAGGCAACACTTGTAGCGGCGTCTTCGGCATTCAGTATTTCCAGCAAGCCAATCCTGACACTGGGCTCTAACTCCTTTGCTATTATTCCGGGAGATTTCAATCTTGATGGCATTCCTGACATTGCCGTCATTAACAACCTATCCGATACAGTCTCAGTACTCCTCGGCAATGGCGATGGGACATTTACGACTGCTGCAAGTCCTGCGACCGGAGTAAACCCTACAGGTATCACCACTGCGGACTTCAATAGCGACGGTATACCAGACCTGGCTATAGCCAACTTCAATCATGGTCTTGGAAACGATGGCAATATCACAGTACTGCTTGGGAACGGGGATGGCACATTTACGGCAACACCGATAAGCCCGAGTGTGGGAAGCGAACCCCAGGCGATTGTCGCAGCTGACTTCAATGGTGATGGCATTCCTGACCTCGCAGTGTGCAACCAGGGATTTTCAACAGTATCGATCCTTCTTGGAAATGGTGACGGCACATTTACAGCAACTGCACTCCCTTCTAACAGCGTCGCAACCGGCCTGGAAGCTCAAAGTATTGTTGCCGGAGACTTCAACGGAGACGGCAAGATAGACCTTGCAACAGCGAATACCGGATCCGATACCCTAACGGTGCTGCTGGGCAATGGTGATGGAACATTTACGGCGGCAGCAAGTCCTTCTACCGGTCTTGATCCGAACTTCGTTGTGGCTGTTGACATAAATGGAGACGGGAAAACAGATCTGGTTGTTTCTAATGAACAGAGCAACGTTACTGTGCTTCTGGGGAATGGGAACGGGACCTTCACGGCCGGGACCAGCTTTGGTTATACGCAAGCGATTACTGTCGGCGATTTCAATGGGGACGGGATTGCTGATCTGGCAGCTGAGTTCGGATACCAGACAACGGCATTTCTCGGCAAGGGAGACGGGACGTTTTCCACCGGTCCGACTTTCAGTCCGACGAGTCTGCCCAATATGAATGAGACGCAATTCGTCGGTGTGGCAGCGGCCGATTTCAACGGCGATGGCCTTGCAGATCTAGCCGCTGTAGGCGTTTACGTCCTGGCAACAGAGGACCCTGGCGATCTGCTCGTACTGCTTTCTAACGACACCACGACGGCTACAGCATCTACCCCTATCACAGTGTCATTGGGAGATCATGCAGTTGAGGCGAGCTACTCGGGCGACAGCAACTATAGTTCAAGTGTCTCTGTCACGGGGATGTTAGCCGGACCTGCGTCGACAACATTGAATCTGGGTATCTCGGCCGGTCCCTATACCTTTGGTCAGACCATCACGCTGACGGCTATGCTCAGCCCCTATGCTGAATCCGGTTACAGCACGTTCGGCGAGTCGATCTCCTTCTACAATGGCAGCACATTGTTGGGGACCGGTACCCTGTCGAGCGGAGCGGCCACGCTTTCATTGAGCTCTCCAGCGGCTGGCTCTTACAGCTTCAGCGCTGCATATGCGGGGGACGGGAAGTTCCTGACAAGCACTTCCAATACGATCACAGCATCTATTTCACCGGCAACTCCAACGGTCCATTGGTCGACTCCATCGGCGATCACCTATGGAACGGTGCTGAGCGGGACACAACTGAATGCGACGACATCTGTGCCGGGGACGTTTGTGTATAGTCCAGTAGTTGGTGCGGTACTGACAGCGGGACAGCGGACGCTGGGGGTGACTTTTACTCCGACCGACGGCACTGATTACACAACGGCGACGAGTAGCGTGATGTTGCAGGTGAACAAGGCGACGCCGACAATTACGACAAAGCCGGCGGCTTCGGCCATCACCTACGGGCAGACACTGGCCAACTCGACACTGAGCGGCGGCTCGGCCAGCTACAACTCAAACAGCGTGCCGGGCACGTTCGCCTTCACCACGCCGAGTACAGCTCCTGGCGCAGGGACGCCATCGGAGAGCGCAACCTTCACGCCTACGGATACGACTGACTACACCACCGCGACGACAACGGTGAACGTGACGGTAAACAAAGCGACACCGACGGTGATCTGGCCGGCGGCTTCGGCCATCACCTACGGGCAGACACTGGCCAGCTCGACGCTGAGCGGCGGCTCGGCCAGCTACAACTCAAACAGCGTGCCGGGCACGTTCGCCTTCACCACGCCGAGTACAGCTCCTGGCGCAGGGACGCCGTCGGAGAGCGCAACCTTCACGCCTACGGATACGACTGACTACACCACCGCGACGACAACGGTGAACGTGACGGTAAACAAAGCGACACCGACGGTGATCTGGCCGGCGGCTTCGGCCATCACCTACGGGCAGACACTGGCCAGCTCGACGCTGAGCGGCGGCTCGGCCAGCTACAACTCAAACAGCGTGCCGGGCACGTTCGCCTTCACCACGCCGAGTACAGCTCCTGGCGTGGGGACGCCATCGGAGAACGTAACCTTTACGCCTACCGATACGACCGACTACAACACCGTCAGCAATAACATTACCGTCATGGTGAATCCTGTGCCGAACCCAGTGCCGACCATCAGCAGTCTGTCGCCGGCGTTTGTCAGCGCAGGGGGCGCGGGTTTTACATTGACAGTGAATGGTACTGGATTTGTTTCGGGATCCACCTTTCACTGGGGCGGAACTGCTCTGACGACGACGTATGTGAGTGCAACACAGCTCACGGCGCAGGTCCCCGCGACGAATGTCGTGTCTTCGGGAACAGCCTCTATCACGGTCCAGACGCCGACGCCGGGCGGCGGTACGTCCAACGCGCTCCTGTTCGAGATTGATCCTGCCGCGTCGGGCTCAGGCAATTCGCCCGTATTTGGCAGCGCCTCGGTTGCCGTGACGGCTGGAAGTAACGCATCCTATGCGGTAACGCTGCCGACTTCCGCAAGCAGTATATCGGTGACCTGCCTGAATCTTCCAGCGGGTGCGGCCTGCAGCTATTCTTCGTCGACGAACTCTGTGACGATCACGACATCGTCCAGCACGCCGAAGGGGACGTATCAGATTATCGTGGTCTTTACCGAGACGATCACTGCGACTACCGGTATGCTGTTGCCGCTGTTGCTGTTGCCACTGGCGATGCGTCGGCAGCGGTCTTCCGGGAGGATATGGCCGGTGGTTTGCGCCGTCCTGCTGCTGATAAGCGTAGCCTCGGTCGTGGTTGGATGCGGTGGCGGCATATCTTCGGGGTCGTCTCCACACACAAGTACGCAGCAGGCGACGAGCTCAGGAGCTGTCAACCTGACAGTGCAGTAGAAGGTTGCTGGCGTAAGACTATTCGGCGCGGACGGTGTTTTCGAGCTCGGGGATGCCCTGAATGCGGACGATGGTGTGGTCGCCGGGGCGTAACCAGCGCGCCGGCTTTTTGGCCATGCCGACTCCGGCGGGCGTGCCGGTGGAGATGATGTCGCCGGGCTCAAGCGTCATGACCTGGGAGAGATGCTCGATGAGATAGGGGACATGGAAGACCATCTCCGAGGTGTTAGAGCTCTGCATGACCTCGCCGTTGAGCACGAGTTCAATCTTAAGGGCGTTGGGATTGGGAAGCTCGTCGGCGGTGACGATGGCGGGGCCGATGGGGGCAAAGGTGTCAAAGGTCTTGCCCATCATCCACTGCGTGGTAGCCATCTGGACGTCGCGGGCGCTGACGTCGTGCAGGTTGGTGTAGCCGAAGACGTATTCGCGCCAGTTCTCTTTCGAGATGTAACGGCCCTTTTTGCCGATCACGATGGCTAGTTCGGCTTCGTAGTCGGGCTGGGTGGAGACGCGGGGCAGGACGATGGAGTCGCCGGGGCCGATGATGGAGCTGTTGTATTTGGAGAAGACGGTGGGGACATCGGGGATCTTGGCGCCGCACTCCTCAGCGTGGTCTCGGTAGTTGAGGCCGATGAAGATGAGTTTAGGCGGCCGCGCGATTGGGGTGAGGAGCTTCAGGCCGGCGAGCGGAATAGCTGCGCCGGGATTCTTGGCGAGTGCAGCGATCTTGTCGAGAGCGAGTTTGCCCTGCTCAATGATGTCCAGAATGGAAGCGAAACCGGCTGGCTTGAGCGGGAGGATGCTGTCGTGGAGGAGAAGGCCGGGTTCGGCGGAGTTATTGTGCTGGAAGGTGACGAGGCGCATAGGCTCTCCGTATTCCTGAGGCTGGATTTTGTTTGTAATAGTATAGAGGCTACAAAATCTGCTTCGCGAGCTGGTTGCGACAATGAAGATCAATCCTGATAAGTGCGTGGCGTGCGGGAACTGCACGTATGTTTGCCCGATGGGGGCGATCTACGTGGACCCGGTGATCAAGCGCGCGACGATTGACCGCGACGAGTGCGTGGAGTGCTATGCGTGCTTCAACGGGCTGAGCACGGAGAACCTGAATCCCCCGCTGGTGCGGATGGTGCGGAAGATCCTGCAGTGGGGGCGAGTGCGGTTTGATCCGGAGCCGGATATCTGTCCGACAGCGGCGTTTGAGCCGGATGAGTTGGTGTGGCCGCGGACGGTGCGGCGAGCGTTCTCCGATCCGCGGGCGACACACGAGTCGACCGGCGTACAGGGGCGCGGGACCGAGGAAGTGAAGACGAATGATGTGACCGGGCGCGTGAAGGAAGGCGAGGTCGGCTTCACGATTGAGTTTGGGCGGCCGGGCGTGGGGGTGTGGCTGCGCGATATTCAGGAGATGACTTGGGCGCTGGCGAAGGCGGGCGTGGCGTTTGAGAAGAAGAATCCCTTCACCTTATTAATGACGGACGTGGCGACAGGGACGATCCGCGAGGACGTACTGGGCGAGAAGGTATTGTCGGCGATCGTGGAGATCAAGGTGGATGTGGCGCGGACGGAGGAGATTGTCCGGCTGGTTCACGACGTGGAGCAACGCGTGGATACTGTGGTCTCGCTGGGCGTGGGGACACGGTGCGATGCCAACGGCGAGGAGCATATCGTTGCGCCGATCCTGGAGCGGCTGGGCTACAAGCTGGAGCGAGCGAAGACGAATGTGGGCTTGGGGCGAATTACGAATCCTGAGATGTCAGCAAAGCCCGCGGTCGAAGAGCATGAGGTGGCTGCGCGATGACGAATACTTTGCACCGGTTTGGCGCGGCGGAGACCTTCGATGACGACTTCATCGTGTTTGCAAGCCCGAGCACAGGCAGGAATGATGTTGGGTCGATTCCGAAGCTGAAGAAGTTCCTGGAGATGGCGCTGCCGTATAACCCGGTGAACATTGGCGACCCGGTGCATGGCGGCGCGGTGCGTCCGAAGCGTGGACTGAATACTTCGGCGAACTGGAAGCGCGATGCGCGGCCAGACTTCCGCGCAGTGATCGATGGCATCAACGAACCGGCTTCGGTGGTGGCGATCTTCGACAATGCGAAGGCTGCGGGCGAATTTCTCGCTGAAGTGGTGGAAGCCGATCTGGGATTGTCGGTAAACATCTCGGCTTCCGTGGAAGGTGCGCAGCAGTGCTGCAAGATGGCGGGAATTCCGCGGCACAGCGTCGGATACTCGCTGGGGTTTGAGGGCAAGACGGAGAAGCTGCCGAATACGCAGGTGCTGACGCTTTCGACGATGTGCGGGCATGGAATGATCTCCGCGAGTCTGGCGAAGAAGATGATCGATTGGGTGAAGGAGGGACGGCGCACGCCGGAGGAGGCGGTGACGTACCTGACGCGCTTCTGCTCATGCGGCGTGTTCAATCCGCACCGCGCCAAGCACATCCTCGAAGAAGCCCGTTCCAGGATGGAGTAGCTGCCAAAATACATTTTCCGGGAGCAAGAGGTTGATGCAAGACGAGAAGGACAGCCTCCTGCTTTCCCGAATGCGGCCCAGCGGTACGCGGCACGCGGTGCTGGCGCTGGTGGTGCTCATCTACGTCATCACCTACATGGATCGCGTGAACATTGCGGCGGCGATGCCGGTGATGCAGGGCAAACTGGGGCTCTCGATTGTGACGGTGGGCTGGATTTTCAGCGCGTTTCGCTGGGGGTATGCGCTGTTCCAGATTCCCGGCGGATGGTTTGGGGACAAGGTGGGGCCGCGCCGGGCGCTTGCGCTGGTGGTGTGCTGGTGGTCGATATTTACGGGCTTGACGGCGCTGGCGTGGAGCGCGACCTCGCTGATGGTCTGCCGATTTTTCTTTGGCGTGGGCGAGGCGGGAGCATTTCCGATTGCGACGCGTGCGCTGTCGCGATGGACGCTTGCTGAGGAGCGCGGGTTTTCGCAGGGGCTGCCGCATGCTGCTTCGCGGCTGGGCGCGGCGCTGACGCCGCCGCTGGTGGTGCTGCTGGTGCTGCGGTTTGGGTGGCGCGCGCCGTTCTTCTCTTTTGGCCTGCTGGGGCTGGTGTGGGCGGCTGCGTGGTATGCGTTCTATCGCGACCGGCCGGCGGAGCATGCACGCGTAAATGCAGCGGAGCTGGAGCTGCTGCATCGGAGTGCTGTTACTGCGGAGGCGAGCAAGGGCGGTGTGCCTTGGCGTTTGATCCTGACCGATCGCACGGTGTGGATGTTGTCGTTGATGTACTTCTGCTATGGGTATGCGATCGATATCTATCTCGACTGGTTTCCGAAGTACCTGATCGATGCGCGTCACGTAGACCTGAAGACGATGGGGTTCTATGCGAGCGTGCCGTGGATTGCCGGTGCGGTAGCAAACCTGGGTGGAGGATGGCTGTCCGATGGACTGGCGCGGCGAGGAAATCTGAAGACCGCGCGGCGCGTGATTGTGCTGGCAGGGTTTTCGATTGCGGCGGTGGCGATTCTGGCGGCGACGTTTGCGGTGGGGACAAAGGTGGCAGTGTTGTGGTCATGCGCGGCGGTGTTTGGGCTGGAGCTGACGGTAGGCGTGGCCTGGACGATCCCGCTGGACATCGGCGGCAGCTATGCGGGGTCGATCGCGGCCATCATGAATACGTTCGGCAACCTGGGCAGCGCGATATCTCCTGCGCTGTTGGGATATATGGTGCGGGAGCATGGGTGGAGCGTGCCGTTCAGCTTCTGTTCGGTGCTGTGCGTGGCGGCGATCTTCTTCGGGATGAAGATGGAGCCGGGGCGCGGCGTGGGAGAGCCGCGTGAGCTGGCGTCGTCCTGAAAAGATGGTAGGCACGAGCGGATTCGAACCGCTGACCTCTACCGTGTCAAGGTAGCGCTCTAACCAACTGAGCTACGCGCCTGCGCAGGATTTTTCTAGTGTAAATGGTGGGGCGAGCGGGGGCAAACCTGGCGCGCCGCGCGCAGGGCCGGTTGCGGTAGGATGACGTAACCCCTGCTGCTTATGAATGGACTCAGCCAATTTGCCGCTGCTCCCAACCTGCTGACGCTGATGCGGCTGTTTCTGGTCCCGTTCCTGGTGATCACGATTCTGGATGGGCATCTGCATTGGGCGTTTGCGCTGTTCCTGGTAGCGGGATTGAGCGATGCGCTGGACGGCCTGCTGGCTCGGCTGTTGAAACAGCACACGCGGCTGGGACAGTACCTGGATCCGATTGCCGACAAGATGCTGCTGAGCACGTTGTTCGTGGTTTTTACGCACGTGGGCGCGATTCCTCGTTATGTGACGGTGCTGGTGTTCAGCCGTGATGCGGGGATCCTTTTGATCTCAACGCTGCTTTATGTGACCAACACACTGCGCGACTTCCGGCCCAGCCTGTTCGGCAAGCTGAATACACTGACGCAGATACTGGCCGTGATTGTGGTGATGTGCGGGCTGGTATTCGGCACGGCGCATCTGGCGGAGGTGCGTGTGTGGCTGCTGCGGACGATTACGGTGCTGGCGCCGCTATCGGCCGCGCAGTATGCATGGATCGTAGTGCGGCGCATCCAGAAACAGGAAGAGGCGGCGCAGAAGCAGCCAGCGAGTTAATTTTCAGCGGCTTGGGCGGCCTTCAGGCGTTCTTCCTTAATCATGTCGTCGAACTCGGTGGAGTCGAAGACCTCGCCGCAGACCTGGCACTCGACGAATTCGGCGTCTTCTTCGCGGGAGACGACGCGAATCTGAGGGTGTTTGCACGGAGGTGTCGGGGGTGTCATAACGCGCAATGGATGGAAAGGATTTTGCCTCGGCAGAAGGGGGTTGTCAATGATGATTTTGCCGCGCAAATGGCGAAAAATGATGGAAGCGGGATAGCGAAAGGCGGTTGCTTTGGAGACGCTCGCAGCCGTACACTATATAGGACTGGAAATGTCTTGATTCTGGGCATCTTTCAGGGGAGCCAGAATGCTTCGTCTGACCAAAAAAGCGGACTATGGGCTAATGGCGCTAAAGTACCTCGCCGAGCAGGTAGACCGCGGCTCGCAGAGTGCCAAGGACATCGCCGAGGCATACCATATCCCACCACCGATGTTGGCGAAGATACTACAGACGCTGACCAAGGCAGGACTTCTGGTTTCGCATGCGGGAACGCGAGGCGGCTATGCGCTGGCCCGGCCGGCGCACGAGATCACGGCGTTTGAGGTGATCCGGGCGATCGATGGGCCGCTGTTCATTACCAGCTGTATTACGATTCACGGAACCTGCGACCTGGCAGGGACCTGTACCATCAAAGAACCGTTGCGCAAGGTAAATGACAGCATCAAGGACCTGCTGAGCGGCATCAAGATATCGCACCTGGCGGAGTTTTCGGAGGGCATGACTGCTCCGGTGGCCGGTGGCCTGGTGACGATCGGGCATTAGCGATTTTTTAATACGAGTTGGATAGACAGAAGGACAAGGGAGTATTTCAGAGATGGCTGAGCCAATTGGAGTAAGCATTACAAGGTCGAACGAGAAGCTGCCGGCGGGCGTAAAGCTGCCGATCTACATGGATAACCACGCGACTACGCCG
>Ga0206886_1134_pt1 | contig 15213 bp, 12 predicted proteins | sample Alteio_BWOrgHeat_92_FD_152952 | JGI IMG/M metagenome (GOLD analysis project Ga0206886, IMG submission 152952) | Enriched cells from forest soil in Barre Woods Harvard Forest LTER site, Petersham, Massachusetts, United States - Alteio_BWOrgHeat_Nextera2 ... | reverse complement strand
GCATTCGCCGGATCGTATGTCCGATTGGTGACGAGATTCGCACAGCGGTTGTGGGCGTTGCTGCCCACAACCGCATAACGAAATTAGCTACTGCGACGGCGGCGGTAGAGCGTAGTCGCCGAGCCAAGCAGACCGGTTCCAAGTAGAAGAAGTGTACTTGGCTCCGGTGTGGGTGCTACTGCGGTTGCAGAGAACGTAACGTTATTCCCCGTACCGCCTTGCGTGCTAAGAGAAAAATTGCTGTTCGTGCTTGTAAAGCCATTCTCAGACAAAAGCCCGATACCGGTAATGGTTAGGTTTCCCCCGCTTGTGTCAACACTGGAGATAGATTGCAGGTTGAGATTGAGGGTATTACCATTTTCGACGACTTTGAATATCTGAGTGCCAGGTATAAAGGGACTAAAGACGAAATTACTCATGGTTACGGTTGCTAAGGAATCAAACGATCCTAGCGTCCCTGAGGTGGTTCCTGGGAAAACACTCGCTGTGCCAGTGAATGTCACAGAAGTGCTGGAATAGGAGTCTCCACCCAGGAGAGATATGGTGCCGTTGATCGGAGTAGCCGACGCGAACGTCGCTGCTCCAAAAAGTACGGCCCCAAGAGCAATCAATTTATGCAAATAAGTCTTCATATATCCTCCAGAAATGCCCGCGGATGCGGGTTTACTAATTACCGAATTGCGCACCAGGAATGTCCGGAGCTATATAGCTACAGAAATCCAACCTGGCAAATAACTGCTCCTTTTCCTGCATCTCGAATGCCAAACGAGACCTGCTCTAGAACTGACTCAGCGATAGAGGTCAAACCAAGTCTGCAATACAATTGCTCGGACTTTGCCTGAGAGGAATATCCATCCCCTCGGCATAAATTCGTCCATCTTCAAATGAGCCGTATATCAAGTGCAGCAAGATCTACAAAACTGTTGGTCGTGGGCCAGCAAAGCCTAAGAACACCTACTGCGTGTGCTTCGACGACTGCGTATTACGCGACCGATAAGGGCTGACGCTCCGCTGCCGACCAAAAGTAAAGTGGAAGGTTCGGGCACTGGCGGAACCGTTGTGGGATTGCCTGGTTCTCCTGGGGGCAGACCAGAGGAGAGAATTGGCGGCATGGGTGAATCACCCGGCGGGGAGCTGCTCAACAGAGCGGGTGGTAGTGGTAACCCTGAGGGAACAGGGGAAGTGAGGTCCTCCGGTGGTGAAAAAGTAGGCTGAGCCAGAGTGAAGCTGACCGGTTCGAGCAATGGCAAAAGTGGACTCGTTGGTTGCTCCTCCGTGAGATCACCGCAAACGATGGAAAATCGTTTAAGCATCTCTACAGAGGTCATCTTTGGCCGGCGGAATCGAAGTTGTACACCGGTTTTTACTAAGGTAGGACCAACTTTAGGCCGCGTGGTCACTTTGTGTTTCAGGTATGTATGCACTCTATGACTGGCCTGCAACAGCTTATGCACCCGTTGGCTGTCTTCCAACTTTTGCCTATATTCTGCAATCCACTGCGAACAATCCGTGGAGGCTGAGACTTCCCGCGCAATACCCAGCGAGACAGTGAGAATAAGCGCGAAGATAAGAAGACGACGCATGCAAGACTCCAGGCGAAATCACGCCCGTACTTCTTGTTATGCAATCGCCCAGCCAAACTAGTTTGGCCTATTGAATCAGATAGTTAGATTGAAGTTAAAGAGAAACAAAATGCCACTTGTGAAATGATTTCGTCTCACTTTTTGTTACTTTAACAGCCTATAAACCCTGAGATGGCCATAGTATTCATCTGGGAAATCACCAACAAGAACGCTCTGGGACTCCAAGGACTGGAGCTTGAGGTTCAGGTCTGCGTAGTAAGCATCGTCGCCAACGATCATCATGCGGTCCCCTGTGATGAAATAGCCAGCGTGGTATTGCTTCACGGCAGCCTCCGGGCTGGTTCGCTCATAGGAGATAAAGGAATAGTCGCGGAACGCCAGCCAAAATGTAATGGTGCCATAGACTGTCTGGCCGCTGGGAATGACGCTTCGAAGTTCTGCGCCGATCCTGGTGTAGTTCGCTGTTCTTGCCGCATGCAACAGGAATAAATTAGCTGCTGCCTGCGAGACGATGACAAGCACTGCAGTCCCCAAGAGCACTTTATGAAGGAGGCGTTTGTGCTCCGTACAGGCGATGGCAGCGCCCACGATCAATGCCAATAGGGGCGCCAGTAGCGCCAGATAGCGTGACGACTTATTGACGGTATAGATAAGCCACAACACGGAGGGTATTAACAGGAGCAGTTGAAGGTAGAACCAACTGCGGCGATATTTCCACAGAACCGCCATTGCCACCAGGAGGAAGACTGGGATTGGCAACCGAACTGGGAGTCCGGTTAGATAGTGCCCGTGCAGCATTCCTACGCCAAGGAAATCGGCATAGCGGTGTCCCTCCTGCATGAATTTGGTGAGAAGGGGCGTCTGGATGGCCCGATTGAGATATTCAGCCCTGAAGCCTTCCATACCCAAGGGGGACTTGTAGATCAAAAATGCGAAGGGCACGAGTCCGAGCAGAAATCCAGACAGGTAAAGAAACGCCCCTCTTAGCAGGAAAACTGACTTTATGTGGTCAATATAGATCGCCAATAGACCGATGGAGAGAATATAACCGAGGAGAGTGATATGGAACATCGTGCCCACTGCCATAGTTAGACCACTCAAAAATGCAAACCGGCGCGAACTGCAATACCAGTACTGCCTCATTGCCAACAGTCCCGCGAAAATGCACATGGTTGTAAGAGCTTCAGGTCGAGCGGTACGTGATGTGAGGACAAGAAGGTTGTCTGTTGCGACCAGGAAAGTCGCAACTAAGGTCCCCTGAACGCTCAGGATGTCCTTAGAGAGACGGTAGGTGAGGAAGATAACGACAATACCGGCGAATACCGAGCCAAGACGTGCGGCGACCTGTCCAGCGCCGAAAATTCGGAAGGCCGTGGCAATGACGATGGCAGTGCCAGGGGGCCGAGCATCGAAATGATTCTCGATGTCATTAGGCCCAATGGCTGGATCTTTGAGGCCTTCTCCATGTGCCAATGAATAGGCCGGTGCAGCATACCAACTCTCATCGGTCACCCAGCGATAAGATAGGTATGGCAGAACTTGTAGAAGAAATACCATAACTGCCAGAAAAAGCCAGCGTAGCTTCGGTTTCGATGAAACCGTGAAATATTTGCGTTGGGAGCCGGAGGAGGCCGAGGATTCGTGAGACGACAAATCTTCCCTCCTACTGACTGCAGCCATGGTATTACAAGAGACACATTCCATGGCATGAAGGTGTATCAATCATGCATAACTATTCCTTGTTAATAATTGTCGGAGAGCGGATTTTGTAATCCATGGGACTTTTCCTCACGCTGCTTTACATTCTGACCGCCTACCTCAGCCCCGCAACACTCTTTGGGGCGCTCGCCCCTTATCACCTCGAACTGGTCCTTGCCGTAGTCGCATTGCTTTTTTCTATTCCCTCTTTCCCCCCAGGGCTATTTCGACAACCGCAGATGCTTGCTATTGCCGGAATGCTAATGGCGGTCTTTGTTTCCTTGTTGCTGACAGGCTGGTTCCGCTCTGCTCCAAATGGCGTCTGGAATTTTCTGCCGGATGTCTTCGTCTATATATTGGTCGTTACTCACTGCAAGACTAAGAAACACTTGCAAATGGTGGTCCTGACACTCTTTTTTGCCAGTGCCTATGTCATTTTGCGTGGAACCATGGCTCTGTATGCCAATGAACTGACCAGCCCATTTCTTTTCAATCAGGGTATCGGTGAAGATGTTCACATCTACCGCCTTCGAGGGCTTTCGATCATCGGAGATCCGAATGATTTCTCGCAGGTACTGGTGAGTCTTATCCCATGCCTATTTCTATTCTGGGAACGGGAAAGGAATTTTCGAAATCTAGTATTCGTGGGACTTCCCGTTCTGTGGCTGATTTATGGAATGTATCTTACCCATTCCCGTGGAGCGATCATCGCATTGATTGCGGTGATTGTCGTGGCTGCTTATCGGCTCATCGGCCCATTTGTTGCAGCCGCAATTGGAACTTGCACCTTTGCAATCTCCATAGCATTGAATTGGTCCGGCGGGCGACAGATCTCAGTGGAGGCCGGTGCAGATCGCATGGATGCCTGGGCTACCGGGCTGGAACTCATCAAGCAGCATCCTTTTTTTGGAGTTGGGTTTACCCGATTCACAGAGTACAACCAGATTACAGCGCACAACTCCATAGTCGTTTGCGCGGCGGAGCTCGGCTTTATCGGGTTTTTCTTCTGGGTCCTATTTCTAGTCACGAACTTGCGAAATGGCCTCGTATTAGAAAAGATGCAGCTAAATCCACAAGGCAGTGCCCGGGGGATGAAATCAGCTTTTAGCGATAGCTATCAATATGTTGATAAGCATAAATCCATACAAAAAATGAAAACCCTAGAACCCGCGATAGATGTGCGAGGTGAAGAGAGCGCCGAGAGACGATTTAGGAGCGGGGTATACACAGGGAATGTACCAAACACGAACAAAGAGCAGATCAACGAGTTTGAGATTCGACGGCTGGCGGGCCTCATGGTTCTTTGCCTGATTGGGTTTCTCGTAGCTGGGTGGTTTCTTTCCCGCGCTTATGTTATGTGGCTTTTTATATTCGGAGGCATGATGCAGGCGGTTGTGCAAATGGCCATCAGCCGGGACATCCCATTTTCTTTGGCATCACTACCACGACTTATGAAGCTCTCCTTGATTGCTTCTATTACCCTCCTACTGCTCGTGTACATCATTCTTCGCCTCCGCAATCTATAGCCTAAATAGAAATTGCGCTTTACTGTTTTCAGGAGCTGAGTGTGCACAATATTGCATACCGATTTAGGCCCTCAACGAGAGGAGATTAACTCACAAAATGCGAAAACAAGTACCACAATGGTTAGACCGGATTTGACTCAATAATTTATTCAGCAGCTTATCGTATCGAAGCGAAATGTTTACTACTTCTGAGCACGAAAGTGTACTTTCGTAGAATCCTTCAGATGGGCGCGCACGCTTCGATGCATGCAGTCCGACGCAATTGCGGTTGTTCCCTGTAGAATGAATTCTTTCATCGGTGAGATGTCCATTTGGACTCCGAATCGCTTCCCCGTTGGCCGCGCTGTAGCTTTTGAAAGGCCTCCATGAGCCGCTGGATAAATACGCTTACGCTTCTGATCGGGACATCTTTCGCGAGAGTAGCTACTTCGCAGATGCCTGTCATCATGACGGCGAACGCTCCCGAATATAACTTCCAGGTACTTGCCGGATCCCAGCGGCAGATCAGTGTCAAGCTCGTTGGTGGAATCGAGAAAACGGTGGACTGGTCTATCGAATCTGTCGTCGGCCGCGCTACCGCCACACTGGATCGAGGGCGCAATGCTATCGGAGTTACGAATGTCAGTTTTGGGCCAGGGTCTGGCGAGTGTTCCATCCGAGGTGGGCTAGGTTCGTATGAGGTGATTTCGACGGCTTCGGTCACTGTTATAGCGCGATCTGTCGATGATCCCTCACAAAAGGCCACATTCCTTTTCAATGTCTGTGCCAATACAACTAATGTTGAGATCGTTCCTGCATATCAGCAGGCATTCAAGAAACAGCCGGTAGAACTTCAGAGTTGGGTGGTTGGGAATACGGACGAATCGGGTAAATGGTCTATCACTGCACAACCCAAAGGAGGAGACGGTAGGCTGAAGGATGAATCGAAGCGCGATACAATTTTCGAGGCTAGTATCACGGGACGTTACACGCTGCGCTACATCAGCGTAGCGGACCCCACAAAGACCGGTAGTGCGATCGTATATGTTTCTCCCAATGCTTTGCCGGAGTATGTTGCAACGACGAGTCTGACACAGCCGACTGAATGCTATCCGGATCCGGCCCTGCGAGGAACCGTTTACGAGGTTGGTCCCGAATTCCCCTACAAACAACTTCGTTCCGTTCCGACTTCAACGTGGAAGGAAGGTTCGATAGTGCGTATCCATAATGTGGATACCACGGGCGCTAAACCGACTACGTACCATGAGGCAATGCGCATTATGGGAAACGGCACAGAGGCTCAGCCCCTCATTGTTTGTGGCGTGCCCGATCACGCCGGTAATCTTCCTATCATTGATGGTGAGGAAGCACAGCTTCCCTCGTGGGATGGAGCAGGAACCCAAGGCTATGGGGTCATCAATATCTGGGGAAGGGGCACTTATAACGGAACATATTCCGATGGGTCTGGCGGCCCTGAGTATATCGTCCTTGCGGGGCTGGCAATTGCACATGCCGGAGTAGGCTTTGATTACACCAGTAGCGAGAACGGTCGGCAGAACAGGTATGTGAATGGAGCTTCTTGTGTCAATGTGCGGTCCGGGACGCACATTCTGATTGAAGGTATTGATATGGACCAATGCTCAAACGGCCTCTTTATCGCTAACAACTCTGCCAGCAATGGTTTTTCTACCGTCACACGCTTTCTAGATGTTCGTGGAAACCGAATGCGCAATTCTGGAGTCGCGGGCGACTTCGGCAGTCACGATGCATATATACAGAGTTGGTATACAGTCATCGAAGGCAACCGCTTTGAGAATCTGGTGCACGGAGCAAAAGGAGATGCGCTGAAGGACCGCGGCATCGAGAGTATTATTCGCTATAACCTTGTGCAATCACAGAATGCGCTCCAGCTTTTGAACTTCGAATCCGAAACCGATTCCCAACCCTACATCGCCTTTGAGCCCTACCTCGGCATGCACGGGGATCGCACCTGCAAGGCAATCTACTGCGGTTTCGATAAAACATTGAGCGCCGACCGGTTAGCGGCCTATCAGGAGAGCCTAGAAAAGGATTTTGTATATGGGAATATTCTCTCCGGGCGCTCTTATCTATTAGCGGATGTGCAATACGGTGATTCAGGCGGCGGCAACACGTACGAGTTCTACAATCAGACCGAGATGGGTGATCACCTCGGAAGACTTTATTTCTACAACAACACAGATGACCAGCCGGGTCTCGCCGCCTTTGCCACGCTTTCAGGGACGAACAATGGCGCCAGCTTGGAGCAACAATTTCTGAAGCCAACAGTGATTGCGATCAACAATATCTTCTTTAAAACTTCGGGTGTGCCGAATATCTTCGCCTTCACGCGGAATGCAAGCTTTATAGGTGTATGGCAAACAAATCTGATGAATGCTGAATCCTTCAGTATTGCAGCACCGATTACAGGAATGCGGACAGATGCACGATCAGCAGTCTTGGGATGGGACAACTATACCGATGAGTTTCAATATCCACTAGATGCGCTTATCGACAAGCATCAAACAGGACTGAGCGAACAAAATTTTCTGAGCACGAGTAGGAAAAATGTAGAGCCCTACAACCCGGTTACATTTGCTCCTATCCAAGGTGCCGGGGCAGTAGACCGAGGATCCGAGATGACCGATCCTGTGGCGACCCTTTTACCCGTGCGCTCGCAGTATCGAATAAATCTGGCGGCGTTGACGCCTCGGACGGATCTAAGAACAATCGGAGCGGTTGATGAGGGTGAACAACCACGGCTCATGTCAATAACCATCGAGGGAGCCGATGATCCTGGCCTGGAGAACCTGCCGCGTGGGCCTTACTATGGCATCGACCCTCTCCGCGTCATCTGTGTATATTCCGACAACTTGAGCACAGATTGCGCAGATATGACCATAATCACAAGTAGCAATCCGATCGCTGCCATGATTATCGCAGGCAACAAAATCCTGCCCAACAAGCCTGGCAGCGGAACAATCACCGCAACGCTGAATGATGTAAAGAGCCAGCCGGCCCATTTCAATGTCAAGTAGTTGAAGAACCTTTCGGTAGTGGATACATTTTGCGAATTCTGAGCACATCGATCAGCGCGCGCAGAAAGTCCGCCGGCCGGACCTTCGACCCTCCGATATCCCGCCATGCATGCAACGGATACTCATAAATCGACTGCGCTGTCACGACGCGGCCGTTTTGTTGCATATGTCTGGCAATGATTTCCACATCAAAGATCCACTTGGTAAGAAAAGGGCGTTGTAACAGGGCAGTCAATTGAGGAGAGGCCTTGAAAATCTTGGCGCCACATTGCGTGTCATAGACCGGCAATTTAAGCATGATGGAAACGCAGGTTGCGAATAACCTGCCCAGATAATGACGTATGCTTTTCCGATGGATTTCTCTCCCTAGAAGGCGTATGCGTGCTCCGAAGACCATCTGCAGGTCAACATTTGCCAACATTTTATTCCGCAACTGATCGATTGCGGCTAGCGGCGTCGCGAGATCAGCATCCCAAAACCCGATGAACTGATATTGGTCTAAACGCAGCCCCTCTAGTAATCCATCTCTGACGGCCGCGGCCTTGCCTTCATTTTTTGGCTTATGCAGAATCGAAAGAGAGGGACATTCAGCACATAGCACGCGGAGCTTGTTCAAGGTACCGTCGGTGCTTCCATCGTTCGTAAAAAGGAAGTGCAGTTGGTTATCGCGGGCTGCGGCGGTTCGGAATGCATCTATATCCAGGCGCAGTGCTTCGTTGTAACAAGGCACAACGATGAGCGTCATGTGGTTCTGCGGAACTTCGGGAGCTGGCATAATTCTTTCATGCGCATACCTGCGCGTGTTACCGAAATTGAAATTGATAGCACTAAAGTAGTGGATGAATGAATAAGCTTGCTTTCTGCAGATGTCTTACCTATTCTGTCCATTATCTTCCCAAAAAGGATTTTCAAGTGCCAGACTCAGACTATGTGGTGTGCGTCCATCTGGCAGGGTTTCCCGACGAGGAGATCTACAGCCGTCTAATTCTATCGATGAAGAAGCTCGGCTTTGATCGTCTCGTCATGGGGAAAATCGATACCGGCGCTCTCCTGGAAGTGGTGCTGCCCCCAGCCACTTTTGTAGGGCAATCTGGACTTCCAAGCGATCAACTTGCGTGTGACCTATCTAGCCACCTGCAAAAGAGCGTGTGGAACGAAACTTGTGTTTTTACCGCCAAGTTTACGGAATGGGCATTGATTTAGTCTCTCTTCGCAAGAAATGACGAAACATAAACTGAACCAGCGTAAATGCGGATGCTTTGAAACGCAGAGGTTGCCAGAATGGCGACGGCCAGATGCGTAGAGAAAGCAGCATGTAGCGAAGCTCTTTTGCGAATTCACCGCTACCACGTGCTGTCAACGCGGCCTTGTAGCATTGATAGCTCTGGATTCTTCTCTTCCACAAACGCTTTTCGATCCCATGAAGGTCTTCAAGAAGAATGCCATCTAACAGCCTCTCAAAGTCTGAATACATAAGGTCTGCGTTGGAGCTAAGTCCTGTTGTGCTCATTCGATAGTTCGTTAGTGATTCTTTCACTGCGCAAAAGGATCCAATCCGCTGCAGGCGAAGCCACAGGTCCCAATCCTCACAGCCTTTGCGCGCAAGATCAAATCCGCCCAGGTTGCGAAAGGCGCTGCCACGAACCATGACGCAGGACGGAGAGATACCGGGGTTACATATTCGAAGAGTTTTCTTAACTATGGTCGGATCGACTCCGGGTTTAGCTATACGTCGCCCATCCGAGTAAATCTCCAAGAGTCCGGTGTAGCAGAGCACCGCCTCCGGTCGCTGCTGAAGCAGCCTAAGCTGACGCGCAAGTTTGGGGGGCTGCCAAGAATCGTCGGCATCTAGAAATGCAAAATATGTTGCATCAGATTGCAGGGCTCCATGATTGCGTGCCTGAGATGGACCCTTGTTCACCTGCATGATCAGCCGAACAGGCGATGTATACGATGCGACAATTTCTGATGTTTTGTCTGATGAGCCGTCATCGATCACGATGATCTCAGATACAGTGACCGTCTGCGCTAGCACACTGTCGATAGCTTCGGCAATCGAAGCAGCGGCATTGTATGCAGGAATGATAACGGCGATAGACTCTGTTTGCATGGTGTGGGGTGATATCCGTTGACTATACGGCAGTTGCGGCATGCTGCCGATACCAGACAATCGTTTCCTTAAGCCCTTCTCTGAACTCAGTAATTACTTTGTATTGCAGTTCCTTAGTCGCAAGCGAGATGTCCGCCACCGAATGCTTAATATCGCCTTCGCGTTCTGGCTTCCGATTTAGGTGACCGGCGTACCCGGTAATTTCCTTTATCTCGTCATAGGCACTTCGCAAAGTGGTCGGAACACCGGTTGCGACATTGAAGACTTTTCCACTGACTCGCGAATGAGCTTTGGCAGCCAGCAAATTGGCGCTTACCGCGTTGTCGATAAAGGTGAAGTCGCGGCTTGTCATACCGTCACCAAAGATCGTGGGTGTCTCTTCAGCCAGCATCTGAGAGATAAACCGTGATAGCACTCCGGAATATGGAGATGTGGGATCCTGACGCGGCCCGAAAATATTGAAGTAGCGCAGAGAAACGGTTTCCATTCCATAAAGCCTTGCGTAGTTTGATAAGTAATACTCTCCCGCTAGCTTCTGTACCCCATATGGTGAAATAGGGGCCGGCAACATAGTCTCTTTCTTGGGGAGCTCTGGAGATTCACCATAGGCCGCAGAAGATGCGGCATAGATAACTCGCTTTACGCCGGCCTTTCTTGCAGCTTCCAGCATGGCAAGTGTCCCACATAGATTCGTCTCATTGGTTCCAACGGGATCTTCTACTGAGAGGGGAACAGAAGGGATAGCTGCCTCATGGAAGATTACGTCGATACCTAGGCATGCGTCCGCCATTGCTTCTGCATCGAGAATACTTGCCTCACGAAAGTCCACGGCACGGCGAATCTCGACAAGATTCTCCATATTCCCGCTACTCAAATCATCTATTCCCCGAACCGCACCGTTTTCAGCCAACACTCCACGTGCCAGACTTGACCCAATGAAACCTGCGATTCCTGTAATTAGGACGTTAGACATTATGCCATTCCTTCTGGATCGTGAAGTGTTAGTGATTCTAGATAGTAGGTGCAGTCGCTTCGTTGCGAAGTCCCAGTACTTTGAAATCCGCAATCTGCTTTTTCAACACATACACCAGGTAATTGTTTCCTGCGGGATCTGTGGGATAGAGATAGAATCCGCTCTCACGAACATGATCCAAGGTGTTGTCGATCATACCTTCTAAAACCTCACTGTCCGCAAATGTGACACGTATCCATATCTTTTCCATGAGAGCTTCCCCATCATGAAATCGGATATCGCTCTGAGACTGATTGCCCTCGAAGCTATTTACAAAGAAAACAGCTTTTGCCTCGGCGATTGAGAGCATTTCTATAACAGAGGACTCTTCACGACAAAATCTAATACTGGGTATGTTGATGGGTGCGTCGACCGTGGCCGCTTCAGAATTTCCTGACCATTGCGCTTTATCGGCAAATCCCCGGATGATCTCATTTGGGAACCGGACAACAACTTTATTGAGACCTACATGGCATAATGCTGGGTGCATGGACATTACTACCGTGCCAAGTCGTACTGCTTGATCTTGTAAAGGAGAGCCTTGTAGCTGATCTGCATCTGAACTGCTGCTGCTTTGCGATTCCATTTGGTCCCTTCAAGAGCATTTGCAATGGCTGATGCCTCCGCGTCCCCCTTAAGGCTACGTACGAGTTGTTTTAGGCCTCCCGCTTTTAATTCGCCCGGCACATTAGCAGCAATCGGAGTATGAGTGTTTCTCAAGGCAAGTTCGGATAGGATGGATCGCTCGTCACCCATGACAAGATAGCGATTTATGACATTCTCGAGTTCGCGCAGATTGCCCGGCCACTTGTATTGCGTAAGCGCAGTGAGAAGTGATGGAGAAAGCGATAAGGGGAGACGATCATATTTAGTAGCCGCCCTTTGCATGAAAAATCGCGCGAAATGGACGATCTCTTCGGTTCTCTCTCTTAAAGGAGGAATCGTGAAAGAAAATCCATTCAAGCGATAGTAAAGATCCTCACGAAAGGCCTTTTGTGCCATCGCCTCTTTCATATTGATGTTGGTAGCAGCAATGACACGCACATCAGCCTTCATGGGAGAGCGGCCGCCAAGTCGAGAGAAAATGCCATCCTGTAGGACATGTAGAAGCTTGGCCTGAAGGACGGCAGCCATCTCGCCTATCTCATCCAGAAAGATTGTGCCACCGTCACAAATCTCGAATTTTCCTGGCTTTGCCTTGATTGCTCCGGTGAATGCACCTTGTTCGTAGCCAAATAGTTCACTTTCAAGCAACTCTGCCGGCATTGCAGCACAATTAACCTTGAGAAATATTTTCTTATTGCGGCTCGACATAGCATGGATATATTTGGCGAGCACTTCTTTGCCGCTGCCGCTTTCCCCCAGAATGAGTACCGGAATATCAGAGCGCGCGACCAGAGAGGCCTGTAGTTCTATTTCACGCATACGCTTGCTGGATCGCACGAAGGAAGAATTGTCTCCAAGGTCCGTCTCCACGATTTCGTCAGGGGATGTCGCGGTGACGCGGGTAAGCTGTTGCTCGATGACTGCTTCTAGATCTTGTACGTAAAATGGCTTATGAATTACGCCGGATACACCAAGCCGAACGATGACAGCAAGCTCTTTCACGCTAGCGCCGCATGTAGTGATAAGCAAAGGGATGCTCGGTTGCTCAGCGATAAGACGAGCTATCACGCCCGTAGATTGTTCAATTCCAAACCAAGGCAAGACGAGTATGTCTGGCTTGTCTCCTCTCGCGAGTTGGCTGAAGAGAGCATCCTCGCTGCAAAAAGTTGAGAGGTCGTATTGATCGCTTATGAAGCTTTGAAGATACTCCAGAAAATGTACATTAGATTCAACAAAAAATATTTTGCCCTTGGTACTGACAAGTGCGGGAAAAGACGACATTAGCTATACTCCGGGGTCGACCTCTTATGGGCCAATTTGTGTTTCTAGAAGGACTGCCATGAAAACTTCTGTGAGAACTTTGGCGATGTTCGTTAACCTTGCTACACCGCAAAATGATGCAAGTTAATGCCCAAAGCCTGCATGGGGATTTTTCAAGGAAAAGGCTCATATATACGTAAATAATTACCTATCAGTTAGACGCAGATCAGCGATCAAACGAACCAAGAGAAACAGCTTTCCCTTCAGTGATATTTTTTTACTATCTTAGAGCTCTCATATCTGAGCTGAATTGCTCTTAAACACCATCAAGGAACTACTGTTTGAGATCGGAATTGCTTCTAAAAAGAATTCTAGGCAACCTTTATAAATCGCGAATGCCGCAGCTATGGCTATTGATGTGCTTACTAGATTGGTAGCTAATCTATAAGCGAGAAAACATGACTTTCACAGAATTACCGGTCCCGCCGCTAAAAGGGGATTTTGGATGCTCGCAGTCTCCTCCCCTTGAGGTGATCTTCGGCTCGACTAGCCTTATGCGCGACGTTCGAAGAAGGATTGAGCTGGTGGCCGCAACCGATGCCCCTGTGCTTCTACAGGGCGAAAGCGGTACCGGGAAAGAACTGTGTGCACGGCTTATTCATGCGCTTTCACATCATGCCAAGGGTACGTTCGTTAAGGTGAACTGTTCGGCGGTTCCTCCATTACTTATGGAAACAGAGTTGTTTGGGTATGAACGAGGTGCTTTTTCCGGCGCCGACTCGCCTAGAAAAGGTCTCATGGATCAGGCTCAGCGTGGAACGCTGGTGCTTGACGGCATAGAAAGCCTCGATATATCTCTCCAATCTAAACTTATGCAGATTTTGCAGGAGGGGACATTTTTTCGGGTAGGAGGCCGGCATGCGCAAAAGATATCAGCCCGCGTTATCTCTATATCAAACCGTAATTTACGCTATCAGGTAGAAAACGGGACTTTCCGGCTGGATTTTCTATGCCGCATTAACGCGGTAACCATCAATTTGCCACCGTTGCGCCGGCGCAGTGCCGACATTCCTCAGTTGGTTGAGTATTTTGCAAGCCGGCACATCCAAACACTAGATGTGCCGCACAGAATCATCTCAAAGAGCGTAGTGCAGCTGATGCAGGCCTACGATTGGCCAGGGAATATATATCAACTTGAAAACATGGTGCGCAGTTACATGTTAATCGGTGATGAGAACCTTTTGGTATCAGAACTTGCGCCGCATTCGGTTCGGTGCGATGAGATCGTTGCTGAGATTGATATCTCCAAACCATTTGCCCTAAAGCACATCACTAAAACTGCAACGCGGGACCTGGAGAAGCAAATTATTTTGAAGGTTCTCCAGGCGAATCATTGGAATCGCCAAAAGACGGCAAAGTGGCTGCAGATAAGCTATCGCTCACTACTCTATAAGCTCAGTGAAATCGGTATACATGAGCTTCCACAGGATCTGGCCGAACCTGAGCTCAACGAAAGTATCCTCTTTTGTGGGCGCTAGTGATTTTTGAACTGCACCCAAGATAATTGGGTGCCGTAGGCAGAGTCCATGGCGCTCCACATTACGGCTGTCCGGCCGAGAATTTCAGAAGTACCTTTTGGAGCACACCCTCAACATCTATGGCGACGTCATCCCAACTTCTACTGTGGTGGCGAGCAATGTGTTCCGGCTCCCACGATGAATTTAGCACCTGCTCCAACCCGGCCATCAATGCTGGAACATCCCGTGGGGCAACAAGCCTTCCACTCTCATTGCCCATGAGTTCCGGAATACCCCCGACGTTTGTTGCGACGACTGGACGTCCCGTCGCCAACGCCTCTATGACCACATTTGGACACCCTTCGTTATAGCTGGGGAGCGCGACTAGATTTGCTGCGGACATCCACATCGCAACCTGCTCAGTGGGACAAGGAGGGCGAAGTATGATCCACGAGGCCGCCTGGTAGTTGGCGATGTTCGATTGCAAAAATGACGCGTCTGGTCCATCTCCTATCAAATAGCAGCGCAATTTAGGATGAGAGTCTTTCAGACGAGCAGCTGCCGCCACTAATTCCGCAAGGCCCTTGCGGCGATCCATACGGCCAACATAGACGATGACTTCGCCTTCCGCATCAATACCCAATTCGTTTCTGGCAGCTTCCATCTCTTGCGGCCGAAAAATATTTGTGTCGCAACCATTCAGGATTGCGCAACTTTGCTGGATGGAAGCGCCAAGAGCATGGGCCCGATCTAAGAGATGATTACTTACCGTAGTAGTAAAGTTGGCCCTTCGAAGGGTATTGCGTGTAAGCATTTCGCAAATGCGATCGCTGATGCGATTGAGATCCGACCCAATGGCAGTGAGT
>Ga0206886_1133_pt1 | contig 15340 bp, 9 predicted proteins | sample Alteio_BWOrgHeat_92_FD_152952 | JGI IMG/M metagenome (GOLD analysis project Ga0206886, IMG submission 152952) | Enriched cells from forest soil in Barre Woods Harvard Forest LTER site, Petersham, Massachusetts, United States - Alteio_BWOrgHeat_Nextera2 ... | reverse complement strand
TCGTTCCGTCCGACGCAAAATGGCCGGCGGAACTGACCGTGCCGCCGCCGTCGACCGACCATGTCAACGCCGACGCGGACATCGGCCCTCCGAATTGGTCGAAAGCCGCGGCCGAAAAATCTTTCGCGGTGTTCGCCGCGATCGTCACCGCGGCCGGCGAAATGTTGATCGTGGTCAATGCCGGCGCGACGGTGACCGCGACCGTGCTGTCGACGCTCAAACCGCTCGCGTCTTTGATCGTGACGCGCAGCGTGTACGCGCCGACTTTGGAAAATGTGGCCATAGATGATTTCGCGGAGTTGGAATTCGTCCGCGAGAAAACAACCGGCGCGGGCCCTGTGGCCGTCCACGAATAGATCAAGGCCGCTTCGCCATTGTCGTCGGCGCCGAGAACCGACAAGGCGGCCGTCGTTTGCGTGACGGGATTGGGCATCGCCGACGCCGGCGTTTGTACGGTCGGAGGTTGGTTCACCGGCGGCTGTGTCCCGCCGTATTCGTAACTGCCGATATCGATGTGTGCGCCGGCCACCCGGGGTGCGTCGTCCAAATCCGCGGTTCCCAGGGCGGCCGCATTGTCGTCGCCTTGGTTTACGCAAGGAGAATTCGCTTTCAAATGAAAATCATTCCCGGCTGCGTTTAGGAACAAAGGATCTACTTCGAGGTTTCCCGCCGCATTCGACGCTGGAATAAAATCGGTTTTATTTCCGAAAACGCAGTTGTCTGTGCCGAGCAGAATGACGAGCCCGGTTGCCTTATTGAACGCGATCACGTTATTAACAATGGTGGTATGAGCCACGGGACCGCTGGCAACACCATCGTTGCCATTGTTAACAATGGTGTTATTGGTGACCACTTCAAGCGTACTGTCCGCAAAGCTGGAAATGCCGGAGTCTCCGTTGCCGTAAATAAGATTGTTCGAGATGGTCGCACTTCCACTGTTAATAACCCCGGGGCCAGAATTGCCGGTGATGATGTTATGGCTGATGAGGGCCATTGCGTTTGTTAGCACGTACACACCCGCGCCCAATTGCACAATGCCGGTGAATTTTCCATTGCGAATTGTGAACCCGTCGATTGCAATGTTCTTCGCAGAAACGGAAACCACATTGGTATGGTCGGCGTTATTGCTAATAATGGTGGGGTTGGTGTGCCAATTTCGTTGACTTAATAAGGTTTCGGTTCCATTAAAACCACCATAAAGACCAATTCCTTTGGACACCGTCGGTGCTTCAACATAAGTCCCGGCGGCAATCCAGACTTGGTCACCATCAGAGGCGCTCGCCAGGGCTTGGGCAATCGTAGGAAAAGCAGTTGACCAAGAATGCCCTCCGGATGTGCCGGGTCCGCCGGGTCGCACCAGAATCGGCGCGACGTAAGTCACGGAAGCCACCTTGCTGTCGGTCATGCCGGCTTTAATGGCAATGGCTTTAATTGTTATCGGAGAGGAAACGGCAAAAGAAGCGGTGTAAGGGGTTGAGGTCCGAGAAGGCGTCTGACCATTCGTTGTGAAATAAATCTGGGCGCCCGGCGTCACATCCGAGATCGAAACAGGGGAAGACAGCATCACAGATCCGTCATTCGGAACAATTGCAGGGGCAGCGACCGCCATGGCGGAGAACCATTCGAAAGCCCCGATGTCGGCCAAATTATTGACGATGCGCGGTTGACCATCAAGGTCCACATCGGACGTATTAACTCCATCGTTGGTTCCTTGGTCGATGCAGGGAGATGTTGGCAACAAATGAAAGTCATTTGCCGTCTGATTGACGAACTGCGGATCTTGTTCGATATTTCCTGCAGACACGGGCGTCTGAACGAAATCTGTTTTATTGCCAAAAACACAGTTGTGCGATGATCCGTTTACAGCCAACAGGCCTACTTGCTTATTAAAAACGACAATATTATTGATTACATTACTCAACGTAGTGGCGCCGGCAGCCGAAATCCCATTGCCTTGGTTACCGACGATCGTATTGTTAATGCACGTTTGAAACGTGTTGGACCCTATATTGCCCTCAACTCCGGAATTGCCGTTGGCATAGATGAGGTTATTCAATATGGTTGCACCGGCGGAATTCAAAATTCCCGGCCCGGAATTGCCCGTGATAATGTTATGTGCAGCTGTTACTGTGGCGCCAGCATTCACCATAATACCGGCGCCAAAGAGGGAGATAGCGGTAAATTTGGCGTTGCGAAGCGTAAATCCATCAATGGTTACCTGAGCTTTGGATAAAACGTTGATGACGTTTGTTTTCTCAACATGATTGGCGTCGATAATGGTTGGGTGTAGATGCCAATTCCGCTGATTTAAAAGCGTCTCGCTTCCACCAAAACCACCATACAGCCCAACGCCAACGGAAGAAACAGTAACCGTTCCCGTGTAAACGCCTTCTGCGACCCAAATTTGATCTCCCGCAACAGCGGAATTAAACGCGCCTTGGACCGTCGCCAATGCTTTTGTCCAAGAAGATCCGTCGCCGCCGGTCACGCCAGACCTCACATAGATGATTTTTCCGGCCGCCAGGGCGGGGGGCGTCATTGATCCGTAGCAGTGCATCAACATGAGCCCGGTGATTATGTTTGCTTTAATTTTCTTTAGCATTGTTTCCATCGTCGCCTACGTAATTGTATCGGTATTCTCCAATTTTCGCGGTGGCTTTTAGCCGACACGCGCGGGCGTTCATCGAAGAACACAAGGAAAAGCGCATAAGCAACTGTATCTGGTTTTCTCCAGTTTACGGAGTGATTTTTAGCCCAACTTAATTTCATATGCGACGAATCGGCCAAGTATGCGCCGGATCATATTCGAGATGATAAGATTGGCCAAGATGAAACAATACAGGAAGAAAAATTTTCCCGTCGAAAAAGTACGATGGTATTTGGAACCGTCGCCGACGGTGTTGGTGACGTCGGCCTGGAAAAGAACGGTCAATGTTATGCCGATGGGATGGTACAGCGTGCTGGAGTTTTCGCCGTCGCTGCTGGGCTGCTATATCTGGAACCACAACTACAGCTTTGAGCTGATCCGCAAAAGCCGGGAGTGCGTACTGAATCTGCCGGAGGCTCACCTGCTCGAGACGGTCATTCGCGCGGGAAACACCTCGGGGCGGACACTGGACAAATTTAAAACCTTCGGCCTGACGCCGCGACCGGCGCGCCGGGTCCGCGCGCCCCTCATTGCGGAATGTTTCGCCAGCTTCGAATGCAAAGTAGTCGATGTCCACTTGCTGAAAAAATACAACTTCTTCATCCTCCAGATCGTCCAGGCCCACGTCGCGCCCTTGCGTCGGTTTCCCAGAACCTTTAGTTACCGCGGCGAAGGTGTTTTCACGCTCTCCGGAAAATCCATCGCCTTTCCCAAAAGCCGATTTAACCCCGATAACCTGTAGCCCGATCTGGCGGAGGAAGCCATCATGGAAATAGGAGTGGATAGTTTCGCAGCGACGTTCAGTGAAAACGCCGGAAAAACGAAGACCGATGTTGAAGCGATGGCTCAATTGCTTGACCGGATTGAATTTGCGGATCAGGCGGGGCTGGACGTGTTTGGCATCGGCGAGCACCACCGCAGAGGTTTTCTTGATTCCGCTCCCGCCGTCATCCTGGCGGCCGCCGCCGCTCGCACAAGGCGTATTCGCCTTACCAGCGCGGTCGCGGTGCTCAGCGCCGCCGATCCGGTCCGAGTGTTCCAGCAATTTGCAACCCTGGATTTAATCTCTCACGGGCGTGCTGAGATGGTGGTCGGTCGCGGATCCTCCATTGAAGCGTTTCCCCTGTTTGGGTTTGACCTGGACGACTATGATGCGTTGTTCGCCGAAAAACTCGATCTTCTGCTCAACATAAGAGACAACGAGTTTGTCGACTGGTCCGGAAAATTTCGTCCGACTCTTAAGAAGTTGCCGGTTTATCCCAGGCCTTCCCAAAACCCGTTGCCGATCTGGCTGGGCGTTGGCGGCACTCCCGAATCTTTCATCCGGGCCGGTGAGCTCGGGCTGCCGCTCATGGTCGCGGTGATCGGTGGGGAAACACATCGTTTTCGTCCCCTGGTGGACCTTTATCGAGAGGCAGGGAAAAGAGCCGGCTTTCCCCTCGAAAGATTAAAGGTTGGGCTGCATTCTCAGGGCTATGTCGCGAAGTCCCACAAGCAGGCGGTGGAGGAATTCTATCCCGGTTTTGCGGCGGCGATGACGAAGATCGGAAACGAGCGCGGTTGGCCACCCATGACGAGAACCCGGTTTGAAGCCCAGCTGGGACCAGAAGGAGCCTTGTTGGTCGGCGCTCCTGACGATGTGGCGGAAAAAATTCTGCATCATGCCGAGGCGCTCGGAGGCATTTCAAGACTCACCTTTCAAATGGACGGCGCCGAACTTCCACATGAAAAATTGATGCAGTCATACGAGTTGATCGGAGCCCGGTTAATGCCGCTGGTTCAGGAAAAAAATGCGGAGGCCGGCCGGCGATAGTTGCGTCGCGTTGCAAAGCCATGTTGCCGGATCGACAACCCAATCCGCTACTCGGTGGCCAGGTTTTGCTTTTCCACCATTGGCATATCAATGAAAAGTGTCGCTTTTCCTTGATCCCACAAAGAGCGAAGCTTTTTCACGGTTTCTTCGTAATCCTTTCGTTCCCCTCGCATTTCGGCAACGTCCAATCCTTTCTTCAGAAAATCTTCGGAAACTTCCACTTCGCCCTGACGACGATGGAGCGTCGCCAGATTGAGTAGGTCGTTGTAAGAATCAGGCAAGAGACTCGTGGCTCTTAGAAACGAGAATTCCGAATTCTTTTTGTCGCCGCGCATCAGATACAAAATACCAAGCAGATTCCAGGCGCCTCCCAATGTTGGATACATGGCCAAACTTCGTTTCACGGAGTCGAGCGATTGTCCGTAGCGGCGCACCTCAAACTCTTGGACCGCTTCGATAAAAAGATCAAAGGCGTTTACAAATTCGGGCGGAGAAGTCATTTGATAGATTTTTGTTTTCTCTGACGCATCATCGAAAACGCACACGAATCGTTGTGGATAAAGACGTATCCAGCGAAGATACCGAGCAACGATGAGGTTTGGATCTTCCGTTGTTCCCACGCCGGGTGTCAATATTTCCTGGTCGCGAATCACAATATAGGGCATGTCCTGTTTTGCGCTGTAGTAGAGAAACAGCTCGACGTTTGTCGCCGTCGTATCCGCTCCCACCGCCGAATGGGTGGTGTAAAGATCGACCGTCGCCGCGATGTTGCTGAGAATTTTTGAGGATGGTTCCAGATTCTGTTGCAACCATTTAAGCGCCTTCCAGGGCGGGGCGCTCCAGGGTCGATAAACCCAATAGGTCCGATAGACGCGCCGGACATTTTCGTATCCATAGGAGAGAAAAAGACAAACCAGCGCGATGCGGGTCCATGTTGCTCCGTTTTTCACATTCGCAAGACAGGTGTTGGCGCCGCGCACAAAGAAAAGCAACGCCAGCGGGAACAACGGAAGAAAATAGAACGACGATGCCACATGCCAGAACACATGAATCAAAAAGAACGAGCCGGAAAAAAATGCCGCCGCCAATAACGTGGTGCGGTCGTTTGATTTCAACCAAAGATTTCGAAATCCCACCCCGATTCCAATTATCCAGACGGCCATTATGGTTGCGCTGGTATAGAACGCGAGCGAGTGCGGTAAAAATCGCAACGTCGTCCAGGTGCCGGTAATAAAGACCTCGAATAGTTTGGCGGAAAATTGAATTGCAGATCCCAGGTTGTTGGGCCAGTAGGAAATGAGGGCCGATACGTCATGACCGAATTCCGAGGTCGCAGGTTGCCGCGAGTGAAGCCAAGCCAATGTGAAAACGAACCAGGCCGCCAACGGAACTGCCATGCCCCACAGCAACTTGCGCGTCCGAGGCGTTAATGCCAGCGCCATTACCACGCTGATCAGCAAGACAATTCCCTCAGGACGAACCAGGCTGCCCCAGCCCAAGATAGTTCCCAGCGCGATCGCCTTGATTGTGGTGGGCCGTTCCAGGAGATCGCTTAAAATTGCGAAGCTCAGAACAACGGCCAACGTGTAGAAAGGAGCGGGCATGACAATGCTCGAAAGACGGGCCACCACCGGATTCAGCGCATACAACGCAACGACCGCCAACGTTTCTCCCGGCGACAACCATTTCCGCGCAAGTTTTGTGAATGGGGGCACCGAAAAAAATGTGACAAACGCCGGAATCCATTCCAGCAGCGTCCAATGACTGCCGACCAGTTTCGCCAGCGGCGCCAGCATCAACGGCAACCCTGGCAATGGATAATCGGGCTTCAAACGCAACAACGGGTGTGCCGTCGCCGCATGCCAAAAGTCACGGGCCGCGATAATGTACACCGCATCATCATTGTAGATGCCGGTTCGCGTATGTGGGTACAACAGAGCGTACAGCAAGGCGGCACACACAAGAATCGCGTTGGAGAGTGGAGTGAAATATTTTTCCGCCAATAGCGGCAGACGAGACCAAAGGGGGAAACGATCGTTCATGGAAGCACCTGTATGGATCACAAACACCGGCAAGCCAGTCGACAGCACCGACCTGCAAACAATCTGATTACGCTGGAGAGAACGTTAACTTAGAGGAAAGCCGGAGGAGAGCGGGAGGCGGTCGAAATCAAGGGCAGAAACGTCGACCGGATATGGGAAGCAATAAAAAGCGCGTGAACGACGCAAAAGATATAGAACTCGACGGTGGAGATAATTCTCGGGAAAAACGTGCGGGCGCCGCGGCGCGATATTTTCCGAATGGAACGTGCGTATTTTTCTCGCAGCTCGCTGGCGGTGGATTTTGCGAATAGCCCTTCCGCCGCGCTGTGCGTCCGCATGGCCGTTGACGCGTGCTCCAGCAGCAGATTGATATAAAAACGGCGGCCATAAGACTGATGAAACAGGATCGCTAGGATCAAAAAACCGATCAGTGTCAGCCGTCGGTAGAAAATTCTCGGGCCATTGAGCATTGCGAATCCCTATCTATCAATTTCAGGGAAGCTTTCTCAATAGGATTAATGCACAAGAGAATTTGTTTCTTGCGGCCCTTTCTGTCCGCTCGCGTTAGATAATATGGCGGATCATTAAAAACGGCGTAGGGAGTCCATGTCTATAAAGTCAACACGATGAAGAAGCATCACATCTTATTTGTTTGCGCATTTTATGTCGTGACGGTCGGACTTCTTCATCGGGATTTGCTGCTGCACTTGTCAACGCGCGTCATTGCCGGGCAACTCATCGGCGGGGCCAACGTTTGGCTTTTTTGGTTGTGGCATCATCTCCTGGTGCACCGGCTGCCGCTATTTCACACGAACCTCCTGATGTTTCCAGACGGGCTTGATATTTTTTTTTAATTCTCCGGTCAACGAAGTTGTGGCGGTTGTTCTTCAGTTTCTGTTCTCGGTTTATGCAACCTACAATTTGCTGGTCCTCTTCACTCAGGTGGCCACGGGAATAACCACCTACTGTCTTCTGTATGATTTAACGGAAGCCAAAATCGCCTCCCTCTGCGCTTCTTTCGCAATGGTTTTTAGCACCTACATGCTGACGCAGCACGCGTACGGCCAGGTTATCGACGCAACTCAATACTGCGTTCCGCTTTGTCTTCTGGCAGCGCGTTCGTATAAAAGAAACCGGACCTTAAAGAAAGCCGTTTTGCTCGCTTTGTCTCTGGGGGGAGTTTTTCTGTCAGGCCCTTACATGCTTTTTTCTTTTGGGTTTATTTTTTTTCTCGGCGTCTTGATCTATAACGCGGTTTTTTCGGACAGAAAGCTTCTTCAATGGAAAGTTACGATCACCGAAGGATTGTTGTTTTTTGCCTGCATGGTCGCGGTATTCCTGTTTTATTTTCCATTAATAAGAAATCTTGGACAGTGGGAGGGCGGTGGTGGCCATTATTATTCAAGTTTGGCCTCCTTTGTGGCGATCCCGTTTTGGCATCGCTCTCCTTGGTTCCGGTCCCTTCGCGTCAACGGAATTGCGCCGGAAATGGCATTCGGCTATATCGGCATCGCCTCCACATTTCTTATTGGTTACGGATTGTTTAAAGGATTTCTTAGAAAGGAGGCGGACTTTCGTTTTTGGTTTTGGATCTTGTGTTGGGTCGCTGTCCTTAGTCTGGGGCCCTGGTTAAGATTAACTCCGCAGCATCGATTGCCCATTCCCTTGCCGTATCTTCTGATCGAAATGATTCCAGGCATTTCGGTCTTTCGCAGCGTGGTCCGGATTTGGTCCATCGGGACCTTGGCGGCGGCGATATTGGCCGCGTTTTCGCTTCGAGCGATCATGAAAGACGAATCAATCGTATTGCGTGCATCGCTCGGAATTCTGTTTATTGGTTTTATTGTTTGGGAATTCGACGTCCTTCAAATTAATCAATGGTATGTATCGTCAATTCCTTCTTCTTCTTATGTTGTTGTAAAAAACGACCCGGCGCCCTTTGCCATACTGGATTTGCCGCAATTTTATTTTCCGGAAGAAACGGGATTTGCCACGGCCGGCTCTTATTACATGCTTTTCCAGCCTTTTCACCAAAAACCAATGGTGTTCGGATATCCCAGTCGAATGAGGAAAGAAAGTTTGACGTTTTCTTCTTCGACCCCGTTTGTTTATGAGTTGCTGCATCCGTGGGTCCTGTCAAAGTTGGAAAGGCCTGAAAACAATGCCACGCGTGAATATTGCATGCGTGAAGGCCGGAAAATTCTTGAACGTGCACACATCAAGTACGTCTTATTTCATGGATCTTCTCGAATGTCAGAGTCGGACTTCGGGATTCGGCTTAAAAAATGGTTAGACAAATCGCTTGGTCCGCCCTTGTTGGTGGATTCCGAAAACATAACGCTGTATAGAACCTACGATTCCGACGCTGAAGACAACCCGGGGAACTAAATAAGCCGCCGAAGAAAATATTCGACACTTTTTAAAGAGCTTAAGCGTCTAAAGGGAGGCTGCCGCAAATCTCGCGGAATTTAGAGGCAAACACATTGTCGGTTCGTAACGTGCGCAATTTTCTCGAAAAAACTTTCGCTTTTCTTCGCTCCAAAGAATTCCTGGCGGTTTCCCTGACCCTTGGCGTTCCGCTTCTCTTTGTTCTTTCCTTGTTGCATTCCATTGAGAACGTTAAATTTCAGCAGGCGCTCGCGTGTTTCGCCGTTCTTTTTTTGGTTCTTGCCGGTTTTTCTTTTTTTCTTTCCGCTCTTCGCTTGTGGGTTTCCGACCTATTCCACGTCGTGGTTTTAATTCCTCTTTCACTTCTGATTGTGGCCGGATTTTCTCTCGTTCACACCTATGGAAGGATCAACAGCGAAGTCCTCTCCTCGTTTGTTTATATTTTGATGAACTCAAATTTGGCGGAATCACTTGATTACATCTCCGTTCATGGCAACACGTTTGATTTTCTCCTTCTTCTCGTCTTGCTGGCCTTTCCTTTTGTTTTTGGAACGCTGCGAAGAAAGTACACGGTCCTCTCACCGAAGGAAATTCGCGTGGGCGCGGGAGGATTTTTGGTTGTGCTGGGCGCTGCTACCTTTCTTTCGGTTCCCAAGGCAATGGCGAGGATCGTGCGTCCTTTCGAGGACGGCGAGCGGCAATACAGCACGGAAAAAAAGGAGCTCGCCTCTCTCTCCGCATCCAGCCGCTGGGACGATTTAAAAGTGACTCGATCCATTCCCGCCGATAAGTCCGAGGAAACGTACGTCGTGGTTGTGGGGGAATCAACCGGGCGGCATAACATGAGTCTCTATGGTTATGAACGCGATACGACGCCGAGACTCAACCAGGAAAGAAATGGTCTCTGGGTTTTTTCCGATGTGATTTCGGCGCACGCGCACACCATCCCGGTGCTTCAGACGGTTTTCACCTTCGCCAACCACGAACGGCCGAATGCCTGGGAAGACACCCCCGACCTTATTACACTCGCGAAAAAAGCGGGCTTTAAAACGTGGTGGCTGTCGAATCAAAACGTGCTTGGCGCGAGCGGGATCTGGATGACGGGGGTCGCGTCAAAGGCCGATGTTGTTTTCTATGCAAGCGGCCCCGAACTCTATGGCCCGACCAAGGCCTACGACGAAAATCTCATGGAGGCTTACAAGAAGGCGCTGGATGATCCGTTTTCGAAGAAAATAATTTTTCTGCATCTGATCGGGACTCATCAGCCGGCCGCGAACCGTTTCCCGGAAAAATTCCGCGTTTTTGGGCCGGCGTCTCCTCGCCCGGCTTCCTACGCGCGCGTTTTTTCAAAGGCCGGCTGGCGGATTATCGACGCCTACGACAACGCCGTGCTCTATCAAGACTGGATCATCACCCAATTTCTTCAATTGTTGAAGGCGCATCCGGAACAGGAGCACGGAGCGGCGAAACGGGCGTTTCTTTATTTCTCGGACCACGGAGATGAGGTGCTGAACATTGACGGCTATTACGGGCACAACGAAGCCCGTTGTTCCCGGTTCATGCTCGAGATTCCCATGATTTTCTGGGCCAACGACGAAATCGCGAAGAGTTTCCGCGTTCCAAAAAAAGAGATGGAGGCGCGTCCCTATCAAACCGACAGTTTGATCCATAGTCTTCTGGATCTTTTTCGAATCCGGTTTGAGCGGTTTGACGAGCGCCGTTCCATTTTTTCTCCGGCTTTTAAACCGGCCAAGAGATGGATCAGCGGTATTGACTATGACGTGTGGCGGCAATCCCCCGCGTCGGATCTTGGACGGATCACCTATCCGCCGGTTGGTGAGCGTCATTTTCTGGCTGATATATGGCTTCATCGGACGGACAGTTTGCCGAAATTTCTTGCTCTGGCGGACAAGTTTGGTGGTTTCGAGCTGGACCTTGTTATCCAGCCCGACAAAGGGGTCTTCGATGTGACCCACCCGCCGGTTCCGTCGATTGGTTTGTCCTTCGAGGAGATTCTGAGGCAACCCGCCGCGAAGGGGAAATATTTTTGGATGGACGTGAAGAACTTGAACCCGGGGAACCTCGCCTTCTTTCAGAAACATTTGGGATATTTGGATCAGCATTACGCCATCAAGGACCGCGTGATCATCGAATCCGACCAGCCCGCGTTGCTGACGCCACTCACCCACGACGGGTATTACACTTCCTATTATCTCCCGGATCCGCCCGAAGGGCGCGGTGTTCCCTCCGGGTGGATCGAGGCAATCTCCAAAACTCTTTCCGCCAACGATGTCCGGGCATTTTCCTGCCCCGATTCTTCCTACGAGAAACTAAAAGACCGCTTTCCCGAACACGACGCCCTGGTATGGTATTGCAAAGATCCCGATGAGCGGCTTCGCGATAAACGAGTGCAAGTCGTTTTGGTTCCGGTTAAAACGGCGGACGATCGATAAGAATGGTCGCTGATCTACTTCATCATTTGGTTGCGAACAAAACCGATGTGTCCGCGCAGCTCATAGAATTGACCGGCAAAGGACGCCGGGACTTTCATCTTGTTGACCAATTTTTCAATGTCATCAAGCCGGGTGATCAATTGCTCGCGATGCTCGGACGTCATCCCCGTTAGCACATCCTCTTCGATTATTAACAACGCCCGATACCACTTGTTAATAATCATGTTGATTCTCCAGCGATAGGCCGAGATGACGAACTTCAATCCGGGAACAAGCACCAGCACAAGCGGCACAAATACCACAACAATGCGGTCGACCAGGCTGGCCATGAAGAACGGAAGATAGCGGTAGAAAAAGCTCTTCCCTGATTTGTAGTACCGGATCGCGTCGTTGCTCAGGCGGATATCATGCGCTTGAGGCGATGGAAATTCTCCCTGTCGCCGGAATGCGCCGGGTCCGGAATGGACTTCATGCGCCGCTTCCAGCAGAATATCGGAAAGCGCCGGATGCAGGTTGGCTCGCCCGATGAGTTCCACCGTAGGGCCCAGCAAAGAAACATCCTCGGGGGGGAGTCCTTTTCCGAAATCAATCGATCCCTTGGGAAGCGCGAGCTTGTTCAGATAGGTTATGTGGCGCGTGTACGCGTCGGCCTGCGTGAAATTAAAAAGATGAATATTGGACGCGTGAAGGAGTTCGCGCAGGACGTTCGACGAAGCGGAATCGCCCATCATAAACGCGGCGTCGATTTTTCCGTCCAACATGGCCTTTGCCGCGTCGTCCGAGTCCAGCTCGAGAAGTCTTGTCGCATCGCCGGGTTTGATGCCGTTGGCGGCCAGCAGCGTCAAGGCCAGATTTTGTGTCCCGCTCCCAACCGGACCAACGGCGACACGCTTCCCTTCGAATTGAGAAAGCAGGTCCAGTGGCTTGACGCCCCGATAGAAAACCAAAAGCGGTTCGTTGTAGAGGCTGCCAAGGGAAATCAGATTGTCGGTGGCCACTCCCCGGATTTCCCCGCCTTGAACAAAACCGACATCGACGCGAACGGAAGGATCCGACAGTCTCTTGAGATTTTCCAGCGAGCCTTCGGATGGGAGAATCCGCAGATTGACGCCGTTGCGTTTTAAAATTTTGGCGTATTTTTCTGCATTTATCTCGAAGATACTGCCTTGAGGCCCGCTCGTAATGGTAACGACGTTGGGCGGAGCCGAATGAAAACACCAAAAAATGGCAAGCGTAATGGCAGCGGCTGAGAAAAGAACAATGCTTAGGGCGAACGGGCGGTTCATTCCAAAAACTTCCATGAGCATTGTCTGCGGCTTGCTCGCGTCGATGGGTTTGCGGTTCATTATTGAGTTTGAAGCGTTGCGTTTTTCATTCGGTGGGCGTTGCCGTCAAACCGTGAGATGAAGGTGCATTTCTTGCACAGATCCTCAACGAGGATCCTGTTTCGGAAACCGTTGCGTATGGTTTTTGCGCGCGGGCCATCCAGGATTTGAGTCAGCCGGCTCGAACCGCAATTTCCAAGATTGATAACCCCTTCCTTGTCGAGGCAGCAGGGAACGACCGTTCCGTCGGCCAGAATTCCAATATGCGAGGAAAGGCCGTGACAAAAACCGCTCGTGCTGCGAACCGGTTGGCTGGGATGGGGCCACTCAAATCGGACGTCTTTATGCAGATAGATGCGTCCCCTTATGTGAACGCTTTTCTTTCCCTGGATGTCTTCGAAATCCGTTTGAAGTCCTTGGCGAATTTTCACGAGCATTCGATCGTTGGAGGCTATCGCTCCCGGCGCCCCTTCGTTCCACAGCCGGTAGTTTATGTACAGGTCAGGACGATCCCGGATCGCCCGCAAGGTGAAATCAAAAAGCCGCTGAAGATAACTGGAATTATCCCGCTCAGGAAAGTTGGACTCGAAGCTCTGAAGTGAGAAATTGATCTGGCTCAAGGCGGGGTTCATAAGCGTCTCCGCCCGTTTTTCATCGAGCAACGTTCCGTTGGTCGTCAGCTCGACGCGAAGGCCCAGTGTGCCGCAGAAGTTCAGGTAGGATTCGAAGTGTGGATGAAGGAGCGGTTCTCCCATGAGATGGAAACAAACGACGTCGGTGAGCGGAGCGGCGGCCGTTGCCGCTTCCCTGAAAAGGGCGGGCTCCATGAACTTTTTCCCGCGAACCACTTCCGGACAGAAAGTGCACTGCAGATTGCAGACGTTGCTGATCTCGATATAGATTTTTTTGAATCTCTTGGGCACGGCCCATTATCCTATTCCCGTCGTGCAAAGGCACGAAATAGAATCGTCACGGGGGTCTTGTCTGACGTGTCTTGATGACATCTCGAGTGGAAATCACGCTATTTGGGCCGTCGTGGATTTAAAGAAGAGTTGAGGGGACTTTTTCTCTGAGTTCTTTGGCGACGGCGACCATATTTTTAAGGCTTGCCTCCACCTCCGGCCAGTTCCGTGTTTTGAGCCCGCAGTCCGGATTGATCCACACGCGTTCGCTGGGAATAACGTCAAGAATGGAGCGTACGCGCTCGGCCATTTCACCGGACGACGACACCCGGGGAGAATGAATGTCATACACGCCGGGTCCGATGTCGTTTGGATAACCAAAACGTTTCAGCACCTCAAGAAGCTCCATTCCGGAGCGGGAAGCTTCGATTGTGATGACGTCGGCGTCCATCGCGGCAATGGCTTCGATCATGTCGTTGAATTCCGAGTAACACATATGGGTGTGAATCTGCGTGGCGTCGGCAACGCCGCTTGAGGCGATGCGGAAACATTCCACCGCCCAACTGAAATAATTCGGCCAGTCCTTCCGGCGCAACGGCAGGCCTTCCCGAACGGCGGCTTCATCAATCTGGATGATGCCGATTCCGGCTTTTTCAAGATCCATTACTTCGTCACGAATCGCAAACGCGATCTGCATGGCGGTGTCGCTTCGCGGCTGATCGTCGCGCACAAACGACCATTGAAGAATCGTAATGGGGCCGGTCAACATCCCTTTCACCGGTTTCTTCGTCAGCGACTGGGCAAACGCAATCCACTCGACGGTCATCGCCCGCGGCCGTGACACGTCGCCGTAAATGAGCGGTGGTTTTACGCAGCGCGAACCGTAGGATTGCACCCATCCGTTCTCGGTGAACGCAAATCCCGATAATTGTTCGCCGAAATACTCCACCATGTCGTTGCGCTCGGGTTCGCCATGAACAAGGACATCGAGTCCGATGTCCTCCTGTCTTTTTACCGTCGAGGCGATTTCCTCGCGCATTCGTGATACGTAAGCGTCGTGGGCCAGTGAGCCGTCCTTAAACGCGCGGCGAGCGGCGCGAATGTCCGTTGTTTGCGGAAAAGATCCAATGGTTGTCGTGGGAAGAATCGGCAGCCGGAATTTTTCCTTCTGAATTTTGGTCCGGATTGGGAATGGGCTGCCGCGTTCGGTTTTTTCCCGGGTGAGATTCGCAACGCGCTCTTTAACGCCGCTGTTGTTGATTTTTGTGGAGGTCGCCCGGGAACGGACAGCGTCCTGATTCTCTCGAAGATCGGCGTGGATCGACTCGACTCCGTTGTTCAGCGCTTCCGTTAGGATTACAACTTCCTGCACCTTTTGTTTTGCGAATGCCATCCAGCTCTTAAGATCGGAGGGGAGTTTGGTTTCATGGCTTAGATCAACGGGAACATGCAGCAACGAACAGGACGGAGCAACCAGGATGCGATCACTTCCGATCCGTGACTTCGCTTTTCCGAGAAGATCCAGCGACACGGAGAAATCGTTCTTCCAGATATTCCGTCCATCAACGACGCCCATTGAAAGGACCGTTTCGTGCGGCAGGAAACCCAGAATGTCGTCGAGCTGCTGCGGTTGGCGAACGAGATCGACATGAATCCCATCCACCGTCAACCGGCTGACGGCCGGCAGGTTTTCGTGAAGGCCTTCAAAATACGTCGTCAGAAGAATCTTTGTCTCTCCGGCCGATTCTTTGAGCGCGCCGTAGATTTTTT
>Ga0206886_1132_pt1 | contig 15453 bp, 5 predicted proteins | sample Alteio_BWOrgHeat_92_FD_152952 | JGI IMG/M metagenome (GOLD analysis project Ga0206886, IMG submission 152952) | Enriched cells from forest soil in Barre Woods Harvard Forest LTER site, Petersham, Massachusetts, United States - Alteio_BWOrgHeat_Nextera2 ... | reverse complement strand
CGGGGAGGGGGAGCATAACAAATCAGCCTTCAATTAGCCTTTAGCTTTTGAAGGCTTTTTTATTGAGACGTCTTAATATTAGATTTTATGTCAATGGGTACCACACACCAACAATATTCTTATAACTAAGAAAGCCACCCTTGAAGGTGGCTCTCTTAACATTATAGACCTTAGTTTAGAACTATTGGATCATTACCTTTTCAATATATGCTTTATCGTTAGCAATCACTTTGATGAAGTATAAACCTCTAACCGCATCAGACATATTAAACTCAACTTCCTGGCTCATAGTACCATCAGTTATCGTTTTGCTATCGATCAATTTGCCGGTCATATCTATTACCTGGATCTGAGCGCTACCTTTTACAACGGGTACTCTTACAGAGAACTTACCGGTATTCGGGTTAGGGAATACTTTGATAAGGAAAGCTTCAGGTTGATTATTACCTACAATCCTATCGTCGTCGTCTTCTGATTCACATGAGCCGAGATGATCACCGCTTGCTAAGTGTCCAGCAACAGCAGAAGAATCAACACATATGTCATGTGTATGACCATTGTTCACCTGGCAGATAGTGATCTTATGATTATGATCATCAGCATCACCGTCACCGCATCTTACATCTACTACAGTTATAGACTGTGTTTTTGTTACTGTGCAACCATGCGCATCTGTAACTGTTACAGAGTAGTTAGTAGTGCTTGTTGGTGTAATCTTAGTAGCTGTTGTTGTTGTGCTGCTTACCGTAGAAGCAGGTGACCAACTGTATGAATATGGTGAAGTGCCACCTGAAGCAGTAGTAATCAAGCTATCAGTTTGACGACCATAACCAAGGTAGATGGTATAAGCTGCACCATATGTTGGCACTGTATATACAGGGCTAACACTGATACCAGCTGACAGAGCAGAAGCCGGTTCAGTTACTGTATAAGAAGTTGTTTTTGTACAACCGTTATGATCAGTAATTGTTACACTATATGCACCTGCTGTGAGGTTTTTCAAATCCTGGTCATGTTTACCATTATTCCATGTGAAATTATAACCTGCCGTACCACCTGTTACAGTAAGATTTAATTCTCCTGTATTGCCAGCTTTACATGCTACATTAGTTTGTACTGCAGTAACGCTTATAGCAACAGGTTGGGTAACCGAATATGAGCCTGTTTTTGTACAACCTTTTCCGTCAGTTACTGTAACATTATAAGTACCAGCAACTAAACCAGATATATTTTGTGTAGTAGCACTACTGCTCCAGGAATAAGTATAACCCGTTACACCACCGCTAACACTTATATTGATTGAACCATTATTTCCACTATTACAAGAAACATTAGTTGCTGTTCCTGTAAGATTTATTGCGGTCGGTTGATGCACTTCGAAATCCTGATGCATTTGACAACCATGAGCATCTGTAATAGTTAAAGTATAGTGTGCTGCAGCTAATCCTGTAATGCTCGAAGTAGTTTGTCCTGTTGACCAGCTATAGACAATAGGTGAAGTGCCTCCCGTAATTATAGAAGTAACACTACCTGTAGATGAGCTATTACATGTAGCATCTACTACTGTACCTGACAATGACAGCTTTGTTGGCGCTACTAATCTCCAGCTTCCAGTATAAGTGCTTCCAAGAGAGTCAGTTATAGTAACCGAATATGTACCGGTATCTAAGCCTGTAATATTCTTAGTTGTTTTGTGGTTACTCCAGCTATACCTTAATGAGCCAATACCACCGGTTACTGTCAGAGATATTGCACCGGTAGAATCATCTTTGTCACCATTACCATCATATTTACAAGCAACTTGTGTAATACTAGCAGTTGCACTAATAGAATTTACAGTAATAGTTTGAGTACATGTAGAGTAGTTGCCACTAGCGTCTGTTGCTTTCCATGTACGAGTAATGACACCTGACGAAACTATATCTGAGTATGTTATTACAGGGCTTGAAGTACAGTTATCAGTGGCTGTAGCAGTACCTGTAGTGGCAGGTGATGTAGCACCAGAAGATACAGTAATTGCAGCAGGGCAAGTAATACTTGGTGCAATATTGTCTGTAATTGTTACAGATGCTGTACCGGTTGAAACATTACCTGAATTATCAGTAACTGTAACTGTAACTATATTTGTACCGAGGTTAGCACAATTAAAGCTTGATTTACTTAATGATATTGAAGCAATACCACCATTATCTGTTGAACCGTTATTCACATCTGAGCTACTTAATGTAGCAACGCCAGAAGCATTCAGATATATCGTAGCATTCTTAGTTCTAACAACTGGTTTAGTAGTATCTGCGACCGTTACTGAAGCAATACCTGCTGAGCTGTTACCTGACCCATCTGTTACTGTTAAGGTAACTGTATTTGAACCTAAGTTGGATGCAGTAAAGCTGCTCGGACTTACTGATTCGGATGCAATACCGCCGTTGTCGGTAGAACCATTGTCTACCTGTGAAGCAGTGACACTTGCGTGGCCTGTTGCATCTAAATAAACAGTCACGTTATGTGTATGTACTACAGGTCTTGTGGTGTCAGCTACTGTTACTGTTGCGGTACCTGTTGAACTATTGCCTGATCCGTCAGTAACTGTTAAGGTTACATTGTTTGAACCAAGGTTAGATGCTGTGAAGCTATTGGGGCTTACTGATTCGGATGCAATACCACCATTATCAGTTGAACCATTGTCAACCTGTGAAGTACTAACACCTGCGTGGCCTGTTGCATCTAAGTAAACGGTTACGTTCTTAGTGCTTACTACAGGCCTTGTCGTATCAGCTACTGTTACTGTTGCGGTACCTGTTGCACTATTGCCTGATCCGTCAGTTACTGTTAAGGTTACATTGTTTGAACCAAGGTTAGATGCTGTAAAGCTGCTCGGGCTCACTGATTCGGATGCAATACCGCCGTTGTCGGTAGAACCATTGTCTACCTGTGAAGCAGTGACACTTGCGTGGCCTGTTGCATCTAAATAAACAGTCACGTTATGTGTATGTACTACAGGTCTTGTGGTGTCAGCTACTGTTACTGTTGCGGTACCTGTTGAACTATTGCCTGATCCGTCAGTAACTGTTAAGGTTACATTGTTTGAACCAAGGTTAGATGCTGTGAAGCTATTGGGGCTTACTGATTCGGATGCAATACCACCATTATCAGTTGAACCATTGTCAACCTGTGAAGTACTAACACCTGCGTGGCCTGTTGCATCTAAGTAAACGGTTACGTTCTTAGTGCTTACTACAGGCCTTGTCGTATCAGCTACTGTTACTGTTGCAGTACCAGTTGAACTATTGCCTGATCCGTCAGTTACTGTTAAGGTTACATTGTTTGAACCAAGATTAGATGCAGTAAAGCTGTTCGGGCTCACTGATTCGGATGCAATACCACCATTATCGGTTGAACCATTGTCTACCTGTGAAGCAGCAACACTTGCGTGGCCTGTTGCATCTAAGTAAACGGTTACGTTCTTAGTGCTTACTACAGGCCTTGTGGTATCAGCTACTGTTACTGTTGCTGTACCTGTTGAACTATTGCCTGATCCGTCAGTTACTGTTAAAGTAACATTGTTTGAACCAAGGTTAGATGCTGTGAAGCTATTGGGGCTTACTGACTCTGATGCAATACCTCCATTGTCGGTAGAACCATTGTCTACCTGTGAAGTACTAACACCTGCGTGGCCTGTTGCATCTAAGTAAACGGTTACGTTCTTAGTGCTTACTACAGGCCTTGTGGTATCAGCTACTGTTACTATTGCAGTACCTGTTGAACTATTGCCTGATCCGTCTGTAACTGTTAAGGTTACATTGTTTGAACCAAGGTTAGATGCTGTGAAGCTATTGGGGCTTACTGATTCGGATGCGATACCACCATTATCAGTTGAACCATTGTCAACCTGTGAAGTACTAACACCTGCGTGGCCTGTTGCATCTAAGTAAACGGTTACGTTCTTAGTGCTTACTACAGGCCTTGTTGTATCAGCTACTGTTACTGTTGCTGTACCTGTTGAACTATTGCCTGATCCGTCAGTTACTGTTAAAGTAACATTGTTTGAACCAAGATTAGATGCTGTGAAGCTATTGGGGCTTACTGACTCTGATGCAATACCTCCGTTGTCGGTAGAACCATTGTCTACCTGTGAAGTACTAACACCTGCGTGGCCTGTTGCATCTAAGTAAACGGTTACGTTCTTAGTGCTTACTACAGGCCTTGTTGTATCAGCCACTGTTACTGTTGCTGTACCTGTTGAACTATTGCCTGATCCGTCTGTAACGGTTAAGGTTACATTATTATTTCCAAGATTAGAAGCAGTAAAGCTATTAGGGCTTACTGATTCGGATGCGATACTAATATTATCAGTTGAACCATTGTCAACCTGTGAAGCAGCAACACTTGCGTGGCCTGAAGGATCAAGGTACACAGTGACATTTTGTGTATGAACTACAGGCCTAATAGTATCTGCTACTGTAACAGCAGCTGTGCCAGTTGCACTATTACCTGAATTATCTGTAACAGTTAATGTTACTGTATTAGCTCCCAAATTTGCATTAGTAAAGCTGTTGATATTCAGCGTTGTTGACGAAATGGCTACGTTATCTGTTGAACCATTATCTATTTGCGCCGGTGTAATACTTACATTACCTGAGGCATTTAAGTATGCTGTGATATTTTGTGTAAGTACAATTGGCCTTGTGGTATCTGCAACCATTACTGTAGCGGTTGCTGACGAACTGTTACCTGAGTTATCAGTTACAGTAAGTGTAACTGTATTTACCCCTTCATTTGAACTATTAAAACTACTTATATCCAATGTTCTTGTAGAAATAGTGCAATTATCTGTTGAGCCATTGTCTACTTGTGACGGAGTAATTGTTACTGTACCTGAAGAACCCAGATAAGCTGTAATATTTTTTGTATTAACAACAGGCTTTGTAGTATCTGCTATAACCGAAGCACTACCAGACATATTTACCGTACATGCACCACTAACAGCCTGAACCGTATAAGTACCTAATGTACTGAATGAACTACCAAAACTAATTGATGCATTCGTACCCGTTTTGGTGGATACTACGGTTGAACCCAAAAGGAGGTTATATGTAACTGATGATGATTGAGAACCATTCAATCCAATTGCAACGCCTGTACTTGTAGGACAATATTGTCCGCCACCCGTTATAGTAAATGTTGTTGGTACAGTAGTAATTGTAGCTGTGGCACTTCCTGCCATAGTTTTTGAACAGCCTGTTGCATTTGTAGCTACTACCGTATAGGTACCGCTTGCATTAACTGTAAAGCTTATTGCAGAACCGGTACCCGCTACTGCGTTACCAATATTTGTAGAACCACTCTTTAACTGATAACTAATACCTGTGTCGGAAGATGATAAATTAATCGTTACTCCAGATGTAGAGCAACCGGTACCGCCACCTGATACCGTATATGCAGTCGGTAATGCAGCCACTGTTACAGTATATCTGACAGTATCAAAGTTTGTATAGTAAGAGATTACTGTTGTACCTGCGCTTACGGGTGTTACAGTTGTTGCAACGGTAGTAGTACCACCACTTACCACAGTTGCAACTGCAGTATTAGAGCTTGCCCATGTACCGCTAACAGTTGAATCTGTTAATGTTATATTAGTTCCAAGACATGCTGTTGTAGGCCCGGTTATTAAATATAGGGGTGTATTTTTAAAAACAACCAAACTATTACCACCAAAGTCACCACCAAATAAATCATGTTTGCCATCACCATCTATGTCGCCCGATAGAACACATGTCATTGTATTAGGACCTGTTAAATTAACCAGGTTTGCGAATGAAGAGCTTGTAATTGAACCACTGCTGCTTGTATTTCTTAAGATACCAATATCTCCTCCGTTAGAAACAGCTATGTCTAATTTCCCATTTGCTTCTACGTCAGATACCGTAATGCCATTAGGAACATTCGGAACACTAAAATCAACATGACTTGCTAATGAACTCGATGTAATTGAACCACTACTTGCAGTATTACGGAAAACTGAAACTGTTTTTGCAGTTGTGTTAGCAGTGACTATATCCATTTTACCATCTCCGTCAAAATCTCCAGCCACTACAAACTTTGGTGAAGTACCACATACGAAAGTGGTTCTACTATCGAATGAGATCGATCCGCTTGTTGATGAATTATGCAATATTGAAATGGCATTCGAGTCATTAGTACATGCAATTACATCCTGTTTTCCATCTCCGTCAATATCTGCCGTTGTAAGGTATGCTATTGATTTACCACCTCCAATTGTAAGGAAATACTGTACCGAAGCAAAACTTACAGAACCTAATGTACTGGTGTTGTGGTATACGGCTACATAACTATTACAACCAAGAGCTACTACAATATCCGGTTTCCCGTCACCATCCAAATCAGTTAAAGAGACAGCAGCAGGGCATCCACTTACAGACAAATCTTGTCTTTGAGCAAATGAGATAACGCCTGAACCTGAACTTGTATTTCTGAAAACAGCCATTGTTGCCGAAGCAGAATTTGCTACAACCATATCAAGTTTTCCATCTCCATCCATATCTCCAACTGCAACCGAAATTGGGTTACAGTGTATTGAAGTACCTGTGACAGAATCGACTTTTGTAAAAGTGGAGCCTGGGCTAATTACACCTGCTGTAGCCTTATTTCTATATACAGATATTTTACCTCCATTAGCATCGCATAGTATAACGTCCATTTTGCCATCGCCATCCATATCTCCTAATGCTCCACCACCTGGCCCGATCGTTGAACTGAATGTTACAACCGGTGAATAGTTAAATAACCTGCTGAACTTGCTATTATTGAACTCCGGTAAGAACGGATATTCAGCATAGCCGATCAAATTCGACGCCGTATTATTTACAGAAACACGGTCTATTGTACAACCAACCGGTACTGTAACTGATAATGACGTGCTCGTGGCAGATGAAACAGTAGCCTTGGTAGCACCGAAGTAAACAATGTTGTTACTGGCTGTAGTATTAAAATTACTACCGCTTATTGTTACAGAAGTGCCATTAGTACCTGTATTGGGGCTAACTGAGCTTATCGTAGGTACCTGACCTATTGCAGTAAAGCTTAAAAGCAAGGAAATCGATAATAATATCCTTGTGATTGGCGAAATGAATAATAATTGTTTCATAATTGTAGCAAATTGATAATGAGACTCAAAAATGCTACTGGTAATTTGTGTTTAAAAACATAATTTATGCAATAACAATTAAATAACAAAATATATTATGATTTTAAATAACATATAATATTGTTAATCAGTTATTTTTGCTTAATTAAAAAATAAAATATTAATATAATTACATTTATTTCTAATAAAAATTTAAATTATTTAATATTCAGGTAATAAAGATGGTTTACAGCGGGAGTAAAAATTGGTAGAAAATAAAATATAACTCTATCAATTTTGCCAATATCACATTAACATATTTTACATTATATTAAACATAAAAAATGCCACTTGGAAAGTGGCTTCGTAATTCGATAAAATGACTTTTTTGCGTTGTTATATAAAATTTTAGTTCCTGTTCAATTGCGCATTTTATAGATGACTAATGAACAAATTATACATTTTATATAAAATAATTTCACAATACATAAAATACGTTCTATATTATTTTTATTCTAAATAATAATTTTACGTATAGAAACCCTGTAATTATTACCTATATTATTAAATTGTTCATTATCTTTGTACGTTATAGAATAAGTAGATTTATAAATAAAAAATACAGCTTTTATAACGATCGTTAGTAGTAATATAAATCAAGATACCTTATGCTCATATCTAAATATTTAGTAGAAAAGTCTATGTCCAGCAAAAATATACTGATTATTTTATATTTGATTGGTTTTTCAACGTTTTCGAATTCATCAATCTATGGACAAGGCAACCTGTTAGTATCTCCAAAACGCTTAATATTTCAGGGAAATAAAAAGAATCTTGAAATAAACCTTGCCAACACAGGCAAAGACACAGCAAGATATTTGGTTTCCATAATGGAAATACGAATGAAAGAAGATGGTGCTTTTGAAGAAATAAAAGAACCGGATCCGGGACAAAACTTTTCAAGTAAATATTTACGTTTTTTCCCGCGTAGTGTTTCGTTAGGACCTAATGAAGCGCAAACTATAAAAGTTCAACTTGTTAAAGCTGACCAACTGGCGGCCGGTGAATATCGTTCACATATTTATTTCAGAGCCATTCCGAATGAAAAACCACTCGGTGAGGGAGCTGATGCTACCAAAGACTCCAGTATAGTGGTAAAACTTACACCTGTGTTCGGTATTACCATACCTGCTATCATACGCGTAGGCGAATCTACTACGAAAACGTCCTTTTCTGATGGATCGTTTACTATGGTTGGCGATACTTTACCAAGAATAAGTATGACCATTAACCGCACAGGCAATATGTCTACATATGGAAATATTGTTGTAGAATTAGTAGGCGCAAATGGAAGCGTAACACCTGTAGGATCTGCTAACGGTGTTGCTGTATATACACCTAACGCTATCAGGCGTTTTACATTTGATCTGGATAAGTCAAAAAAGAATAATTATCATTCGGGTAAGTTGCATGTTTCTTATGAAACAGAAGGAACAGATAATCCTGTGAAATTAGCAGAAGAAGATATTCCACTACACTAAGATCGGAATTCATTCACCACAAAATATCGGTGATATTTAAATTTACAATTGCACAAGCTATACACTTGCTTGCATTTGGCTTGTAAATAAAATAATACCAGCACAATTATAAAAACTATAGCTGTTCAAAGAAACTCAATATAGCGTTTAAATCACTTCCACCAATTATTTCTTGGGTTTATTCTTATCTTTTTCGCCCGGAGGAATGGTTTTATTCTGTGGCTGTGGCGGAGGAACATGTTCAGGTAATGTAGACTCCAAAGTAAATTCAAGGCCTTCAACCAGGTCGCCATCTTTATTCTTTTGAATATGCACAGGCAGCGGCTTAGACGCGACCATATTTACCCGATGTAATTGTTCTGAATCGATGGCTGCAGTATAATCGCCGGGTGCTAAGCCTATATAACTGAAATAACCATCCGGCTCTGAGAGGGTGCGTGCTACGAGACTATCCCCTTTATAGAAGCATACATATACCTGGCCTATACCTTTTTGAGTTTTATTTTTCAACAAATACACGGTACCATTTGCTTCTGCAACTACAGCTATAGGCACTTCTATTACCCTGAATGTATTTGGAACAATTGCAATACTAATACTATGTTTTTTAATTTGCCATGCAATGTTGTCAAAGCTAAACCTGCTGAGCTCTATATAATATTTATTATAAGGTTCCATTTCGGTTATACGTATCGTTGTGTCTTTATCTTCGTCCTGAATATGACCACCATTCATATTTATTTTTAAGCCTGACACTTTAGGTTCATCCGGATCTCTTTTACCATCACAATTAAGATCGAGGAAGGGCTCTATTACTACTCCGCCACGGCCTACACTTACTGTATTGTTCACTCCTACATAATGATGGTCGAACTGAAAACTTCCTTTTGCAGATTCCTGGAAAGCAAGCGAATTATTGTTGTAAGTAGTAGCGTACCCCAATTGCATAGAACTAAGATCGTACCTAAACTGCAAAGAAAGATTGTAAAAATCGCTTTTAAAGTTTTCTTCGAGCGACATACCTACAAAGCCATGTTTCCATAGGTGTTTTTCTAAAAGCGCCTTGAGCGAAATAAATTGTGCTGTAACATATTCATATTGAATTTCAGGTGTAAGCAACAATTTTCCCGGAAGTCTTACTGCTGTTGATAAACTGCTATATATGTACGGGCTGGTTTGATCTATAAAAACACCGTATGTACTCAGGTGCATATTCAAACCCAAAAATATACCGGCAAGCAACCACTCACCTGTTGTATACTTGGTAGCTGTAAATATGGTTTGGTTAAATGTAAATAAAGAGTATAAAGAAAGTTTATTAGCATGAATAGGGAGGGAAAAAATAAATTTACGTTCTTCTATAGCTGCATTTAATATAGCCTTTTGCCCCTCATCATATTTTGTATAAAAAGCGTCAAATTGCATATTAGAAGCCAGGTGATAGCTCATCTCTCCTTTTGTTCTTACACCCTGGTCATATTCTCCGGAAACAAGAAAATTATGTCCTAATCTAAATGAAGAACTAAAAAAAGGTATCGTATTGCCCGATACAATAGAAGACAGGTACTCCACACCTGCACTCATTGTAATATGCCTTGACAAGCCGTAACTCAAATTAGTACGCGAAAAAGTACTACTGCTATCATCTTCAACAATTCCACCACTTACATTATACTCAAAATGCCCTGCAGGCAAAAAGTAAAATGGAATGGTCACAGTTTGCTGCTTATAAGATTCTTCTCCAAATGGCCCATAAAAACGCAGTTTGATGATTGAATTTCCATACACAAGGGGTACATCGAAACTGAAAAACCCCGATGAATCTGCTTTCTTAAAATCGATCAACACACTATTCACGTACAATTCCACTACCCATCCTGGTTTTGTAAAATCCCTGATGCTATATGAACCATACGATTTACGAGTGGTAGTTGGCGTGTTAGTAAGTTGAATACCAACAACAGGCGCAAATATGGATGATATTGTCTGGTTAGCTATTTTACCTATCTGCACTTGTTTTACAAGAGGCGCATCGTTATTTACATGTCTCCAAAGATAAAACTGGTCCTTTTCGATCAAAGGCTGTCCAATAGCATAATTTAATCTGCCGGTAAATTCACCTCCTGCTAGTACCGACCCAACTCCCAATGCAATTCTCGTATCCGGGTTGCCCGATGTTTGCTGTGTAGATATCACTGACCAGTCTGCTGTACCAAAATGAGCAAAGGGATAATACTGCTTGAATGCAGTATCTACTATGACCTCTCCTCTCAGCTTGCTGATGTTCTGGCGCATAGCCTCCAATCTTTTTTCCCTAATTAAGGGTAATTCAAGAGTTGTGGTAATGCTTACAAGCAGGGAACGGAAATTGAAAGAACATTCAAGTGAAAATATGCTTCCAAAGTAATCAGACTTTAAATACAAGTTTGTTTCTGTATGTATAAGGTCTCCGGGCTTCAGTGTGTATGTTTTACCTGAATAAAAAATAAGATTGTTTTTCCTGTCTATAAGATAATTCGCATCCTGGTTAATAAAAAAACCTGATACAGAATCAAAACTATTTGCGCTGTTAAGTTTGATCTTTAAAAAATTGAAGATGTCAATAACAGGCAGATAGATCTTATCATCGTTTATTACTGCAGGTAACTCCACAGAACCAATATCCCTCACATTTACTGTAACAGAAATTTCTTCAGCATTATTATCATCTTGTGCGTTGCAATAAAAAGGTGTGAGAAAGCATAGCAATGATATACTAAAAATATAATAGTATATATAAAGGAATCCTTTGTGCTTTTCACTCTTTATTTTCATGCCTTGCTGCCGGACTTTATTCCTGTATAAAAGTAACTGTGAACATTCCGGTATAAGAACCTACCGGGTTTGCTAATGCAGTTCCAACTGTAAGTGTTCCTCCTATCATCACCTGGGTTTTGCCGGGGGGCGCCACTTTAGAAACAAACGGAGAACCTACATTTGAGTTACCAAGATGAAGCGTTAGTGAACCACCATTACTACCCGTCAATACAACATCAGGACCATTCATAATAACGATCCTTGTACCCAGGTCCGCCTGCACATCAAATATAGCAGGTGAAAAAGAATAACCCAGGCTGGCTCCAATAATATCTCCCGTTGTAGAACGGGAACCATCTGCATACAATATAACACTGCCACCAACAGTGCCCTGAAAAAACGCACCGAATTTCATATACTCTGTCGGGTTAACGGATATGGATATGGGGCGTGGCGGATGTGATTGCGCTACAGACATTGTACTGCTGAATAGTATGCATACAAACGACCCGAACAACCATACTAATCTATAGCGTTTATATAATTTGTTGTATATCTTATCCGGTCCGATGGTCATAGAGGTAATTTTTTTGAGTAAACGCCATTACCGGAATAAAAACTAAGTATGTAAACTCCGGGGGCAAATGTTGCGGGGATCTCATGATACCCATAACCGGTAAGCTGTTGTTTGCTCACCATTTGTCCAAGTGTATTTACAATAACAAGCTCTCCTTTATCCCCGGTATTAATATCCAGATTAACAAAAAATTTCCCATTCGAACTATAAGCGTTTAGTCCGTTTGCTGTTAGTGCCGTATTAGTAATATCCTTTTTACTGAATATTAATGAAAAGCGATTTTTATATTCACCTGATGCCAGCACTACCTGGTATTGTGGTTTCGATGCCAGGTCTTGTATAGTATTACTAAGTGCATCTGCAAAATATACATGCATACCATATGGCAGCCCGCCCAAGCTGGATGCATTGAACACAACACGCTCATCTTTGCCGGTTATTATGCCTACCGGGATAATTGTAACGCTATCACTTGGCGTCGGCATAGCACTGATAGCAAGTTTTTGCGCATCAGGTGTAAGTATATATATATTAGGCGCTCGCTTATCTGTATTCATTAATTTAAGTGCATCCATTTCCGTTTCAAAATTCAGTGTAGCGCTCTCATCAAAATAAATAACGGTGGCATCATGCACCGCAGCTTCTCCCGAATATTTTGCATTCAACCTCAGCAATGGCCTGCTATCGCCTTTAGGAGGCTTATGATAAAAAGGAGAAAAATTATCTACCCTTACATTATTATTCATTGCCAATGTAGCTGTTACCGGGTAAGTGCCATTAGTAACATGCACAAAAAATCCCTGCATCGCGGGAATAACATTATTAGCAACACCGTCGCTCGACACACCGTTTACATAAGAACTATACACCCCTGTATACTGATCCGTATCACTGTTGTCGAAATAATAAATAGCATTATCAATATTTGTTTTGGTCCATCCGCTCGATGCGTTCCAGTCAATGGGTGACGGATATGGATTCCCTATCAGCGTATAGCCCAGTGTGTATGTATTGTTGTGATTATGTAGTGTTAAAGACAAAGAACCATTATTTACCACACCTGCCACCGACATAGTATCAGCTGCGGTAGAACTGCCGAAATTAGCAGCATATCCATATCCCGGTTTTACCGTGTCTCCCATGGCGGTGTATATCTCCCAGCCATTGGTAGTATCACTTTCGTCATACCTGTAAAATGTAGGGAAAGATGCACTCAGGTTTATTCTTCCCGAAAAAGCATTTACGGTATCATACTGAAATGGTGAGCTGATCATTCTGTAGCCATAAGCAGTATCTATATACCGTTCTACTACAAGATTACCCAATACACTTCCTGTACCCGAGCCATCTACCAATGCCGTAGTACTTGCATTTGATAATAAAGTAAGATTACCATTTGCATTTAGTGTACCATTACTTAGCAATACTTTATTGATCGTTTGGCCGGCAGTATTTACGGTGGCATTAATACCCGAAGCTACTGTTACCCTGTTAAACGCAATAGGCACAGAACCATCTAATCTTATATTGCCAGAACCGCCAAATGTAAAAACACCTGCATTCTGCTTATAAGAGCCATTCATAAAAAAATTACTACCTGTTAAAAAACTTCCCTGGCTCTGCACTATGTATATTCCTGAAGGTATTATTACCGATTGTGTTTGCGCACGCAGCACTGCCGGCAATAATATTGCCAGTACATATACTGTTATGTGCTTTTTACTAAACATACTTATCCTATATAGTTGGCGCAGCATCACGGGTTTATAACTGTTACATCAAAAACTATATTCGTACCTAATGTTTTTGTACCATTGGTACAACCAAAGACCATCGCTAATGTATTTGTAGCAGATATATAACAATACATCAGTATCAAATTGCTTGTCAATGTGACTCTTGGATTTACCATTACGCTTGCATTTACCTGTGCGCCTGTTACAGTAGCTGTAACTATTTGTTGGGCATTATTAGTGATATTACTATTGTTTGTTACTGTAACCGATGTTTTAATGATATTGGTAAACGGCGTACCGCTCGTACCCAGCTTTACTGTACCTGCAACATCAAGTACTGCGGTTGGTACCTATACCTAGATTACCATTCGTGTCTACTCTTATTTTTTCGGTATTGTTGGTTTTTACAACAAAGTTTACCTTATCGGTAGTACCAATGAAGTTGGTACCGTTTGCCATAGCTGTATTACCGGTTACAGACCATAAACCTGCCGTACCATTACCCATCGGCAGTTTATTTACAAGGCCGTTTTTAATGGTCAGCACACTATCTGTTGATGAACCCGATGCAAGGCCAAATATTTTCAACGGGGTGCTGCCAACAATATGCAAAGATGCAGTGGGCGCTGCAATGCCAATACCTACCTGCCCATTGGTATCTACTACCATTTGCTGCGTATTATTGGTCTTTACAACAAAATTTACTTTATCGGTAGTACCAATAAAATTGGTACCATTCGTCATGCTGGTATTACCCGTTACTGACCAATGGCCTGCGGTACCAGCACCCATCGGTAGTTTTTTGACTATCCCGTTATTGATCGTTAATTCACTATCTGATGAGGTACCTGTTTGCACACCTATCAAAGTAAGCGGGTTATTACCGCGTATATGCAATAAAGCAGTAGGTGCTGCTATACCAATACCTACATCTCCATTGGTATCTACTACCATTTGCTGGGTGTTATTGGTCTTTACAACAAAATTTACTTTATCGGTAGTACCAATAAAATTGGTACCATTCGCCATACTGGTGTTACCGGTTACAGACCATAAGCCTGCTGTACCTGCACCCATGGGTAGTTTTCTTACTACACCATTAGTAATAGTCAGCACACTATCTGTTGAAGCACCTGTTTGAACACCAATGAGTGTAAGCGGGTTATTACCGCGTATATGCAATAAAGCAGTTGGCGCTGTAAGCCCTATACCTACCTGCCCGGTAGAGTCTACCACCATACGCTCACTGTTATTGGTGCGTATGCGGAAGGTGACATTATCTGTTGTTCCTATAAAGCTCGATGCGGGCGTTGTAGATGCGTTTCCTGTTAATGACCAGTGCCCTGCCGTACCTGCACCCATCGGTAATTTCTTCACTACACCATTATTGATCGTTAACTCACTATCTGCTGAAGTACCTGTTTGTACACCTATCAAAGTAAGTGGATTATTACCACGTATATGCAATAAAGCGGTAGGTGCTGTAATACCAATACCCACCTGCCCGGTAGAGTCTATGACCATATGCTCGGTATTATTAGTGCGTATGCGGAAGGTAACATTGTCTGTTGTTCCTATAAAGCTCGATGCTGGTGTTGTAGATGCGTTTCCTGTTAATGACCAATGACCTGCAGTGCCTGCACCCATCGGTAATTTCTT
>Ga0206886_1131_pt1 | contig 15515 bp, 9 predicted proteins | sample Alteio_BWOrgHeat_92_FD_152952 | JGI IMG/M metagenome (GOLD analysis project Ga0206886, IMG submission 152952) | Enriched cells from forest soil in Barre Woods Harvard Forest LTER site, Petersham, Massachusetts, United States - Alteio_BWOrgHeat_Nextera2 ... | reverse complement strand
CGGCGGGATTGAGTACAGGTAGATCTTCCAGGGCGAATCCCCGCGTTCAAAGACCTTCTCCAGTTTCCAGCCCAGCCTATCGCTGTTGCCGACCTCGACCGCGCTGAGAATGTAGGCCGCCCCCAGGTCGCGCAGGGCGGCCGTGTCGAAGGATAGCTCCTCGACATTGCGTTTCTTGGCCTGTTTCGTGCAGTAGAAGTCGTGCTTAATCTCGCTCGAGAAGAGATACGCCCGGCTGCCCCATTTGTAGAAATAGTCGGCGAACGACTTGTCCTTGGCCAGTTCGTTAGCGATCGCCTTGCCGAAACGGTGCTTGTACTCCAGCGGGTAATCGTAGAAGTAGCCGTCGATGTCATAAAACCCGTTGTAAAGGGCAATGGCCGGATGCATGCCGATGCTGCCGACCCGGTAAGATTCTTGCGGCTTGCCGATGTAGTCCCGGATCGCCGAGAAGAGTTCAGGCGAATAGAACTCGTGGTAAGTCAGCCGCGGCCTCTCAAGCGGATGGCCCCAGAGCGTGGCGACCGCCCGCAGCAATGGGAGTGTCGGTAGGAGAATGAGGAATGCAGTCTGCGCCGCGAGCAATACCACGGCCATTCCTTTGCCGAAACGAGCAAGCTTGCAAATCTGAGCAAGCGCCAAAGCGAATATCAGGCCCCAGAGCGATGCATGGAGCCAGTTTACGCGGCCGAAATTGAAGGCGACCAGGACCTGCAAATGGCTCGCCGCCAACAGACGCCTTGTTTCCTGCCAATCTTGAAATCCGTAGATTAGGGAAATCGCCGCGCAGGCGACGAGTAGCGTGGCCAGGGCACGCCCGGTCCGCGGAGATTTGCGTTCGTCGATAGTTCCTCGCAGGCAGTATCGCCAGACAGCCGCTGCCAGGGCGACCAATACCGCCAACGAAATGAAAGGGAATTGGCAGCTCGCGGCGTGATATTGACCGAAGAGGAAGCTGCCGCCAGCCATCTTGAGGGATTCCGACAGCGACTGAGCGTCCGGCGCAAACTCAGTCCGATGTGAGACGTAGCCGGAAGGTTGCAACTGAGTCAGGAAAAGTCGATAGTTTGTCAATATGTACCCGGCCGTCAACAGCACGAATGCCGCCGCCAGCCAGCCATTGAATCGTCCGCGATGCCACCAGAGATAAACCGTGTAAACGCCTAGAAACGGCACGAGGACGAACCCGACGAGCACCAAACTCGAGAAGAACGGAAACATGGCCACCACCGCCAGGTTCGCAAGCGGTCGCTTAGCCGCGGCCAGATTCAGGACCACATAGAATAAAAGCGGCTGCCCGGCAATCGACAAGCCATAGGGATAAAACGGCAAGAGGGCGAAGCAGAGCGCCGCCCCGGCAATGAGCCAAGGCGGACTTTCCGGCAAGACGTGGCGGCGGAGCAGGAGCGCCATGCCGGCCACGGCGATCAGCCGCAGAAATACTTCATTGGCGACATAGGCTTTAAAGGGACTGACAACAACATAGGGCCAGAGCGGCACATAAAGCTCACTCAACATGCATTTGCGAGGCACTCCGCCGAGTTCGCGGGCGAAGACCGCGTCGCCGGGCGACAAGAGCAGGCCGCTTTTGGCGAAAGTCGTGTATTCCGGGACCAGGACATCGAGGCAATCGTGCGTGATAACGTAGGAGTTTTCCCCGCCGCGATAGTGCCACGCCATATAACCGAGCGTCAGCCCCAGCACGAAGAAGAGCCAACGGCGGAAGGTCCGATTCACGCGCGGCGAATCGGCTAGGACGGATTGGTCTACATTCATGCAAGGCTCAATTCGTAATCGGCCGCGGTCCCAAGTTCAGGCGATCCGGCGCTTGCCAGCGATCCTCAATTGCCGAAAGGCGAGCGGTAGCTATATTGTAGTCCAGGATCGTAGAATCGCAATCGGCGGCCGAGTCGCCTTGGAAGTGACTCCTTCGTTGGCGGTTGCCGTGCCGTCCGTTTCCAGCGCCATACGTCAGTGTCCTCGCCAGGAGTCGAACCTGGTCCTCGACCTTCGCAGAGTCGCGTGCGATCCGCAACACTCCGAGGACATGATCTCGTTGAGCGCCCCGCCGAGGAATCGAACCTCGTCCGGCAGTTTCGAAGACTGCCATGCTCATCCGGCACACCCGCGGGGCAAGTGTCTAGTCCAAGACTTTGAGCAGGAGTGCAAGGATTCGAACCCTGTCGAGCGGCTTTGGAGACCGCGTCCTCTCCCAGGAGGACACTCCTGTACGTAGGTCCTTTCTGCCGGAAAGGACTAATGCGGTTTGAGGCTGAGGAAAAGCGGTTACCTTCTCCAGCTTCGACGCACATTAGTCCCGCCCGGCAGGCGAGACCTACTCCTTCAGCCTCGCATTCCAGTACGCTTCGCTGATGAACTTGGACCAGCTTGCCATCCGCATGGTGTGGTCCGCATACAGCGGCTTCCAGGCCGGACGGACCGGCCGCTTCCGCATCCGCATACGTGCCTGATCCGGCGTGCGGTCGGCTTTTCGCTTGTTGCACTCCATGCAGGCCAGCACGCAGTTCTCCCAGCTCGACACACCGCCTTGCGCGCGAGGTACGACGTGGTCGATGGTCAACTCCTCGCTGCCCGGCTGGGCGCCGCAGTACTGGCAGGCGAAATGGTCGCGCTTGAAAATGTTGCGGCGGCTGAAGGTCACATGGGCCACCGGCAGCCGATCGTAATCGGTCAAGGCGACCACTTCCGGCACGCGGAGCTGGAACCGCACCGCCTGGATGTGGTCCTCGCCATCCCGCGGCCGCAGCTTCGCCCAGTCGTCCCAGGTGTAAAGCTGGTAGTCGGATGGGTCGACGACTCGCGCCGACTCGTTCCACAACAGCACCAGCGCCCGCGCCACGGTGGCGACGTTCACCGGCTGCCAGTTGCGGTTCAAAATCAGCGTCGGCCGCTGGAGCGTCTTAGTCATGTTTCAAATCCTTCGACATTGAACATTGGTCATTGAACATTCGACATTTACATAAAGGGCTATCTGGCCGGAGTTGAACCGGCACCTTCTGATTCACAGTCAGCCGTGCAGAAACCGCTACACCACAGACAGCATGCGAGGCAAAGAAGTTAGGAGTCAGTATTTAGGAGTCAGAATCGACGAGACAAGTTCGCGGCAGATTCTAACTTCTAACTCCTAGTTTCTAGATTCTTTTTCTCTCTCCAGCACCCCGACCAGGAGTCGAACCCGGAACGGCTCGTTAGAAGCGAGTCATGATTTCCATTTCACCATCGGGGCGAAGGGCGGGGAGCAGGGAGCATGGAGCTTGGAGTAAGGCAATCCCATTTACACCTTGCTCCCTGCTCCTCGCTCCAAGCTCCCTGCTCTCCAGCGGAAGGCATGGGATTTGAACCCACATCCCGGTTAAGGGGCACGGTTTAGCAAACCGGCTCGGCCAACCGTATCCGACTACCTTCCGGAAGAAGTCAGAAGTTAGAAGTTAGAAGTCAGAATGTATGCTTTCGTCTTCTTCTAACTCCTAACTTCTCTCAGTGGACCGGATGGGCGTTGAACCCACCACACCGACCTTGCAAGGGTCAGTCGCCTCCTGGGAACATGCCAGCCCGGGCATAGGCGTGAGGCTCTTGAGTCCTGAGGCTTGAGGGAAGGCAAAATACTTGCCCCTCAAGCCTCACGTCTCAAGCCTCAGTTGCAGGCCCCGGTATCGAGCCGGGCGAACCGGCCTTATGAAAGCCAGTTGGGCACCTGCCGCGCCTGCAAGGTTAAAGTTACTCGCCGCCTCTCTCAACTCTCATCTCTTATCTCTCATCTTCCGCAGTGACCAAGGGGAGAGTCGAACTCCCATGCCGTAATCGGCACGACGGTCTGAGCGTCGCGTGTCTACCAGTTTCACCACTTGGCCGGCGTTAGGGATTTGGAGATTTTGGGATTTAGTTGTTTTGCACTCTGCTCCCAAATCCCTAAATCCCTTAATCCCCAAATCCCTCCCCCCAGCAGCCCGTGCGGGAATCGAACCCGCCTCGCCAGCGTGAGGGGCTGGCATGCTGAACCGATAGACGAACGGGCCAAAATCTCAGTACTCCGCAGTCAAGTGCGACGAGCAGGAGTTGAACCTGCAGGATCCGTGGATGACTGGGTTACAACCAGTGGGGCCTGCCAATGCCCAATCGTCGCATGTCGTTTCAGTGGCGCCGGCGAGATTCGAACTCGCATTCACGAAGGTTTGAGCTTCGCCGCTTTGCCGGTTTGCGTACCGCGCCGATCTCTCAGCGCCCTCGACGGGATTTGAACCCGCGATCTCCTGCGTGACAGGCAGGCGAGCACTCCAGGCTGCTCCACGAGGACGGGGGAACGGGATGAGGGATATGTGATGAAGGATGAGAGATCGGAAACCCGATCCCGTCATTGTCTTTCATCCCTCGTCTTTCATCTCTCATCGTTCAATCATGTAGTCCCGGACGGAGTTGAACCATCGTTTCCTGGGTGTAGGCCAGGTGTCGTAGCCATTGGACCACGGGACCAAAGGGGGTAAATGTCGACATTCAAATGTCGAATGACAGACATCGCCTATATGCTTGCATTTCCTTCGACATTCGTCATTCGTCATTTTCTTGCAGTGGAGTCACCGAGAGTCGCACTCGGATCTCTGGATTGCGGAACCAGTGTCTTCCTGTTGGACCATGACCCCGGGGAAGAAAAATGTCGAATGTCGAAATTCAAATGACGAAGGTCAGGCAACGTCCGCCATTACGACATTCGTGCTTTGAATTTCTTTCGATATTCGTCATTCGGCTTTCATTTTCAAGCTGCGGAGGCTGGGATCGAACCAGCGTGAAGACGGTCAGAGCGTCTCATCCTACCGCTAGATGACTCCGCATCATTTCCTTGCTAGACACTCAACTCACAAAAAGGCTCGGGGAGAAAGATTCGAAGCATCGCTCCACGAATCAATTTGGCTGTCACTTGGAATCTGCGTCCCGAAGGGTTATGATACCCCGTATGGCTGTCCCGAATCCTCAAGGTGTCGTTGTACTACAATGGCCACGGCAAGTTACGGTTGTGGCTGGGATAGCCGCAATTATCGGCGGATACGGCTTCTTGTCGTGGATCTGGCCCATCTTTTCTGGACAAGTATTAACCACCGCCAGCACTTTCCAAGTCATCGCCTCTCTCCTGCTCCTACCCGCGGGCGTTGGAATTACTGTTATGAGCGTTCAGACTGTGACAGTCACGCAGAATTCAATCGAAAGCCGCCATTTACGTTTCTGTCGGCGTCTGGATTTTTCCACATGCAAGATTGATCGGGTGATGTCGAATGGCTTCCGCTTGGTGGATGGAAATGGTAAGCGTGTGATGATCAATCATTGGCTCAAAGGTGCTGGAGAGCTATTCGTTCTGATTGCGGAGCGAACTAACCAGGACGCAGACCATCGTCGTGTTTAGACAAATAGGGAAAATGATCGAACCTCCAGTCCGCTCCCGAAAGGTGTTGTAATTTGCGATTGGAAACTTCAGATGGAGGTGTTTTTTGCCGACCGACAGTAGATTATGATTGGAGATTATGAATCGCCAATTTGGTATCTCTCTCTTTACGTCTTCGCTTATATCTAATGCCGATGAGGGCTACATTGGACTAGAATTGACCAAAACGGAAAGGGCTGAATCCAAGCCAGCCGCTCGAATTCTGTTCTGGGACGCCTGCGGACAGTTCGTTTTGGAAACTCTTGGCACCGACGTTCCCTTGGAAATCATTGAGGATTTGATTGCCGAGGCGAAAAGCAAAATAAAGGTGCGTTGAATCTCACGCTAATCCGCTCACACTGTGGTTGTGCCGATTTAGACATATAGGGCAACTGGTGCAACTTTCGTCGCCTGGGTCAAAGCCAGGAAGCTTGCCACTAGCCGATCCCCGAACAAATTCAGAGCGCCTTGTGGGAGTCGAACCCACCTCGCCGGCTTGGAAGGCCGGAACCTTTGCCGCTCGGTCAAAGGCGCATCGGTTGGAGTTCCGGCTTTAGCCGGTGTTCCGCGAACTGCCGGCTAAAGCCGGAACTCCAGCGCGAGCTGCGGCGGCTGGAATCGAACCAGCGTCGGGGCGGTTAACAGCCGCCTACCCGTACCAACACGGATACCACCGCAAAAAGTGCCTCCGTCGGAACCGATCGTATAGCACGACTGTCGCCGCCGCAGAATCGATTTTGTTAGAGACATTAAAAGTCAGGACGGCCGGATTTGAACCGGCGATCTCGTGTTCCCGAAACACGCGGAATACCAGGCTTTCCTACGTCCTGTTCGTCAAAAGCGCCCAGCGGGAGTTGAACCCGCACTTTCGCCATGGCAAGGCGACAGGCTGCCGCTACATCATGGGCGCGTTATGGCGTACTGAATTGTCAAAGATCAAAAGCACCGGGAGGGACTCGAACCCTCGTTGCCGCATTACGGGTGCGGTGTCCTCGCCGCTGGACGACCAATGCGGGCGAGCTATGAGCTTTGAGCGATGAGCAATGAGCTTGCATGGCTCACCACTCGCTACTCACCGCTCATCGCTCAGTGGGACCAGAGGGACTTGAACCCTCACCTGGCGGATTAAGAGTCCGCTATGCTGCCGCTAGCACCTTGATCCCATATGTTTTCTCTTGCCATTAGGCGCGGAAGGAATCGAACCTTCGGCCGGGTCCTTATAAGAGACCTGCTCTCACCACTGAGCTACGCGCCCGTGAGTGGGGTCGAAAGGATTTGAACCTTCTCTCGCCGGATTAAAAGTCCGGTGTGCTGCCGTTACACCACGACCCCGTGGAATGAGTCGAGAGTATGCGTTTCAGCCGGATATCGTTCATAGTCGTTCTCCTCGTCCAATGTCGAAATTCAAATGTCGAATGTCATTCGTCATTTCTCTTTCAGTGGTAGCCCTGAGAGTCGAACTCAGCACTACGCGGTTATCAGCCGTGTCCGGGCGACCGGCCCTCGACTACCATTTGCCAACGTCATTGTCGATCCAGTCGGGATGGCGAGACTCGAACTCGCGCTCTCGTGCTCCCAAGGCACGCGGGCTGCCGCTGCCCTACATCCCGGATCAGTAGCTCGTGCGGGAGTCGAACCCGCCTCTGCGCCTTGAAAGGGCGCTATCCTCAAACCGATAGACGAACGAGCCATCCCTAGGCGCGCACTTTCCACGCAGTTAACGCATGGATTGCCGCGCGGATTTCACGCTGTGGGTCGGGCGGTGCTCGAATCCGCGTCTCCTGGTCTTCAGCCAGGCGCTACACCATCTCAGCTACCGACCCAAACAAAAAGCCCGGCGTCTTAGTGACACCGGGCTTTCGGTATTCTTTGGGAATAGGTACGGCCAAGTGTCACGTGCGCAATGGATAAAAGGGAAGTACATTCGCCGGATGACCGGCGATCGTCCCTTTCCATCCTTGCTGTTCGTAACTTAGCCGTATTGAAGTCATGGCACTTTCTCGCAATTAGCGGCCCGACGAGAGCCGTCATGTGTGTATCTATCGTTTAGACGCCGCCGGTTCTGAAATGGTTCGCAAAAAATCCGAGATTTCCCTGGCCTATATAGAATACGCCGAAAACGGCCGTTTTATTCCCGCGGCGACGGAATGAACTCGAGAAAATAGCTGTTCAACCGGCCGCCGCCTTGCCCGCTATGCCCAATTCCTGGGCGTGCGGTTTAAGCGCATCGATGACGAATTGAATATGGCTGTCCATATCCGTGCCGAGCAGTTCGATGCTGTTCTTGATGATCTCACGGTCCACCTTGGCCGCGAACGCCTTGTCCTTGAGCTTTTTCTTCACGCTCTTGGGCTCCAAGGTCGCAATGCCCTCCGGCCGCACCAGGCAACACGCGATGACGAAGCCCGTCAATTCGTCGCAGGCCAGCAGGGCCTTGTCCATCGTCGTCTTCGGCGGCAAACCCCAGGCCGTTTGATGAAAGGAAACGGCGTAGGCGATTTCCTCCTCGCCCTGCTCGCGCAGCCAGTCGACGATCCGCCGTGGATGGTCTTCCGGCCATTGGTCATAGTCGGCGTCGTGGATCAAGCCGGTGACCGCCCAGGTATCAGGGTCGCCGCCATAGCGGGCCGCCGCCGCTCGCATGACGATTTCCACGCTTCGGGCGTGAGTAAGCAATGAAGGGTTGGTAGTCCAGGCATGGAGTTTTTCGAGGGCTTGCTCGCGCGTGATGGGCATGGCGATCATCCTTTCCGATTGCGGCAGTGCATGAAGTATTTTTGCACGAAGGCAACGCACGGCTGTCCGTTGGCGGCCAATTGGGCGCAGCGGGCGGCGGACGATTTGGCCTTCTCTAACGTGGCCTTGGTGCGGGTGACTACGCCTTCGGTGACATCCTGCTCAATATCGGCCTGCGTCAGGCCGAAGCAGGCGCAGACAGGCGCTGTCGGGTCTTTGGGATAGACAGGCCGGTCCAGCGCGGCCGCGAGCACCATTCGTTCCAGCCCGTCAAAGTAGACGACGCGGCATTGCGGCGAAGGGCAAAAGTTGACCGGCTCCGTTAGCCCGCGCCGCTGCTCGTCGGTAAGATACGACTTTAACGCCTCTGCACCGACGGCGTCGCCCTTGGAACCGCAGCGGGGGCAGTAGTCGGCCGTCTGGTCAGGTTCTCGGACAAAGGCTTTGTTCATGGGCGATTCCGCTTGCGCGCGGCTGATCGTAGCGACGCTCGTGAAGGAATTGTACAATAGAGCACCAGAATCTGCGAGGATGGCTGAGTCCTCGCGATTCTCAGTGCCGTTCTTCCGTTAACGCCAAATGGAGACCTCCTCATGCTCCCCGACCGCTATTACATATCGTTCGTCGCCCTCGCTTTCGTTTGCATCGCCGCCGGCCGTGTGGACGTCGTCGATGCCGATCCGCTGGAGATCGGCAGCTCAGCACCCGAGTTCAAATTGCCGGGCGTAGATGGCAAAACTTACGGCTTGGATTCCTTCCGCGATGCCGACGTCCTCGTTGTCGTCTTCACGTGCAACCACTGTCCCACTGCCCAAGCTTACGAAGACCGCATCCAGCAGCTTGCGGCGGATTACAAGGGCAAGAAAGTCGCGCTGGTGGCCATCTCGCCCAACGATCCCAAGGCGCTGCGACTCGACGAACTGGGCTATTCCGACCTGGGCGACAGTTTCGACGAGTTGAAAATCCGCGCGAAGGAAAGGAACTTTCATTTCCCTTACCTTTACGACGGCGAAAATCAGAAGGTCTCGCGGGCATACGGCCCGGTCGCCACGCCGCACGTTTTCATCTTCGACCGCCAGCGAAAGCTCCGCTATCAGGGCCGGATCGACAACTCCGAGAAACCTGCGCTGGTCACTTCGCAGGACGCTCGCAATGCCCTTGAGGCAATGTTGGCGGGCAGGCCCGTTCCGGTCGAGAAGACGAAGGTTTTTGGCTGTTCAACCAAATGGTCCGACAAGCGAGAGTCGGTCAAGACTTCGCTGGATAAGTTTGCCAAAGAGGATGTCGCACTGACACTTATCGACGAGAAGGGCATCCGTGCGCTGGCGAAGAACGACAGTAAAAAGCTCCGCCTGATCAACGTCTGGGCGACTTGGTGTGGACCGTGCGTGGCCGAGTTGCCCGAGTTCGTCACGATGAACCGCATGTACCGTCACCGCGACTTCGAGTTGGTCACTATCTCGGCCGACGCGCCGGCGGACAAGGATAAGGCCCTCGAAACTTTGCAGAAAAAACAGGTCGCCGCCAGCAATTACTTGTTCTCGGGCGATGACAAGTACAAGCTGATGGATGCGGTGGACGAAAAAGCCGACGGCCCCGTCCCGCACACGATTCTGGTGGCGCCGAGCGGGAAAGTGCTCTATCGCAAATCGGGCCCCTGCGAACCGCGGGCGCTCAAACGGGCGATTGTGGAGTATCTGGGCAGCACGTACAAGTGAGGCGCACGATCGCAGTCGCAGCAGTACACGCTGGCTCATACGCGCCGCGCCTTTGCAGCGTGAATTCGCGCCTTCACGAAACGCATTAGCCGCTCAATGAGCTCGAACTGAGCCAACTCGGCACGCTCTTCGGCAGGTAAACGATCATCCTTTAACTTGTCAAGCAACTCTTCGGCCCTCGCCTGAGTTTGAGGCGATGGACGGAATTGCAGAATATCATCGGTGGATGGGCCGGATGCTAGGAAATCAGCGATTTCCTCGATAGCCCCATGTGTAGTCGGCGCGCTTGCCATCAGACGACTTTCTCTTCATAGTCCGGCGTTCATTGAGAATTTCTACGCTCTTGGATTGAATTCTAGCTGATGTCCTGCAAAAGTTCATTTCTATTCAATCAGCAATCGCTCTAACTGACAATCGCCTTCACTCGCTTGAACGCTTCCACCGCGAACTTCAAATCTTCGCGGCTGTGAACCGCGGATACCTGTGTGCGGATTCGAGCCTTGCCGTGCGGCACGACCGGATAGAAAAAGCCGATCACGTAGACGCCCTCGGCCAGCAGCAACTCGGCCATCCGCGCGGCGAGCGGCGCGTCGCCGAGCATGATAGGCGTGATCGGATGCGTGCCGGGCACGATCTGAAAACCGGCATCGGTCATCTCCTTGCGGAACCAAACCGTATTGCTTTCCAGCTTGTCGCGAAGTTCCGTTGAACGAGTCAGCAATTCGAGCGACTTCAGCGACGCGGCCACGATCGGCGGCGGCAAGGAGTTCGAGAATAAATAAGGCCGCGACCGCTGGCGCAGAATCTCGACGATCTCCCGCCGCGCGCAGGTGTATCCGCCGCTGCCGCCACCTAGTGCCTTTCCTAAAGTACCCGTAAGCACGTCGATTCGCCCTATGACACCATGATACTCGGGCGTGCCTCGGCCGCCTGTGCCCATGAAACCGACGGCGTGCGAGTCGTCGACCATCACCAGCGCGTCGTAACGGTCGGCCAATTCGCAGATCGCCGGCAAGTTGGCGATGGTGCCATCCATTGAAAACACGCCGTCGGTGGCGATCAGCCGAAACCGTGCCGCGCTGGCTTCCTTCAATTTGGCTTCCAGGTCGGCCATGTCATTGTTTTTGTATCGATACCGCTGCGCCTTGCAGAGCCGCACGCCGTCGATAATCGAGGCGTGATTCAGTTCATCGGAAATCACCGCATCCTCGGAGGCGAGGATTGTCTCGAACAGCCCGCCATTAGCGTCCCAGCAGGACGAATAGAGGATCGTATCGTCGCAGCCGAGAAACTCGGCCAGCGCGTTTTCGAGATCCTTATGCAACTGCTGTGTGCCACAGATGAAGCGGACGCTGGCCATGCCGTACCCCCAGCGATCGACCGCCTCGCGTGCCGCCGCGCGGACCTCGGGGTGGTCGGCCAGGCCGAGGTAGTTATTGGCGCACATATTCAGCAACTCATTGCGGCCCGACACGCCGATATGCGCCCGCTGCGGCGACGTTATTACGCGCTCGCCTTTATAGAGGCCGGCGGAGCGGATTTGCGAAAGCTGATCTTCGAGATACTGTTTGATGCGATCATATGGCATTTGAGCAACCTTTGTTTCTTGTCGTCCATCGCGAAACCGCAAGCGACGGTTATCCCTCAACCCTCAACTCTCAACCTTCATCCTTCTTTCCACGTGAGCACGACCTTGCCCGATTGGCCCGAGCGCATGGCGTCGAAACCTTTCTGAAAGTCGGTGTAGTGGAAGCGGTGGGTGACGATGGGGCTGAGGTTCAGGCCCGATTGGAGCATGACGGTCATCTTGTACCACGTTTCGTACATCTCGCGGCCGTAGATGCCCTTGATCGTGAGCATGTTGAAGATCACGGTCGGCCAGTCGATGGCCAGGTCCTTGGTGGGAATGCCCAGCATCGCGATCTTGCCGCCGTGGCACATGTTTTGGACCATGTCGCAGAAGGCCTGCGGATTGCCGGACATTTCCAGCCCCACGTCGAACCCTTCCTTCATTCCCAACTGCTCCTGGCCCCACGCGATGCTGTTTTTGCTCACGTCGACCGCAAGCGTCGCGCCCAACCGCTTGGCTAGGTCCAGGCGATAGGGATTAACGTCGGTCACGACGACATAGCGCGCGCCGGCATGCCTGGCAACGGCGGCGGCCATGATGCCGATCGGCCCGGCGCCGGTTATCAGCACATCCTCGCCAAGAATCGGGAAACTCAGCGCCGTATGAACTGCGTTGCCGAAGGGATCAAAGATCGCTTGCAGGTCGCGGGGAATCGAAGGGTCGTGCAGCCAGACGTTGGTCATCGGCAGCGCGAGGAACTCGGCGAACGCGCCGGGCCGATTGACGCCGATGCCTTGCGTGTCCTTGCAGAGGTGCCGGCGGCCGGCGAGGCAGTTGCGGCATCGACCGCAGACAACGTGCCCTTCGCCGCTGACGATGTCGCCCTCATGAAAATCCTTGACGTTGCTGCCCACTTCAACGATGCGGCCGACGAACTCGTGGCCCACCGCCATCGGCACAGGTATCGTCTTCTGTGCCCAGGCGTCCCAATTGTATATATGGACGTCGGTGCCGCAGATGCCCGTGCGGAGCACTTCGATTAGCACGTCGTTAATGCCCGGCTCTGGCACGGGCTGTTCCTCAAGCCAGATCCCTTCTTCACGCTTGCTTTTGACGAGAGCTTTCATCTTTTTCATTTCTCGACTCCTTCGTAGGGTGGTGTCAAGCGCAGCGCAGACCCACCAAATGCAGTCGTTTCATGGTGGGTCTGCGCTGCGCTCGACACCACCCTACATTCACAAATACGTTACAACCAAAAACAACACCGCGTCGCCGCCGCCAAGGTTCTCGATTGCATGCACGACATCAGCCGGATAATGGGCCGAATCGCCGGTGTCTAACTCGACGGACTCATCCGCTGAGCGAACACGGACCTTGCCTTGCCGCACGGTGAGCAGTTCTTTCGCGCCCTCGAAGTGCGGCTCGCTCTTCAGCGCGCCGCCCTTGTGGAGCACGATTTCATAAAACTCGACCGCTTTCTCCAGGTGCAACGGCGAAAGTGTGCGGATGCGGCAGTAGCGGTCTGAACGAAAATAGGAACTCTGATCGTCGGCACGGATCACGTCCAGGCGGTGCGTGACTGTCGGCAGTTCGATCAACTCATCCAGCGACAGCCCGAACGCCTGGGCGATGCGATAGGCCACGGCAAGCGTGGGATTCGCGCGGCCGCGTTCGATTTCGCTGAGCATCGAGCGGCTGACATCGCACGCCGCCGACATTTCCTCCAGCGTCCAGCCCTTTTTGGTGCGCAGCGCGCGGACGCGGCTGCAAAGGACATCGCCCACGACCTCGGCGGCGCTAGCCGGCTTGCTTCGCATGGGCGACGATTTGCGGCGATTGGTGCTCATTTCCGTTGATCCGGTATACTGGAACTGGATTATACCATATCGGAAATGCGTGTCAATACATTGGAAAAGAATTCCGGAATATTGGATAGGATCTGAAAACGGGACATCTCTGATAATTCAACATGGTAGGTATATAAACATATGTTATCAGATATCATCGCGCGAACTCAGTAATGTCCTCTTGGTTTCTCAAGGCCATTCCTCGACGTTTAGCGACGAGGTTTTTCGGAGGTCGGTTATTTCTTCTTTGCCTCGATTGCTTCAATCGCCGCACGAGCCTCCTTTTCGACGGTCGTCGGCGCGTTGATTTTGGTGATTTCCTTATCGCTCAGCGCTTCGCTAAGAGCGGGAAGTGCTTTGGGGTCCCCGATTTTGCCCAATGTGCGGGCTGCGCTAACCCTCACATTCACGTGTGCGTCCTTAAGCGCCTTCACGACGGTTGGCACGGACCTCGGATTACCAATAATCCCCATCGCTTCTACCGCATGTCGCCGCTGTACCCACGAAGAATCAGAAAGGGCTATCTCGGCCAGAATGTCGAAGCCTTCTGATTCGCCCAGTGTGGCTAGACCATATCCGGCCCAAAGCCGTTCCGTCGGAAAGTCCCGTGCCATTTTGCGCAAGGCAGGAATCGCGCTTTTCTCTCCGATTTCTCCGAGTGAAATTGCTGCTTGGTAACTGATGGTTTCATCTCGCGTGGCCTCGATAAGGGCCGGAACGGCTTTCTTGTCTTTGACTAGCCCCAAGACGTGCGCCGCGTAGCATCTGTCCGCTCTGACCTGTCCTTCGGGATAGGGCTTGCCATTGCTTAGTATAAGGTCTGTTGGACGCGGGCTTTTGTCCTCAAGCTCTTTGAGAATAATGGCAACGCCTCGCGTATCGCCCAGGCCAGCCAGAATCCGTCCTGCATTGCACCTTCTCCGTCTGTCCTCCGTTTGGAGATACTTCTCTATTCTCGGGATGATTGATTTGTCACCTAACGCGATGATCTTCTCGGCAACGTCTACCTGCTGCCAGAAGTACGGGGCGTTTGCGAACGCCTCAAGGAGCTGAGCGACGTTCTTTTGTTTCTCACTGATCGGCTGGGTCTGTTCGGCAGCCTGGCAGGAAACGGTGACGATTGCCACGATGGTCCCGATAAGCAACGATCTCATGCGTTTCCTCCCTCGCGAATAGTCCTCGCCGCCAACGGCTTGCCCGCCCCACGCCGCCCCGGCGAAGGGAAAAACCGGTCAGAGCTATTTTGTCGCATCGATCTCCATACGGGCCGTCCTCGTCGACGGACGGTAAAGTTCAACTTCACTTTCGGCGGCAATCGATCAGCACTTATATCACGCTTTTTCACGGGCCGCAACGTGCCTATCACCAAAAGGTGGCCAGGAGAATAATTTGGCAATAATTTTCCCGCTGGCGCGCGAAAACGTGTCCTCGGCGGCCTGCGCGCCGAATTCCACAACCCATTATGCCATAAGGTTTTGCGTCAAAAGACGCCTTTCTGACATAACCCCTCTACGAGTACATGCACACACGCGCTTTCAGGTCGCAACCCCTTGCGGGATAACGAGTTAGCTCGGCGGGCCAACACCAATAGTTGCAAACATCTGTTAATAGTGTATAGTGGACGCGAAAAGCGATGGATAGTGAGTAGTGAAAAGTGAATAGAAGGGATGAAAGACCAGTTCGCCGCGAAAGGGCGCAAAGAACGCAAAAGGTAAGAGTTGAAGGATGACAGAGTGGGGATTAAGCCACGGATGGAACACCGATTGAACACGGATCGCATCCGTGTTTCATCCGTGGCTACAAACTGTCCTTCGTGTAATTTGCGTGATTCGTGGTCCCCAGTATTCCATTTCCATCTTACCTGAGATAGTGCCTGATGAATTATGTGCAAGGAAAAAAGCGATTAGCCCACCACCATTGTGGCCATTTTTCGAGGCCGTCCTGAGTCGATCCTGTCTCGATCCTGAGTTGTTTCTGTCTTTGTTTTGAGCGCCATAGAGCCGACTTGCGCACCATGTTTACCCAGTTTAACAGAACACCGAAGGCCCGAACCATCGACATAACATCCGTTAACATAATGACTTGCGACGACGCGCGCGTTGCGCACCAGCGGCGCACAAACGCGAAGGCGGTGCGCAACTTCATTGTCGCCGGGCCGGAGAAAAACGCCGGCCGATTTTGCCCCGCCGCGGCGCCTTGCACAAAGCCGCCTA
>Ga0206886_1121_pt2 | contig 15691 bp, 23 predicted proteins | sample Alteio_BWOrgHeat_92_FD_152952 | JGI IMG/M metagenome (GOLD analysis project Ga0206886, IMG submission 152952) | Enriched cells from forest soil in Barre Woods Harvard Forest LTER site, Petersham, Massachusetts, United States - Alteio_BWOrgHeat_Nextera2 ... | reverse complement strand
GACTTTGACATCACGAACCAATCGGACGACCTCCAACCAACTCCTTCTCACGGGTCTTGAATTCACCACCATTCCGCTTCTCCAACTTTTCGATTTCACATCGGATGCCAGCCTCAGCAAGTCCAGCCAGCGTCAAACCCGGCGTCCAATACGAACAGTTCTTTGCGCGTTCCATGAGGTCAATCGGAAGGTGAAGCGTGAATCGGTCTTTCACAACACGAGCGGGCTTGACCGGCGCTTTGACTGGACGCTTTGACGGGGACTTTGCCATGGTGATTGAATGAGAAGGATTGAATGGTGGTATGAAATGCTTACCTTGGCGTCATTCTATCAAGCAGCCAGTGAAACCATTGCCGCCACCTCACCACCCAAATCATTCCGATTGTCGTCGTAGATTGCCAATGTCCGAATGTCCTTGTGCCGACTGAACCGTTGAACCGCCCGCACATTCCCATTGGTTTTGTCCAAGGCTGATGTGATGGACGCATGACGAATTCCGTGCGGGCGTGCAGTTAGACCCACATCCTTGCCCAACTTTTTGATGATGTGATACAGACCCGCGCCTGTGATTCGCTGACCTTTGTTGGCGTGATTCATGTTTGTCAAAAGTGCTCCAGCCTCCCCACCGCGAACAGCAATCCAATCACGAATGGCACACATGGTCGAACTCGGCAATGTCAACTTTTCCTTCTCACGCCGACCTTTTCCCATAATGAAAATGGTTCCAGATTGAAGGTCAACATCCGACAAATCCAGTGAAACAACTTCTTCACGACGCAGCGCCAAATCCCACAATAGGCGGAGAATCACACGGTCTCGAACAGCCTTGGTAGATGAACCTGTGACACCCGCCAGCATCGAACGAAACCCATTCAACCCAGTGCCAGTGGTATCCCGGTACTTCTGGCTTTTCACACTTTGGAGTTCGAGCGTCCATGTGACCAGCCCCAATGTCCGAGCCAAGTGAACCAGTGACCTCAAAGAAGCAAGATGGCGATTGACGGTGGCGGGAGTCAATCCCTTTTCAATCAGATATGACCGGTAAGACAGAGCCATTTCATTTGCTCCTCCGTGACCCCGCGAAAACAACATTTCAGATGCTTGGTCAATGGATGAAGCACCGACAAAACAAGCAAAATCTTTCAGGTCTCTGCCATAGGCTTTGATGGTGGTCGGGGACTTGCCGGACAGGAAGACTTCAACCAAGCGTGATGCTGATGGGGTGTAACAAGTCGGAAACACAGGATTGGCGGTGGCAAGTTCCATGGCGGCTTCTCCAAAAGATGAATGAACTGATTCAACGCCCCCACCGACATTCAATCCTCGTCCAACATCATCACCGTCATCACAGGGTCAGTCGTATCACCAGCACCAATCAAAGCCCACATTTTCTCGCCGCAGTAGTCGAAGTAAACCGTGTCCGATTCCTGCGCCTGCCGATGAATAGCACCCAAGATGGTCAACGCCAAATCTTCCACGGTCGCCATCTCGTTGGTCTCCACCAGTGCCCAAACCCTCGATGTCACAGCCACCGGCACCTTGAACCAGCGTTTGACCGAATCCGTGACCTCAACCAACACCCCATCTTCGATTGCCTGCGCTCGGGTGTAACTGAATATGACATCACCAAGGTCTAATTCAGGGGCAGGAATATCGGCATGTGATTGAGATGATGACATGGCGGCTCTCCGAAGAGGTTTGTTTCGCTCGATGAATTGGATAATGCGCGAATGGTACACATTTAATACCTATTTGTCAACAACTACAATGTACACCTATTGAACCGGTGGATTGGATGTGCGTATCATTGAATCTGCCTGATACCCATCCCAATCAAAAACCCCGACCATCAAACAGTCGGGGTTTCATTTTGGATTCAACTTTGACCGGGCTTACTTGACCTTCCAGGAGCCATTCTTCCCCTTCACCCCGGATGACTCGGCTTTTCCATCGCGGTTCAACTTCAACAACGCCGACCGCACCACCATCACCTCGGCACCCACAGCCGTAGCAATGTCAGCAATCTTGGCACTCTTCTTTTCGACCAACACCTTCAACACATCACCCGACAACTTCGCCATCTCGACCTTGGTCAAACGCTTTTGCTTCGACTCCCCTTCAACCTTGACCTTCTTGGCGGAACCCTTCACCGATTCCTTCAATGCCAGAGGCAACTTCAATGTGTGAGCGATATGCAGGAGAGCCAAAGCCGCTTCTTGACGACGAGCAACCGTACCATCGGGCTGATTGGCTTCGAGGTCTTTGACCACAGCCTTCAATGCCGCAGCCACCTGTGGGATGCTCGCGTGTTCAATCTGCTTCTTCACTTCGTCAATTTGAGCCTGATATGCGCGTTCTTCGGGAGATTGAAGTTCGAGAAAAGCAGTAATCTTCGAGGTCAAGGTCGGAGTGAGTGCGTCAATGAGATGTTGTTTGGACATGATGATATTTCCTGTGGGTTGATGCGATGTTTCTAAATGCGGAGGTCGGAATTGTACGAATTACGCCGAAAAAGTCAAATATCTATCTCATTGGTCGGATTGGATAACTGTTCAATTGGGGGCTTCACATAGAACTTTTTCCGAAAGACCAGCAGAGAAATGAGCCATGGAATGTACAAATACCACAGTGATATTCCAAAAACAGGCGCAATCAATAGCGTCCACCACATCCACGGCTTTCGATACTTGAATGCGCCAAAAGCAATGAGCACCAGCAGCAATCCGAGCAGTCCGACGCCCAATCCAATGGTTGTGACAATGAGCGAGTTGCTGATGTCCTGGCTCATGGATGCTTTGACTGATTCTTCAGATTCGCCCTCCATGATTTTGTTGAACGACTTGAACATGGCGATGGCGGTCATGACGATTCCAGCAGTCGGAGCAAACATCAAGACCGAACCAACGATGGCAAGGATTCGACCCGATTTGTTGGATGGTGTTGGCGGCATGGGTGGAGTATCGGTCTGTAAGTTGAATCGGTCAACCAAAAATTGCGCCAATAAATATCCGTATCACCACCCTCAAAGGAACCATCAAATGCTCAAGTCCAACCCTCCCTCCAAGTCCCGCAGCGCTTACACAGTCAAAGTCTTTTTGGGCGAAATTTGGATGGTCTTTCGGACAGGCTGTTTGCCGCCTCGGTTTGCTCGACTCGGAATCACAGCCGCTAAATAATAGACCTCAAACAGAAAGCACTCTCATGTCTACCCCGCTAACCCTTCTCACCTTCACCATGAAATTCCAATACTTTTGCTACCCACCCTTCCTCAATGTGCAGCAATCCGACCTTGAACATGCCATCGCCACCTATGCCATCGAGTAGTCCAAGGTCGATGATTTGACGGTCAAGAACGGCGAATTGAAATGGAAGTCGAAGGAGTCGGATGGGTTTGAGTTTGCCAAGAAGATTGCGCTGGTTTCAAAGGGTGGAACGGTCGTGATTCAATAGGTGAAGCAACTCTCCAAGGTCGAGCAAATTCACATGCTGGTGTACGAAGATGGCGAGATGACGGATGAACTGGTGTGGTGCGAGCCAAGTTGATTTTTCATCCGCATAAATACTCCTGTCAACCAACCTCTTTCAGAAAGCCCATATGCCGACCACTTGCACCTTCATTTTGACCATCATTCAACAGCCGGTTTCATGCGAGGAGTACGATGGGATTTCTCTCGCATTGTTGCCTTTCCCCGAGCATCAAATCCAAATCTTGCATGACCACCAAGACCCCATGAAATTGCGCTGGAAGTCAAAATACGACGATGGGATTGAGTTCGCCTACCGGGTTTCTCGAATCTTGAAGAATGAGGTGAGGGTCGAAGTGGATGATGGAACGCGCTGTGACCACATGACCTTCAAGGGTGGTGTGGAAGTTGAAGAGCCGGCCTGATGAGAAGTTTGATTTTTGGGCTGAGACCATCTTTGGGATGGTCTTTTTTATTTGGCTATCGAAGGGGCGGCTGTGGACTTCTGTTGCTGGTCAATTCCAAGATTCTTCAACACATCTTTCGCATATTTATCTCCCTGTGCTGCTGCCTTCCAATACCACTTCACGGCTTCCACTTCGTCTTTGGAAATACCTCTGCCAGTAAAAAGCATGTAACCAAGTTTACCTTGTGCATCAGCATTTCCTTGTTCGGCCGCTTTGCGAACCCACTTCACGGCTTCTACTTCATCTTTTGGAACACCTCTACCGTTTACTAGCATGGAGCCAAGACATTTTTGCGACAAGGCATCACCCTGTTCAGCAGATTTCCGATACCACTTCGCCGCTTCGACTTCATCTTTGGCAACACCACCAATGCCCGTTTCATACGCATAGCCAAGATTTTGTTGTGCATAAGCATTCCCATGCTCCGCAGCCTTGCGATACCACTTCAAGGCTTCAATATCATTTTTGGTGATGCCTCCAACACCATGTACATAGGCAAATCCCATCCTTTCTTGCGCCTCCGCATCTCCTCCTTCGGCGGCTTTATGGAACCACTTTACTGATTCGACTTCATCCTTGCCAATGCCTCCTGCGCCATTGGCATAGGCATATCCAAGGCGCATTTGTGCATCAGCATTTCCCTGCTCAGCAGATTTTCGAAACAACTTGACGGCTTCGACAAGGTCTTTGGAAATGCCGCCAATCCCGTAGGCAAAAGCAAATCCCATCTGGTCTTGAGCCAATGCATCCCCTTGGTCTGCTGCCTTGCGGAACCACTTGACTGATTCGGCGGAGTCTTTGGCGACGCCACCAACACCATCGGCGTAGGCGATACCAAGATTTCTTTGCGCATCAGCATTTCCTTGCTCGGCAGCCTTGTGATACCACTTCAATGCCTCGGAAAAGTCTTTGGCGAGACCGCCTCGTCCTTGGGCAAAAGCGTTTCCCATTTCATCTTGGGCTATTGAATCACCTTGCTCTGCGGCTTTGCGATACCACTTCGCGGCTTTTGCATCATCTTTGACAAGACCTCCAAGACCATGGACATAGGCAAATCCGAGGCCTCTTTGCGCACAGGAATTTCCTTTTTCTGCCGCCTTATGGAGCCACTTTACGGATTCGGCGTCATTTTTGACAATGCCTCCAACGCCTTTGAGATAGGCGAATCCAAGGCGCATTTGCGCATCTGCATTCCCTTTTTCTGCCGCTTTGCGATACCACTTGACCGCTTCGACAAGGTCTTTGGGAAGACCGCCAACTTCGCCCGCAAAAGCATTTCCTATGGCGTCTTGAACCAACACATCCCCTCCTTCTGCGGCTTTCATGAACCATTTTGTTGCTTCTGTGGCATCACTTGGAACACCATGACCATTGGCAAACATGGCTCCCACATTGAACTGCGCATGTGTATTTCCTTGGTCGGCAGCCTTCCGATACCACTTCATCGCCTCGACATAGTCCTTGGTCACGCCACGACCAAATTCAAACATGACTCCATATTTGAACTGTGCGTCAGCATCCCCCTGCTCCGCAGACTTCCGAAGTGACTTCACCTCTTCGGCGTCTAAAATTGCATTGAACTCCGCATCATTTGCCTGGGCAGAATCAACATGGTCGGATTGCGCTGGTTTCCCATCCTCCGCCAAGACAGGCTGTAGGAAAGTCATCACAGAAATACCCATCGCAAGCACCACTCCGATGCGTCCATAGCACTTTTTCCGGTATTTCATGGCGATTTTATTGGTGAGTGTCTGGAACAAAATACAATTCCAAGTCATTCGAGAGGCTAGGGACATAAGTGTTGGAACCGATGCGCAATGGGCGCGGGTGAACACCATCCGTGAAATCGACTGAAGTTACCGGGGTCTTTCCCTTCACGCTCTTGATTACGACCACCGTGGATTGCTGGCAGTCCAACAGATACATTTGACCATCCCCTTCTATCTCTGCATCAAGTTGAATCCCCTTGCTTTTGGCAATCAATTTTGCACTTTGCGGAACAAGTTGCGTGCTGCATATCACAGTTTTTTCTACCGTCCGCGTAGTGCCTCCTCCACCGATAGAGAAAACACATCCTGTCAAAAAAACACAGGACGAGGCAACGATGCCAAGATGCAGGGGAAGGTTGGATGGTTTCATAATTTTTCTGGAGGCAAGGGCGAAGAGATTGAGTGAAGTCCGCAGGCAGATTCTAGTCCAACGAACGCTTGGTGCTGACGATGCCCGCTCCTTTGGCGTAGCGGATGACATTGACGATGAGTCGGATGCCTTCGTACACGACACCCATAACAACGAAAGCAAAAATAACCTCAATTGCACGAGCCGACAATGCACGGGAATACCCAAGATGTTCAGCATTAAAGGCACCGTAGGTTTCCGCCCTATAAAGAACGAAGATGGCACCCGCAAAGATGAGCCAGACCAGAGCCGTAAATGCGATGACCGCCGTGATGACAATGTAGACCCGAAACGATGACATCATGACGGCTGTGAACAGGGCAATGAAAACAATGGCGGCGTTGATATGAATGAGGTCGCCGGAGAGGGTTCCAGAACTGATGCCCAGACCCACGATGACGAGGATGCCAACCACGACCGCTGTAAGCAAAGCGGCAAGGCATACCCCAATGGTTGATGCGGTTGGTTTCATCACGGATTCGCCTTCCCCCTACGCATATCAATCTGTGGACGAAATGCCATGATGATGCCACATGGCAATCCAATGACAAAGCCCGTAATCAAAGAGGCTTCCCAATTACTCCATCGCCACCATGGACGGAAAGCCCAGCAAAGGGATACATCTGTCGCCGCTGGAAGCGTAGAACCCCAACAACACAGAAAAAAACACAACACTCCCGCGACTCCGCCAAAAATGCAGAACCACAGGATGCCGCGCTTGAAGTTGGGGTACGCCATGGGACACTCAGTTCTCACCGCTTGAATTGCTCCGAGTCATCTCGGAAATCTTTCAATGCACGGTCAACCACACGGCGAATCTGCTTCTCGATTTCGTCCGCATTTTGCCGTTCTGGAGGCAATGACATCCAGCAAAATTGAATGGCTTGACGCACCAACTGGTCAACCTGTTGCGGACTGAAAAATGCCCTCATCCGAGCGCCAGCGTCAGGGTCTTCATGATTGATTGGGATTTCCATAGATGGCTCCGATAGGTTCTTGGGAATTGGGCTGATGCATGGTAGGTCATGACGGCAGCACCTCAAAGAAAAACCTGACATCCAAGGCATGGACACCATCATTGGCGACTCCTATGATTGGCACATGCCATCCCCCACCACAAGTAAAATTTCGACCCTGGAAAAGTTCGTGTCAGCAAGTCTGGCTATGGTCTTCGCAATTACTCTCCTTGCTATCAGCGGGCGCATGATATTTTGGGGCGTAACTCACAACGATTCATTTCTTGTTGGGTGCGGGGTTGTGTTTGCGGCAGCCATTAGCATTGGAACCATTCTTTCCTTTCGACAAAAAAACACTACGCCCGGCAATCCTCCAGCAGGCAGTCCAGAGTGGTTGGAGTGGACGCCCTTGGCAGGATATCCATGGCGCTCTCGAAAAATGGTGACGACCGCAGATGGCTCTGTGCGTACCACCACATCCATTTCAGAGTGGGCAGGCGTACTTATCAATGGTCTGGGATGCTTCTTTTTGATGTTCCTTGGCATCGGGAGACAACATGGGCAAGCCATTCTATGGGGGGAAATAGGCATGGTTATTTTGGCTGTTGCCGTCTATGGCTGCTCCATTTTTGATTTGTTTCGTCGAACATTTTTTGGACTGGTCTTCGATGTCAAAAGTCAGATGTGCCGCCACCTTGGAGTCAAACGAAAGGACATCCCATTTTCAGATGTGCATGGGGCGCAAATCATCAGAATCGGTGCTTTGAGCGGGTTTGTCTACCAGTTGGCTTTGGTACTGAATGACCAAAGCCGCATCTTGATAACAAAAAATAATGACCTCGCCAAAATAGAAGTCGAGGCACGGAGGCTGTCGATTGTTTTGGGAAATGTGCCGGTCTGGAAGCAGGTTCCGTGATGTGGTTGAATTCCTTTATTCTGAGAAACATGAAAACAGCCCTGACACCGCTCGTCCTCGCCACAGCCTTCGCCATCTCAACCGGATGCACGAGCACTTCTCCCGTGGCAGAGGACAAACAGGTCAATGTAATTTCTGCCGTCTTGAAAAATTCAAAGTCGAGTGACTTCGAGAAACAGGCTGCGGTTCAAAAGTTGAAGGAATTGGCTGAACAAGGCAATGCAGCGGCACAAGCCCTGTACGGGGATTGCTTGCTTTTCAACACACCGATGGATGCAGGTGATGCCGCTGACAAAAATGCCCCGAATATTTTTCGCATCGAGGACGACAAAGAAGCGGTGAAGTGGTATCGCAAATCCGCAGAACAAGGAAATGCAGCGGGACAATTCGGCTTAGGCTGCTGCTACCTCTGTGGACGAGGTATCCAGCAAGACTACAAATCCGCAGTAGATTTACTCAAAAAATCCGCAGCCCAAGGACATGCCGATGCACAATGTGATTTAGGCACCTTGTTCCAGCAGGGTCTTGGTGTATCCAAAGATGAAACCGAAGCAATCAAGTGGTGGCGGTTATCGGCAGAACAAAAAAATCCGGGAGCGCAAGCCACCCTTGGCTGGTGCTATCTGACTGGAACGGGTGTTCAAAAAAATGAAGTAGAGTCCGTCAAATGGTATCGGTTGGGAGCCGACCAAGGTAATGCTGATGCGCAAATTGGTCTTGGCACTGCTTATTACTACGGCCAAGGCGTTGCCAAGGACTTCAAAGAAGCAGCAAAGTGGATTCGGATGGCGGCAGAGCAAGGAAATTCGCACGCACAAACTATCCTTGCTTGGGACTATGTGACTGGAATTGGGGTGCAAAAGAATGAATCCGAAGGAGTGAAGTGGTATCGGTTGGCGGCAGACCAAGGTGATACCACCGCACAAGTCAGCCTTGGAGCCGCTTATTACTACGGCAATGGTGCAGCCAAGGACATCAAAGAAGCAATCAAGTGGTACCGTCTGTCTGCCGCCCAAGGAAACCCGCAAGCACAAGCCATGCTTGGTTGGTTCTATTTGACTGGAACAGGCGTTCAAAAAGATGCAGCCGAAGCATTCAAGTGGTCTCGGTTAGCGGCTGACCAAGGTGATGCCGATGCGCAGTACCGACTGGGAACCATGTTTGAAACAGGACAAGGAGTGCCCAAGGATGAAATCGAAGCGGTGAAGTGGTATCGCAAATCCGCAGAGCAAGGTTTGGCTATGGCACAAGACTGGTTGGGACTAAAACTCATCCAAGGTGCAGGCGTCCAGAAAGATGAGGTCGAGAGCGCAAAGTGGCGACGCAAAGCCGCAGAACAAGGCTATGCACCCGCACAACTCGCCCTAGCAGGAGCACTCGCATATGGGATAGGGGTTCCAAAAGATGAGGCCGAGGGCGTCAAGTGGATGCGCAAAGCGGCAGAGCAAGGATTAGTAGATGCGCAATATGGGATGGGATACATGCTCGAAAAAGGGCAATATGGCGTTTCAAAGGATGAAGCAGAAGCGGTGAAGTGGTATCGCAAGGCTGCGGAGCAGGGATATGAAAATGCCAAGGAAGCCCTGCACCGTCTTGGTCAATGAGTCCGCAAACAGCACCCATGAGTAACCCACGAACCCTCAAACTCATCATCGCCGCCCTTCTGATTACGCAGGTGGTATCCCTCGGTTTCATCGTCCAGAATTGGGCAAAAGCCAAAGTGCAAAACCTCCAATGGGAAGCACAGGTATACGGCGATTCTGGAATGGCGGGGACTCTGAAAGCGATGTCAGATTTCCAGAACGGCAAACTTCGCATTCTTGAAATTCAAGGTGCCAATGACCACTTGAAATACTCTGGCAAGACCGATGGTGTGTTCGAGATTTGGGTTCCACAGTTCTATCCATCGCTTGGGCACCCTCATCAACTTGCGACCGAAACATATGTGAAGTTTTACAACTCGAAGATGCGTTACATGCACGAGCATCCGGATGATTTTGTTGGGAAAGAAAAGGCGGCCAAAGCCGATAGCCGTCAAAAATAGTGGTGGCATCACTCCCAAGATACACTTGCTTCAACTTGCACCATCGAACACGCGAGGCGGTCTCGCGTTAGGCAGCATCAAATGCGGATGAAAGGAACCAACAATGGAATGTCTTGAATCCTTCGGCATGTATTTGGGAATTGGTCTCGCCATCGGTATCCCAGTGTGGGCATACTGGTCTCAACGAGCAAAGATAGAAATTGAAAAAGAGAAAACCAAACAACTGGAACTTCAACTGAAAATGAAGGTCGCCCAAGCAGATTCATCAGGGAACCTTGATTAGTATATTTTCCCAACTGCCGTCCATCCCCCACTCCAACCACTGGAAATCCCATGTTCGTCACCACCACATTCACCATCGAAGGCTACAGCATCGTTGATTACAAGGGACTCGTTCGCGGCATCGTCGTTCGGTCGCCAACCATCTCCCAAGGCATCATGGGCGGCTTCAAGAGCATCCTGGGCGGTCAGATTGGTGCATATACCGAGATGTGCGAACAGGCTCGTCAGCACTCCTACGACGCGATGCTTCAACATGCGGAGGAACTGGGAGCCAATGCCATTGTTGGTGTCAGATACGACGCGGCAGAGGTCGTTTCTCAAAGTGCCGCATCCGAAGTGCTGTGCTATGGAACCGCAGTGGTCATCAAGAAAATTTGATGGTAGCCAGATTACTTCCACCGTCCACAAGGAATACCCCATGATTGCGTTCAAAATCGAAGTCGAAGGACAAGACCCCATCATTGCGGGCACCGAAGATTGGCACGTCCTATCCCTCGGCCTCACTGCAATTCGAGGCAAACGAGGCAAACATGACCACCCATATGAACGCGTCCGAGCCGACGATTGTAGTGGCCCACCAAATCCGGAGGGACGGACAGGTTATCACGCCGCAAAAAGTTTAGCGTTCAACAGGCCTGCGGCGTAGGCAGCCTCGAACGATTCGGGAGTTTGTTGACCAAGGGTTTCATGGCGGCGCATGCGGTTGTAATAGACATCAATGTATTGCCACACGCTGAACCGAGCATCTTCCAAGGTGGAGTAGTTGCGCCGGTTGGTCCACTCGTGTTTGAGCGACCGGAAGAACCGCTCGCTCACGGCATTGTCGTAGCAGCAGCCGGTGCGACTCATGCTGCATGACATCCTCAACGAGACAAGCATCTGCTGGTACTTGTCGCTGGTGTATTGGCAGCCCCGGTCGCTGTGATGCAGCAGGTTGGGGCCGGGACGGCGGGATTCCACTGCTTTGCGCAGGCAGCCTTCTACCAGTGATGTTTCCAGCGTCTGGCCCATTTCCCAGCCCACCACCTTGCGGCTGAACAGGTCAAGCATCATGGCCAGGTATACCCAGCCTTCCGCCGTCCAGATGTAGGTGATGTCGGTCACCCACTTCTGGTTGGGTCCGGTGGCCGTGAATTCCTGGTTGAGGGTGTTGGGTGCGGGCATTTTGCTGGGGTCGGATTGGGTGGTGATGGGTTTGTACTTGCGCTTCGGGTCGGCGCCCGACAAGCCCATGTCGGTCATTGCCGCCTGCACTGCGTTGCGGCAGGCCTTGGGCAGTTCAGGGCGTTCCAGCAATTCTCTGGCGATTTTCCGGCTGCCCGGAATGTCGTGTTGCTCGGCATGAATTTGTTTGATGGCGGCTTCAATTTGCTGGCGCTGAACCGTCCGCTGACTGGGTGGCCGGGTCTGCCGGTCGTAGTAGGCAGAGGTTGATATCTCAAGCAGGCGGCACATCATGGTGATGGGGTAGATGACCGCATGTTCTTTGACCCAGGCGCACTTCACGGCTTGAGGCCCGCAAAGTACGCCGTGGCTTTTTTTAGGATTTCACGCTCCATCTCGGTTCGGCGCAATTGCTCACGGAGCCGTTTGTTTTCAGCAATCAATTCAAGGTGGCTGGCATCAGGGCCGCAAGCGGCGGGTTTTCGGCCGTATTGGACATGCCAACGATGGATGGCTGATTTGGCGCATCCAATCGCCTTTGCGGCGGCTTCTTTGGTGTAACCCTCTTGGTCAATCAGCCTGACCGCATTTTGCTTTTGCTCGTCGGTAAACCGATTGCGTTTTGACGAAGGAACTGGGGTGGTGTGTGGAGAGGTCTTGGGAGGCATCGAAAGGCCCTTTCAGGAGGTTGCTCCGGGGATTATCCCGGTCGTCCGTCCCTCCGGATTTGGTGGGCCACTACAGTCCAAGGAAGGGGCAACTGTCAGACAAAGTGAGGCCGGAGGTTCTGGAAACTAAGCAACGGGAAGGGCGTGACCGCGCCCTGTTCTACCTGCTTGCCATGAGCACCGGCCTGCGCGTGGATGAAGAGCTGGGAACCCGGACAGTTGGTGACTACGACCGGGAAGCCCGCTGCCTCTGGCTGGCCGCCAAGGACTCGAAGAGCGTGAAGTCCGCAGACATGCCGCTCATCCCATGGGTCGCCGACCGCTTGGAACAGCACCTTGACCGGCGGCTGGCGGACCTTCAAGCCCAGGCCAAGGATAAGGGTCTGGCCATCCCCCTCCGCCTCCCCCCCCGAGGAGCTGTTGATCAGGGTGCCGACCATCAGAACATTTGATCTGGACCTCAAGGCCGCCCGGATCGAGAAGAAGGATGCCCGTGGACGCACCCTAGATCGCCACTGCCTGCGGAAGACGACGGCCACCTGGCTGCAAGCGAACGGCGCCGATCCCCGGACCGTCCAAGCGGTGATGCGGCACTCCAGTCTCGAACTAACGACCCAGACATACATGGATGAGGATCTGCTGGATCGTCGCGAAGCCTTGAAATCCATGCCGGAAGTCAAGGTCCCAAGCATGGAGCAGGCACAACAGACACTGGCCACTGCCCAAGCAAAGGAAGTCAAAGTAGCCTGACCGCAGGCACGAACACACCACACCGGAGCGGGCTGGAGAAATCCAGCCCGCCCTTTTCATTTGGATGCAGAGGGAAACAGAGCCAAAACCAACGACATTCAGCCTGAGGCAAAAAGCACCAGAAAAAGCACCAGAGCTGGCGTCCACTCTTGGGTATTCCTGTCCATTCCTGACCACTTGGCCACTTTGGGTCAGGGTTCAAGACACCCAAGGCAGAGATCAACAAAACCATTTGAAACACCGAGAAAACAATCAAAAACCGCTTCTTTTCAGAAGCGGTTTCATGAAGCGGGCGAAGGGGTTCGAACCCTCGACATTCAGCTTGGGAAGCCGAGATGCTCCCACTCTATCTGAAGAATTAACAACGAATTGGAACTGTCTAAAAATCCAGTAGCCACCAGGGTAGCCACCGATTGCAAACCGCCGTAGAGCACGCTCAGAGCGCAAGCCACTTCATCGAAGGTCACCCTCTCCGGCCGCTCCTGCAAGGGGGCGACCTTGTTTTAGCCAATAGACTGTGCTTACGGCCCAATGGAGTAGATCCGGCGCAGGTCCGTCAAGATCATCCCCAGCGGCTGGCTGATTCCCAGTTGCTTCGGATCCGGCACGTCCGCCTCCAACACAGCCAAGAACGCCCGCAGGTCATCTTGGACGACTGTGGGCGCTGCCTGAACGGCTGCGGGATCAATGATCTGCCAGAGACGAAGCACATCGCCCCGGTGCTTGCGGATGTCCTTGCTGTCCACCGCTTCGCCCGCTGCCTTGCGCCGTGTGAGGTCAAGCCAAGCCTTGGCCTTCAGCGCGATCAGGCATTCGGGACCGATGAGCGGCACCCCCTGGACCAGCCGACGGCCGGCGCGCAGGAAGTGGTAGTAGTCGTCATCCAACAGGATGGCTGACAGGCTGGATGCTTCGTCCCCGACGGGGATGGGCGTCAGCTGGCCATCCTGCGCCGGCCCCAGGATGTCCGGGCGGCGCGAAAACAATTCGAGCATGTGGGGGTAGCCCGCCTGCGCCGGCTTTTTGAACCTGTAAAACTGGCGCGCGCCATCAGCCTTCTCCTGGACCTGGTATCCGCCAACGCGGACAAACGCGAAGAATGTCCGCGAGAACGCGCTGTCCAGAGTCTCGATGGAGAGGACGATGTCCAGATCTTTCGTGGCGCGAAACAGCAGGCCTGCTTCTTCCATGAGCAGGTCGCACGCCGCGCCGCCGATCAGCGTGTACTGGTCGACGTGCGCCGCAAAGTGGTCGCGAAACTGGGCCAATCCTTCGACCATGGCGGTCCTTTCAGCAGGGTATCGAGCGCGGCTTCCACCCGTTCATCTGCGATGGCGGCGAGCGAGAGCCAGAGGGAGACGGAATCGACCACACCGTCGCGGGCGAACAGGTCCGGAGGATAGGTCCAGACTTCGACTTCCGTGATGCCGGTGCCACCCTCGGGGTATTCCTCAAACCCGGGTGCATTCCGGGCCAGCTGCCACGCCGTGCGGTCCAGCGCCACCACCGGCCACGGCGGGGCGGCAAGCATGGTGTGCCTTGCCAACGCAGCCTCGCCCGCTACCGGATGACCTGCGGCCGCTCCCAGCGCGGCGGCCTTCACGAAGTGCCGCTCCTTGACCGGGCTCGACAGCCACGGCCAGACTTGCGCCCAGAACGCCTGCACGTCATCGGCACGGTCCAGCAGCCGCTCGCGCCCTTGGCGACGAACCTCTCCCACTCCGGCGGCCTCCAGTTCGTCAAACGCCCGGCCAATTGTCATCTTCGAGTAGCCAAGGCGGGCGGCCAGCAGCGTGGGCGTCCGCACCGCCGCAGGTTCACCCAGCAGAAGATCGAGGACGAGCATCTGTGCAACGACCCCCAGTTGCTCGGGCTTCTGGCGGAGGCGCCGAACATGTTCGCGCAGGTCCATCCCCAGCATCGGCAGGTAGAGCTGACTGCTAGGGACGATGAACGACACCTTGTGCTCGATCAGTCGCCGGCGGTTGATCGGGGTCATGCGCTCGCGCACGTACACGACGCTTGCGCCGGCCTTGGCCTCGACCTGGGCGAGTTGCTTGCTCAGCCGCGCGGCCGAGATTTCATCCGCTGCGGTGTCGAAGATGAAAAGGAGACGGTGACCCAGCAGGACCCCCTCATGGAACCCGTAGGTATCGCGCAGGAACGGCGGCAGGGTTTGTGCACCCGCCCACGGCGACAGGACTACCTGAAGCCCAAGGGCTTCGCGCAGGTAAGTCTTGGTTGGCAAGAGAAGATGTGCCATAGATGAATGATAACATAAAAAAGAACTAAAACATACAAAATGTTATTATTCTTTATTTTGATACTCAAATCGAGGTGCCCCCTGCTTCCAAATATGCATTTGCAGCCAACCTGTGAACCTCTGCACGTATTTCCAAAAGACTTTCCCCGGAAGTATGAGGGTCGAGCGCCATGACTGGAGACCGCGCCTCAAATGCGGCGCGCAGTGCGCGCTGTGCGACAATCTGAAGATTTCCCCCGTTATGGGAGAAATTGTAGGTCGCCGAAATCATGAGATACATGTCGTCGAAACAAGAGAAACTGGTGGCAACCTGATCATCAGAGGGGCTCGTAAATTTGCCGGCATATGCCCACACATAGGCCACGGCACATGCGATGGCAGGGGCTTCTGTACGCATTGGGGCATTTCTCAGCAGCACATCAAGGTTATTCCAAGCAAGACTGGCAAGCTGTTCTGCCAGAACTACATTCCCGTTCTCAAATGCAGCAGCACTCGCGCTGGCAACTACAACCAAAACATGCGCGACTCGGGGCAGCGAC
>Ga0206886_1130_pt1 | contig 15713 bp, 15 predicted proteins | sample Alteio_BWOrgHeat_92_FD_152952 | JGI IMG/M metagenome (GOLD analysis project Ga0206886, IMG submission 152952) | Enriched cells from forest soil in Barre Woods Harvard Forest LTER site, Petersham, Massachusetts, United States - Alteio_BWOrgHeat_Nextera2 ... | reverse complement strand
GGTAGCCCCTCCAAACAAGGGAAAAAGCTAAAGCCATGGGCTATCAAGAATTTTGATCTTTCTGTTTCTTATACAAACCAGTTAAAACATAATCCTACCATATCAGAAGACAGACTCGCTACTTCTAAATTAGGACTAGGTTATACCTATGCTATTAAAGCAAGAGCTATAGAACCGTTTAAGAGAATGATAAAATCCAAATCAAAATGGTATGCGTTGATCAGGGATTTTAATTTTAATCCACTCCCATCCAGCTTTAGCTTGCGAAACGATCTGAACCGCGCTATGGAGGCTACTACTGTTAGAAATGTAGACAATGGGCCTTATCAAATACCTACAACCTTCTATAAAAACTTTACATGGCAACGAAGCTATGCACTGCGTTGGGAACTTACACATTCTTTATCTTTTGACTACACAGCCAATAACACTTCTGTTATTGATGAACCTATTGGATATATAAACAGCACAGCAAAGAAAGATTCATTATTCAGCGCTATTAAAACATTTGGACGTAACACATTGTATACGCAATCCTTCAACGCTACTTATACTTTGCCTTTGCAAAAATTACCAATAACTGATTGGATCAATATAAAAACATCGTATAACACCACCTATACATGGGCGGCAGCTTCCGTTATTGCAAGAGATCTTGGTAACACTATAGGGAATACCCAGGTGAAGACAGTAAACGGAGACTTTAATTTTGTCTCGTTGTATAATAAAATGCGGTGGTATCGTGGCCTGTCACAAAGCAACCCCCGTGCCCCAGTTTCGCAGGTAGCAAAACCAGGCGTAGTGAAAATGGATAAAAGCGCATCTGACAAAGGAAATAACACGGTAAAAAAACCTACCAACAAAAATAATAAAGACACCAACACACATACCGTTACCTACAAGTATAAAAATCAGATCGACAGTATTATTGCAAATGCAAAAGATCTTAGCAATAAACAGTTAGATTCATTAAGACAGTTGCAAAGAAAACAAGAGCTAGAGGAAAAACGAGCAGAAAAAATAAAGAAAAAACAAGACCGTATTGCAGCCCGCAAAAAGCGAAGAGCTACCATACCTAAGCTGAATACGGCAGAAAAATTTGCCGGGCGATTAGCTACTATGCTGCAGCGGGTTACTGTAAACTATACTGAAAACTCGAACACCACACTGCCCGGCTATATGGACAGCACACGCTTCCTGGGCGTCAACCCCGCTACCTATGCGCCCGGTTTTGATTTTGTATATGGCTATCAACCTAATGCAGCATGGCTGCAGAAACAAGCCGCAGCGGGTCGTCTAAGTACAGATTCCATTTTCAATGCACAGTTTATGCAAAACTATTCGCAGAATATTTCTATTGCTGCAACTGTGCAACCGGTACCTGACCTACGTATTGATCTTAGCTTAACACAAAGTTTTAGTAAATCGCATAGTGAATTATTTAAAGACACTGGCACCGGTATATTTAATCACCTGAACCCATATGAGGCAGGCTCGTTCAATATCTCTTATATTGCCTTAAACACCATGTTCAAGGAATCGGGGTCCGGTTCAGGTGTTTATAATCAATTTCTTAGTAATACAGTAGTCATTTCACAACGCCTTGGTAGGAGCAACCCATATACTAATAGTGTCCCGGATCCTAATAACCCCCTTTATACAAAGGGCTACACACAATATTCACAAGACGTATTGCTTCCCGCTTTCATTGCTGCATATACCGGCAAGAGTGCTGCATCTGTAGCACTTATCGATTATAATGATCCTACTATAAAATCTAACCCATTCAGATTTTTTACACCATTACCTAACTGGCGTATTAGCTACACAGGGTTGAGCAAACTACCTATGTTTAGCAGTATATTCTCTAATTTTATTATCAATCATTCTTATACAGGTAGTATGTCAATGAATGGATTCAGCACTTCATTGTTATATCATGATCTGTACGGGTTAGGCTTCCCTTCTTTCATAGATTCTTCGTCGGGCAACTATATACCTTTCTTCCAGGTACCAAACGTTACCATTTCTCAACAATTCAATCCCCTTATCGGGTTTGATGTTGCATTTAGAAGTAATGTTACGGGTCATATTGAAGTACGAAAAGCAAAAACTGAAAGCCTTAGCATGATAGATTACCAGGTAGCCGAAACCAACAGTACAGAATATGTAGTAGGTGGTGGTTACAGGGCAAAAAATGTACGTTTACCTTTCTCTGTATTCGGGGTAAGAAGATTAAAGAACGAGCTTAATTTCAAACTTGACCTTAGTATAAGAAATGACATATCTACCAATAATTACCTGGCACAAAATATTGGCATTACCTCGCGCGGACAAAAAGTGGTAAGAATATCACCATCTATAGATTATATGGTAAATAATAAACTGACATTACACTTGTTCTACGACAGGCAGCAGACAATACCATATGTTTCCAGTTCATACCCTATTACTACTACGCAGGGAGGCATTACTTTGCGGTTCATTTTTGCACAGTAAGCACCATTGCCAGCATCTGTCATTAGGCGATAAATAGCTATATTTGTAACTACACTTTTAAAACTTTTATAAGGTGACTTCTTTTGAACAGCACTTTGAGGATAAAATAAATAACGAGGTAAATATAGAACCCCGTGACTGGATGCCTGACGACTACAGGAAAACCAATATTCGCCAAATATCTCAGCACGCGCACAGCGAAATTGTAGGTATGCTACCCGAGGGCAATTGGATAACCCGTGCTCCCAGCCTGCGCCGCAAAGCTATACTGCTTGCAAAAGTACAGGATGAGGCAGGCCATGGTTTGTACTTATATAGTGCAGCAGAAACACTGGGTATTACCCGTGATGAAATGATAGAACAATTGCATACCGGTAAAGCTAAATACTCTTCTATATTTAACTACCCTACTACATCCTGGGCCGACATGGGAGCTATAGGCTGGCTGGTAGATGGCGCTGCTATTATGAACCAGGTAGCACTTTGCCGCACTTCTTACGGGCCGTACGCTCGTGCTATGGTACGTATTTGCAAAGAAGAAAGTTTTCATCAACGCCAGGGCTTTGAAATATTATTGTCTTTGGTGAGAGGTAATGCTACACAGAAAAAAATGGCGCAAGATGCGCTGAACCGTTGGTGGTGGCCATCTTTAATGATGTTTGGCCCAAATGACGATAACAGCCCGCATAGTGCGCAAAGCCTGCATTGGCGAATAAAAAGATTTTCTAACGATGAATTGAGACAAAAATTTGTTGATGCGGCAACAGAACAAGCTAAGGTTTTAGGCCTTGCTATACCTGACCCTGCACTAAAATGGAATGAAGAACGCGGACATTATGATTTTGGTGAAATAGACTGGGAGGAATTCTGGAACGTTGTAAAAGGAAACGGGCCATGTAATAAAGAAAGACTTGACACGCGGCGTAAGGCATGGGAAGATGGAGAATGGGTGCGTGAGGCTGCCATGGCATATGTTGAAAAAAGAAAGAACAGATCGCAAAAAGCAGCATAACCATTGTTTATACCTATGAACGCAAGGCCGCTTCCGATAGTACTGCTTATGATGTGTGTTTTAGGTTCTTGTGTAGTAGAGATCAACGGCAATGGGTATAAGTCTATGACAGATACTCAGAAAAAGCACTTAAAAAAGTTCTCAATAGACTCTACAGATGCCGTTGAAGATCCTAAAAATAACCTAGCACTTACAGAAATAACAGGGAACGATGTTAAAAAGGTCTTTAATAAATATTCATATACATGGGTGTTACTTTGGAAACCCTGGTGCCATGGCGCACATTGCTACCCACTGTATTACTACGAGCGTATTGACAGGGAACATAGAAATAAAAACGTGAAATTTTTACCGGTTTCGTTAGTATATAATAAACAACAGATAAAACAACATTTAGAAAAATCCGACTTTGACAGAGATATATTTGTATTGAATGATGGTGTGTATGGGAATAATATTAAGAGCAGCAAAAAGAAATTTTTAGAAGATATGAGCACAAATGCAACTTTGGTAAAAGAATCTCCCGCACACCTTGTTTACAAAGGAGATAAATTGATCTATTACGGAGAAAATATGTCCTCCAAAATAATGGATAGTGTTTTGAGTTCTAATTAAAGCGAACAATTATGACAGACGAAAAAAAATCTACATCAGAATGGCCTTTATGGGAAGTATTTATACGCAGCAAAGCAGGCCTCGATCACAAACATGCAGGCAGCCTACATGCGGCTGATGCAGCAATGGCTATAGAAAATGCACGAGATACCTATACACGCCGAATGGAAGGAGTTAGTATTTGGGTTGTAGAAAGTAAGTATATCCATGCATCAAATCCCGATGAATCCGGAGCATTATTTGAGCCTGCAAACGATAAAATTTATCGCCACCCTACATTTTATGACCTTCCTGATGAAGTAAAACACATGTAATGGAGGGAAATCCCAATAATGAAATTCCAAATACCAAAATGAAGAACGCACTTCTTAATTATACACTTTCCCTGGCAGATAATGCTTCTGTAATGAGCCACCGACTTGGAGAATGGTGTGGTCATGGGCCGGTACTGGAACAAGACATTGCACTTACCAACATATCCTTAGATGATATAGGGCAGGCACGCAGTTTATATCAATATGCAGCAGAACAGTTGAATAACATGCCCACCACAGAAAAAACAAACCTGTTTTCCGACATGATGCTTAATGCCAAAATAGCAGCAGGAGAAAATCTAGATGAAGATGACCTTGCCTATTTACGTGATGCCTGGGATTATAGAAGCCTGCTACTTGTAGAACAACCCAATAAAGATTGGGCATATACCATAGCACGCTCTTTTTATTATGATGCTTTTATGCAGCTGTTTTATAAGGGATTGCAAAACAGCAAGGATGATAGACTAAAAGGTATTGCAGAAAAATCTTTGAAAGAAGTTACTTATCATTTGCGCTGGAGCAGCGAATGGATAATACGCCTGGGTGATGGCACAGATGAAAGTCATCAAAAAATTCAAACTGCCATTAACGACCTATGGATGTACACCGGTGAAATGTTTAAGATGACTGATACCGATAAAGCAATGGCTGTAGCAGGTATTGGTGTTGATCTTGCCGGTTTGCATAAAGATTGGCTCAATAATATAAAAAACATCTTTACACAAGCTACACTGCAATTGCCCACAGATATTTGGATGCAAGATGGGGGTAAAGAAGGGCATCATTCCGAACATTTAGGCTACATACTGGCAGATATGCAATTCCTGCAGCGCACGTATCCCGGGCTGGATTGGTAATATATGAATACATTAACACCTGATATTGTTTATAAATTGCTGGCCTCTGTAACAGATCCCGAAGTACCCGCATTAACTGTTTTGGACCTTGGTATTGTACGTAATGTAGAAGTAAGTGAAAAAGGGAATGCTCCTTCAGTAAAGATCACAATTACCCCGACATATAGCGGATGCCCGGCAATGGATGTTATTTCTATGAATATGCGTATGGCACTACTCAGCCATGGCATTAAACAGATAAATATTGAATCTCAGCTTACGCCTGCTTGGACTACCGATTGGATGAGTGAAGAAGGAAAACAAAAATTGAAAGCGTATGGTATTGCTCCCCCTTATAGAAAAGCTGCGGACACCCTTGGATTGTTTGAAGAAGACGCTATTACCTGCCCCCGGTGCGGATCGCAGGAAACAGAACTGGTAAGCCAGTTTGGAGCTACTTCGTGCAAAGCTCTTTACAAATGTTTGTCTTGTCATGAACCATTTGAACACTTTAAATGCCACTAAGAAAATAGTACCTTCATCATTGTCTTTGACTTATTAACATGTTCGAGAAAAAACATCAGCCATTAGCGCATAGGCATGTTTTCATAAAACGTTCAGCCAGGCATGTAATGCTTGGTGTAACAATTATTGCTATTTGCCTGTTTATTGGTGTGGCGGGATACCATTATGTAGATGGTGTTCCATGGATAGATTCCCTGCACAATGCTTCTATGATATTGGGTGGCATGGGACCAGTTGTAGAAATTAAATCTGTTGCAGGAAAAATATTTTCATCTGCTTATGCACTTTTTTGTGGTGTTATGTTCATTACTACCATAGGTATTATATTGGCACCGGCTGTACACCGTTTTTTTCACAAACTGCATTTAGACGATAACGATCCATCTTAACAATAAGTATCGTTTATTCTACCTTCAATTGTTCTAATGCCCGCTGCGCGGCCATTTGACCAGCCTCTTTTTTATTGTGGCCGGTGCCGCTTGCTACTACTGTTCCATCAAGTACTACGCCTATCGTAAATATTTTTCTCGACCCTTCAGTTCGTTCCTCCAATGTGTCAAAGCTGATAGTATGATCGTTTTTTTGTGCCCAGCTAAGGATTTTATTTTTATAATTTGTGTCTGTGGTCTCAAGTGTTTCTATATCTATGTAGGCGCGTATTACCTGCGCCTGCAAAAACTTCCTTGTCTTTGCAAATCCCTGATCCAGGTACACTGCACCAATCAAGGCTTCCAGGGCATTGCCAAATATATGGCTGCGGCTCAGCCCACGGTCACTTTTATTGTATTGCACTAATTTATTCAGGCCCATACGCAATGCCACTTCGTTCATAGTGTCTCTGCGCACTATTCGCGAACGCAATTCAGTCAAAAAACCTTCAGACTGATATGGATAACGTTTGAACAAATATTCTGCAACTATTGCACCCAATATAGCATCCCCTAAAAATTCCAGCCGCTCATTATTATCCTGTATCTCATCAGGTTTGGAACGATGCATCAGCGCAAGCTGGTAATATTCTATATGTTTGGGCGTAAAGCCTAAAAGATTTTCAAGCTGCCGGCGCAACTGGTTATTTGGCGAAAAAAGGTGTAAGATGCGAGATGTGAACCGCCGCAATTTTATTCTCTGAATTTTTTGAAAATGATAGATGCATTGTGGCCGCCAAAACCAAACGTATTACTCAACGCCGCATTGATCGTGCGCTTTTGAGCATTCGTAAATGTAAAGTTCAGCCTTGGATCAAAAACAGGATCATCTGTAAAATGGTTGATCGTAGGAGGGCATGTATCATTAATCACAGAATAAATAGCTGCAATACCTTCTACCGCACCAGCCGCACCCAACAGGTGCCCGGTCATAGATTTTGTACTGCTGATATTTACGTTGTAAGCATGTTCTCCAAATACTCTCTGTATAGCCGTTACCTCGCTGATATCACCCAGCGGGGTAGATGTTCCATGCACATTGATATACTGAATATCTTCAGGTTTCATATTGGCATCTGCCAATGCGTTTTTCATTACGTTAAATGCACCCAAACCTTCGGGATGTGGCGCCGTAAGATGGTGTGCATCTGCACTCATACCACCGCCTGCTATTTCTACCAATATGTTTGCACCACGACGTTTAGCATGCTCATACTCCTCTACAATGATCGCTCCGCCACCCTCGCCCATAACAAACCCGTCACGGTTCAAGTCAAACGGACGACTTGCAATAGCGGGCTCATTGTTGCGTTCAGATAATGCCTTCATAGCATTGAACCCACCTATGCCTGCTTCTGTAATAACCGCTTCAGAGCCACCGCAGATAATAGCATCAGCTACTCCCAGGCGTACATAAGTAAGCGCATCAATCAAAGCATTGGTAGAAGAAGCACAAGCCGAAACAGTGCAAAAATTTGGGCCCCTGAAACCATACCTCATAGATATATGCCCTGCGGCTATATCTAATATCATTTTGGGAATGAAAAAGGGATTGAACCTGGGGGTACCGTCACCACTAAAGAAATTACGCATTTCGTCTATAAACGTGATCATGCCACCGATTCCCGATGCCCAAATAACACCCACACGGTCATGGTTGATACCTTCCTGTGTCAGGTTTGCATGTTTTACTGCTTCATCAGCAGCAACAATTGCAAATTGAGAATAGCGGTCCAGCTTTCTTGCCTCTTTGCGTTCAAAATAACTTTCAGGATTAAAATCCTTTACCTCGCACGCAAAGCGGGTCTTGAACTTGCTGGCATCAAATTGCTTAATGAGATCTGCGCCGGAAACACCATTGATAAGACCCTCCCAATATTCGGGAGCTGTTCTACCCAATGGTGTTATGGCACCGATACCGGTAACAACCACGCGTTTATACCCTAAACTCATTGACACAATTTCAGTTACAGACTGGTTTGATTAATTACTTAACGTGTTCTTCCAGGTAAGAAATAGCCTGGCCTACTGTAGTGATGGTTTCCGCTTGCTCATCGGGAATTGATATGTTGAATTCTTTTTCGAATTCCATGATCAGTTCCACGGTATCCAACGAATCTGCTCCGAGGTCATTGGTAAAGCTTGCCTCAGAAGTAACCTCTGATTCGTCAACACCTAATTTGTCTACGATGATCTTTTTTACGCGATTTGCAATTTCAGACATGGCTAATGCAATTTAATTTTGGTGCAAAAATATACTTTTTAGTAAAACGAGAAAGGGATTAATAATTTATTTATAAACCCGCTTCTATATTATCAAATTAAAAATACTTAAAATAAAATAATTCCTTCAATTTTTCCTCTTTAATCCTTTTAACTGACATTTATTTTTTCTTCTACTATATGCCCGTCCCTCATCGTTAATGTACGATCAGTAAGCCCTGCCAATGCCTCATTATGAGTAATCATAATAAATGTTTGGTTAAACTGCTTCCTCAATTCTAAAAATAACTCATGTATTGCCTGTGCGTTAGCGCTATCCAGGTTGCCTGTTGGTTCATCCGCCATTACTATAGACGGTCGGTTTACCAATGCACGGGCTATAGCTACCCTTTGTTGCTCTCCCCCGGATAACTCAGAAGGTTTATTTTCTATACGATTTGTCAGTCCTACCGTACCCAGCATCTCAGCTGCCATATCAATAGATTCTTTTCTACCCTTGCCGCTTATCCACAAAGGCACTGCCACATTCTCTACGGCCGAAAATTCAGGCAATAAATGATGAAATTGAAATACAAAGCCAATGTGCTTGTTCCTGAATTGGGCCTGTTTTTTAGATGCAAGCCCTAATAGGTCCACACCATCTATCGCCACTTTGCCACCATCAGCTTTATCCAACGCACCCATTAGGTGTAATAGCGTGCTTTTACCCGCCCCAGAAGGCCCTATAATAGATACTATTTCACCCTTATCAACGTTTAATGATACGTCGTTAACGACAATAAGATTGGAATACTTTTTGAACAGGTTTTTAGCAGAAAGCATATGCTATGTCAAAAATAGAAACTTAAATACGAAATACGCTATTCATATCATACAATTAACAGGAAATAAAGGATGAGGAACAGGTAAAACAATAAAATTTGTTTTTGTGAAATGAACACTTACATTTGCGAAAAATCGGATTTAAAATAATCAATTAGTAATATGTTTTGGACATTAGAACTAGCCTCACACTTAGAAGATGCACCTTGGCCCGCAACAAAAGATGAATTGATTGATTATGCCATCCGTTCGGGCGCACCGCTTGAGGTAGTAGAAAACCTGCAGGAACTGGATGATGAAGGAGAAATATACGAAGGCATAGAAGACATCTGGCCCGACTACCCTACACAGGAAGACTTCTTCTTCAACGAAGATGAGTACTAAATTCTTATACACACCATATTGAAATCCCATTCAGTCGAATGGGATTTTTTATTGCAAGAATTTAAAAGAGTTTATAAATTTAGTTGCATCTGCTGTTAATGCGCTGCGGGTAGAGATATACATGATCTCATACAGCATCTTATGTATCATGTATAATTTCACATGAACATGCATCCCCCTTACCTTAAATACATATTCTACGTGGGCTGCACTGCTATTATAATCCCGTTTTATCACATGCAGTTCATCTGCACCTTTAGTCATGCCATTTTTACAATCTTCAAGTGCCTTTGAAACAGAAAAATTGCTATAATATTCTCCAAAATTTGTCCAGCCAAATAAGTATGCATCATCTTTACCTACTGAGTAGCCCACTATATGTATGGTAGCTAACAGCAATTTTCTGTCTGGTTTTTTTGAGGGTGTACCCGGAAACATAATGTTGCAACGTGCGTTAGGAGGTGTACATACCACCCATTTATCAGGGGCAAAGCTGCAGAGTACAAATATCATTATAGCTAACCCGCAGATTTTTGCATACTTACTCATAGCATTATTTTGAGAAAGATAATATTTATTTCAAAAATTAGAAAACGTTAACCCCTCTTAACATTCAACCCCTTTTCAGTTAATTTTTTCCCAAACAGTTTTTTCACATTACCTTATTAACAAATAGCCTTTCTACATTTATGCTGTGCTATAGGTTTGCGTTTTGATAACTATCCTGATCCTATTTAAAATGCAAAAAATAATACTTCTATTTTCTTTACTCCTGGCTGCATACTGCACACAGGCGCAATCATTCAATATCGCTGGATCTTTGAAAGACATAAATGGCAAGGGCATAACAGGCATTACTATTTCCTTACTCAAAGCATCCGATTCTTCATGGGTACGTTCTGAATATACAGATGATAGCGGCATCTTTAATTTTAAAGCTATTGCCACAGGCGACTATATAGTAGATGTATTTGCTACAGGCTATAAAAACAACAAACAAAAAATTACGCTCACCACCAATATCTATCAGCTTAACATCACACTACAAAAAGGTAGTACTCAATTAAAAGAAGTAACCGTTACTGATAAAAGGCCTTTTATTGAGCAAGACCTTGGCAAAACCATCGTTAACGTTTCTTCATCCATCACAACTGCCGGCAGCAACGTGCTCGACCTGCTTCGACGCTCTCCCGGCATTACAGTTGACATGAACGGTAACATCACTATGCAGGGCAAACAAGGTGTATTAGTGCTAATAGACAATAAAGAAACTTATTTATCAGGGCAACAACTGGCTGACTATCTGCGAACCCTATCAGCCGAACAAGTAGCACAACTGGAATTAATAACACAGCCATCTGCCCGCTACGATGCGGAAGGCAATGCAGGTATTATCAACATAAAAACAAAAAAGAACAGAACACAAGGGCTCAACGGTACGGTCATGGCCAGCTACAAACAAGGTGTATACCCCGGCACTATCAATTCTGTTCGTATAGAACAAACAAAAAACAAACTGCATCTCGAAGCCTCTTATACTTTCCTGCACATGACCGGTTTTGAGCAACAAAATGGCTGGCATAATATTGAGAATGAACAAAATGGCCTCACACAATACCATTTTGACGAAGATGGATTTCTTACAGAAACTTTTGAAGACCATAACCTCCATTTCGGTGCAGCATATAAACTCTCAGACAAAACGACTATAAACGGCAATATCACCGGCATTTATCACACTAATGCAGAGCGTGATTATCTGAATGACCATATCATTGATTCGGTTAACAACAGCTCTTATAACAACGCATTTACGCGACGCGGATTTTTAAGACGCAATATCCTCGTAAATGCAGAGTACAGGCACGATTTCAATAAAGACAACAACATTGCCGTATTGGCAGATTATTTGATCCGCGACGAGAACGATTTTGATAATACAGTAAATACCAATTACGATGCATCTATGCAGCCCATACCGGGTGGTTATATATTTAAAGACTTGCACCCTAACCTGATAAATGCTTCTACAATAAGGGTAGATTATACAGCGCAGTTGAAAAATAAAGTAAAAATAGAAGCAGGCGCAAAAAGCAGCTATGCTACTATTAGCGACAGGTTGAATGATTCCGTTTTGCAGAATAATATATACATACCTGACACTATGCGCAGCAATCATTTCAGCTATCACGAGAATATTAATGCACTCTATATTTCAGCCAATAAACGCTTTGGCAAAAAATGGGAAACCCAGGCAGGGCTTCGTTGTGAGAATGATATAACATCTGGCATACAGGAAACAGGTACTCAATCATTCAGCAATAATACTACCTCTTTGTTCCCAACATTGTTTATAGCTTATACTTTAAATAAAAACAACCGATTCGAATTCAACTATGGCAGACGCGTTAGCAGGCCGTCTTATACCTGGCTCAATCCTTATGTGCGATACCTATCTCAGTACTATTACGAGGTTGGTAATCCAACATTACAACCTGAGTATAGCAATAATATAGAGCTCAAACACACCTATCACAATCATCTTACAACTACTTGTAGCTATAGCCATAGTAATGGCATGGCAGGCGACGTAATACACATTCTCGGCAATACCGAATACAAATCAATAGAAAATATTGCAGTGATCAATGAACTGGGGATTGGCATTACATACAATGCCCCTATATTCAAATGGTGGTCGCTGTCAGTTTCCGGTAGTTATTACAATGTAGCTTTTATGGGTGTACTCGATGGCAGGAATTTCAACATATCCCGCACACGTTGTTATTTTCATACCAACAATCAATTTTCCTTTAAAAATAATTGGGCGGCAGAGGCAGGCTATTTCTGCGCAGGTAATAATATAGAAGGTTTTATGACTGACGAAGAGCCTCGCCAATGGCTCAGTCTCGGCTTTTCAAAAAAATTATTCAATGATACAACCACATTAAAGCTCAATATTGAAGACCCCTTCAATGCTTATGTATATACATACCTGAATAATTGGTACAACCTCGACAGCCGCACACAGAACAGGTGGGACAACCGGCAACTCAGCCTGAGTGTGACTTATAATTTTGGAAAGAACACACATCAGCGAAGCAATCACGATGCACCGGAAGAGCAGGAAAGAATGGGCATGTAATATAGAACAATGCGACTACTGATATTTGTTTTGCTGGGTTTTACATATTGCTCTGTATGGGGTCAAATAACAATTACAGGAAGTGTAAAGAACATTATCACAAAAGATAAAATTGCTTTTGCAAATATTGGTATTAGGCATAAAAATATAGGCTCTGTTGCGAATAGCATCGGTATTTTTTCTTTAACGCTTGAACAAAAATATCAAAACGATACGCTAATATTTTCATGCGTTGGTTATGAAGAGCTCTCGTTACCCATAAAACAGATCATTTCTTTACAACAAAGCGATTTCCAATTAACACCTAAATTGCTACAATTAGACACCGTATCAGCCATAGCGCCACGACTTAAAGAAAAGAAAATAGGTGTGTACAAGTACAACCCGCTGTTGCATTTCACAGATGGCAGCATCGGCCAGGATGATATATTCGAAATAGCACAGTTAATGCACCTTGGTAATAAAACAGTAAAACTCACCTCACTCAACCTACACATAAATGAGCCCCGAAAAGACAGTGGCATATTCAGAATAAACTTTTATGCCTTTGATGGAAAAATGCCCGGTAAAAGAATTATTGAAAAAGAAATACTACAAACTAAATCCATCAGGCCCGGATGGCTCAGTTTCGATCTTGCAAACGATAACATCAGGCTCAAAGGTGACATTATTGTCTCAGTTGAATTTTTACCTTCCGGTAAAAAAGAATATCCGATCGTATATGAAATAAAGCTGGGTGGTCGTTCAAAAAGCTTTGTAAGAACACATAGCATTGGCATCTGGACAGTTCCGCCACACCATTACCGCATGTATATTACTGCGCTCGTACCTTCAAATAGTAAAGAAACAGTAGAGCAGGCATCAGAAGAAAAAGAAGCTATTGCAACAGCGCGGCTATACTCAAATTATGTAAAAGATTCTTTCTCCATTTTTGTAAGTCTGCCAAAAGGCTATACTAAAATCAATCATGCACAATACCCTGTTATATACCTGCTGGATGCAAACGCATATTTTGATGCGGTAAGCGGACATATTGAAAACCTTTGCAAAAGCAGTCTGTACCGCAAATCTGTTCTAATTGGCATTGGTTATAAAAATGCATTCCAAATGGATTCATTACGTAGTCGCGATTATACATACCCGCTTGCCTTAGTCTCTGATAGTCTCAATATAAGTGGAGGCGCAGATAAATTTTACAACTTTATAAAACAGGAATTAATACCTTATATTGATACCACTTACAATACACAAAAAAATGATCGTACTTTAATGGGACATTCATTAGGTGGCTACTTTACGCTATTTGCATTGCAGCAGGACATTACAAACACAAGCACCACATTCAGCAATTATATTGCTGCCAGCCCATCCCTCGATTACCGTAACCAATATATCATCTCACAATTTCAACAATTAGCTGAGAGAGTTATGCCCGCCCCGTCTATAGTGTACATCACCATGGGTGAATTGGAAGATGCAGAAGATGGTATGGTTACTACTCAAACGGCTGATGCATTTAACAAGTTCACACAACAATTCTCAAATAATTATCACAACATTAAGCTCAGTACTAAAGTTTTACCTAGCGCCACTCACATGCAAACAGCTGTTGCAACATTCGAAGATGCAATTGAACAGATCATGAAGAACAAATAATTTTAATTCTTTTCAGGTTCAGCATCCTACTTCAAAAAAACTACATCTCCATAACTGGCATACACCCGCATGGTTCCTTTGCCCGCACCTATTTTACCTGTATATCTCCTGCCATTGCGGTCGCTGGGTTCGTCTTTGCTATTGCTGTACATATCATAAGGGCCGCTTTTCAGGTCGCAGAAGCTGGTAGAAATATCCGCGCTCAAACTGGCATCTTTATCAAACTTAAAGTACATGGTACTGAAAGCACCATTCACTCTCAGTGCATCCACGTCTTTGCCTGCATTTATACTTGCTTTACCACAATATTTCAGGGTCATATCTGCTGACTTGTTGAGTTTATTGATGTGCAGGCCCCCAAATTGCACATCACCGGTTATCTCATCTACTGTTTCAATATCCAGGTCGCCGTATTGCTGGTCTACCTGCAGTTTTTTTACAGTGGTAATATCAGATGCTCCGAATTTATTTACCACTTCTATTTCTCCTGCATGTTCAATAGTTAATTTGGAATATGAAATATTTATTCTGCCTGTTTCCAAGTGCTCAATAGTGGCACTGCCAAAAGAAACTTTTATTCGCACATCAGGTCCTATTAGTTTTTCAGTTCTCAGGGCACCATAGGTTACTTCCATCCTCAGGGAAGCGTCAAAATTATCAAGGTACACATCCCCGAATTTATTCATTACCTCCAGCGGATTTTTCCTGGGCATATTGATAGTATAATCTATTTCTATGTTGCCATTAATGACATTAGTGTTATTTACATCAGTTCTGTAACTGAGTATATGGTCTTCATTACGCTCATCTATCTGTATGCGGTCCATCAGCTTTTCAGCCTTCTCATCGGTCTTAGCCTTCGTTGTAATAACTATATCTACCGATACCTCATTTTTTTCCCAGGTGTTAATATGCACCTTGCCATAGGTGTTATTGATCCTGAGTTTGTCACCAAACTGCACATTGTAGTGCTTGCCCATCCTTTTTTCCTTGGTAGCTTCATATTCACGGGCCGGGGCGTTTGTAGTACATAAGAACAATGTCATTATGGTCACCCATATTATACTCAGCTTTTTCATTTGTATATATTTTATAAGGTCAAACATGTGATTTATTTCTTGCTTCTTTTTGTTTTACAGATTGTATGATCTGTAATTGTCTTCCTGTTATCTGCACCTGCGTCTGCAGGTTATCTATCATTGCTTTCATCACTGCCTCTCTTCCATCTGAATTTTTATATTCCTCTTTTAG
>Ga0206886_1129_pt1 | contig 15950 bp, 4 predicted proteins | sample Alteio_BWOrgHeat_92_FD_152952 | JGI IMG/M metagenome (GOLD analysis project Ga0206886, IMG submission 152952) | Enriched cells from forest soil in Barre Woods Harvard Forest LTER site, Petersham, Massachusetts, United States - Alteio_BWOrgHeat_Nextera2 ... | reverse complement strand
AGGTCTTCTGGGGAAAATGTTTTTCAACCTCTTCGCGCACCTGGCGCGTCAAGTTGGAGCGGCCATCGTACATCGTGAAAAGAAGCCCTTCGACGGTCAGCTTCGGATTAAATCGCTCGCGAATGAATTCCAGCGAGCGCATAAGCTGCGTCAGCCCTTCGAGCGCGAAGAATTCGCACTGCACCGGAATAAGGATCGTATCGACGGCGGTCAACGCGTTCAGCGTGATAAGTCCCAACGACGGCGGGCAATCCAGAAAACAAAATTGATAGTCGTTCTCCACCGACGCCAGCGCGGTCTTGAGCCGCGCCTCGCGTCCCTCGAGCGAGGCCAGCTCCAGCTCCGCTCCGACCAAATCCAGTCCCGCGGGCGCCAGCGACAGCGCGGGCACCTCGGTCGGAAGGATGATTTCCGCCAGCGGCTTTTCTCCTATGAGAACGTCGTAAATGTTGGCCGGGAGTTCGGCTTTGTTGACGCCGAAACCCGACGTCACATTGGCCTGCGGGTCCAAATCCACCAAAAGTGTTTTGACGCCGGTTTGCGCGACGGCGGTGGCGAGATTGATGGCGGTGGTGGTTTTTCCCACGCCGCCCTTTTGATTGGCGATCGCCACTTTTTTCATGATGATTTTGTGGCCGGCGCCGGGCGATCGCCCTGGGGCTGATTTTCCGCATCGTCGGCGGAACGCTGCCACTCCATTAATTTTTGAGAATACTGTTCCAGCAATTCCTTGGCCCGCGCCTCGGTTTTCCCTTCGACCCAGAGATGGCAATACGCCTCGTTGCCGTCCGGCAGAACCAGAACCCAGCCTTCGTTCAAATGAATCTTGACGCCATCAAGCAACTCAATTTTGTGATCGTGCTGCGTGGCTTGCGCGAGGCGCATCACCTGCCCCTTCTTGCCCCACGGGCAGGGAACACGACGGTGGAGAACGTGAATGGGATAAGGATGCTGATCCCAGAAATCCCCGAGGGAAATGTTGTGCTCGGCCAGCATTTCCAGAATGTGCGCCACCGCGTACATGGCGTCGAACGCCGGCTGGAATTTCGGAAAAATGAAACCGCCGTCCGCGTCGCCCACAAATCCCACGTTGGGACGGCGAGCGTAATCCAGAACGTGGCGGGGATTGATCGGCGTTCGCAACACCGTGGCGCCCTTGCCTGCAGCCAACTGCTCAAGAAGGGAAGTGCCGCGAACCGGATATGCGATCACATCCTGGCGTCCCGCCTTAAGCACGAGCATGCCGACCAGCACCAGCGCTTCCTCCGATGAGAGAATGCGCCCCTTCTCGTTCACCATAAAAAGTTTCTCGGCGCCGTTGTCGAGCAGAAATCCGGCGTCCGCCTTGAGCGTGGTCACGATGGTGGCCAGCTCGTCCAACGCCCGCTGGAATTCCGCTTCCGAACGGGTCACCTGCGTGGTCGAGGTGTCGGCGTTCAACGCGACGCTGCTCACGCCCAGTTCGCCCAGAAGATCCGGCAGAACCGCGGAGGCGGCGGAGTGCGCGTAATCGATCACGACTTTGAACTTGCGATGCTTGAACACGCTCGCGTTGATGTTCTTCAAAAAACCCGTCCGGTAATATTCCTGAACGCGCGGCGGCACGGTGATGGCGCCCACATCCGCGACCGAGGCGCGCTTGAAATCCTCGCGCATGAACAGCTGTTCGATCGCTTTTTCCTTGCCGACGGGAATGTCGTTGCCGTCGCGGTCGAAAATCCGGATGTCCACCATGCGCGCGTCGAACGGCGACAGCCGCACGTGCACGCCGCCCGCTTCGCCTTCCTTGCCCATTTCATAGCGCACGATGGGCACAGGCACCATGCGCAAGTCTCCGACGCGCACGCCGCTCGAAAGAAGTCCCGAGATCAGCGCGCGCTTGATGAGCCGGCTCGCCTTGTGCGCGTCACGGGAGGTGATGACGTAAGAGCCCTGGCCCAGCATGGCGCCGTAGGCGGCGCCCAGTTTGGCCGCGAACTCCGGCGTCACCTCGATGTTGGCCAGGCCCGTGATGCCCGCGTTGCCAAAAAGTTGCTTGGTCCATTTCTCACCCCAGACAAGCGAGGTGGACAACACCGCTCCTTCCTCGAGGGTTTTCTCGGGCCACATTTTGACGGAGGGTTTGAGCACGGCGTCCGCGCCGATCTCGCAGCGGCTCGCCACGACGGCGCCGACTTCGATGCGCGCGCGCGCGCCCACGCGCACCCCGCGACCGATGATCGCCTCGCGCACGCCGGTTTCGGCGCCGATGAGCGTCCGATCCCAAATGACCGACTTCCGAATGCTCGCGCCAGACCCCACGCGCACGTGATGACCGATCACCGATTGCGTGATCTCCGCGTTGCGTCCGATGAAACAATTCTTTCCGATGACGACGTTGCCTTCGAAACGCGCCCCGGGCTCAATCTCGCAGCCTTCGCCCACGCGAACGTTGGGATGCCCGGGCAATTCGCTGCCTTCCACTTTCGCGACCAGCTTGTTTTCGAGAATGTCGATGTGCGCCATGCGATACTCGGTCAGGTCGCCCACGTCCTTCCAGTAGCCGCTGGCCACGTAGCCATAGACCGGCAGACCTTGCTGCATCATCTTCGGAAAAAGATTTTTTGAGAAATCAAACGGCTGACCGGGCGGAATGAGGCGCACCGCCTCGGGGCTTAAAATATAAATGCCGGTGTTGATCGTGTCCGAAAAGACCTCTCCCCACGTCGGTTTCTCGAGAAAGCGGACGATGCGGCCTTCTTCATTCGTGATCACAACCCCATACGCGAGCGGATTGACCGTGCGCGTAAGAATCAATGTCGCCGCGGCTTTTTTCGCGTGATGGAATTCCCACGCCTTGGTCAGATCGATGTCGGTCAGCACATCGCCCGACATGATGATGAATGTCTCATGGTTAAGCGCGTCGTGTTCGGGAGAATCAGCGGCAAAACGAACACAGCCCGCCGTTCCCAAATCAAGTTCGGGCCGGAGGTACGACATGCGGACATCCCAATTCTTGCCGCTTTCAAAATGCCGTTTGATCACGTCCGGCGAGTAATGCAGCATGCAGAGCAGATCGCGAAAATCGTGTTTCTCGCAGAGGCGCACCACGTGCTCCATCATGGGTTGATTCACGATGGGTGCCATGGGCTTAGGGAGATTGATGGTGAGAGGGCGAAGGCGGGTGCCAAATCCCCCGGCGAGGATTATGCCGCGCACGATTTTTCCCCTGCGTCACCGATCGTGTATCGACGGAGCAACATACGCGGCCATCATATCAAAATGACGGAAAACCGGGCCGGACGTCGTTAGGCCTTTATGACCTTCCAAACCTGGGTTCTTTCTTCCGCATTTTCAAACACCTTCTCAAAACGGTCTGGGACCAGAATGGCCTGCAGCGCGTCGGCGGAAAGTGGATCGTGCACGGTATTCTTATTCTTTGTTGCGAGAATAAAGTCCGTTGGGATCAGCAGGAGATAATCAATATTCTGCATGCGCGACCATCGGTAGAAATCAACGCGCGACAGATCTTTACGGAAATGAAATGTTTTCCGCTCAGTGAAAAGATACAGCTGTGCATCGAGCTCGGCCGCGAAAACAGCGTCCGGACTGGTATGGAATTGTATCCATGAAAATGTTTTTTCAGGAGGCGTATTGACCGCGTTGTGGACGTAGAGAGACGTGTGGATTATATATTGAACCGGTTTTATGAAAAGAAGAAGAGCAATCGCCATTGCAATCCATCCCGCAGAGGCGGGAAGCCACTTTTTGTCGTCGATGACTTTTAATCCCCGGAAAAAACCGTGGTAAACGAAAGGAAGAACCGGAATCAGATAACGGCTCGCCTGCCGATGCCATGCCAGATGAACCGCGGCGTAGAGGGCCAGATAGATCAGCATCACATAGCCCACCGATCGAGGCTTGCGTTTAAAAATTCCAATCAGGAGCGCTCCGATGCAAATCGCGATTGCGAGAAATTCAAACTCCAAGGGAAAAGACGGAGGCCATCGAAAAAAACTACGCACGAACAACTCATGCAGATAGAAAGGAAACTGCCATGATACAAGCTCTCCGATTCTTTTAAGAATGGAGCCACTCGCATAAGGATCCGAGAATTCAGCGACATACCAGGATCCGATTCCCCGGGCCCACAAATTCCGCAAATAAAATGGCAGAAAGAAAGACAACATGACGGCCGCGGACACCAGGACCGCTCTCCACCGACGCTCAACAACCAAAACGAGAATTATCGCAATGCATAACGCGGCCCCGATGATCCGCATGTAGTAAGCGGATATCGCCACGAATGAAATGAGCGCCCAGCTGGCGGCATTTTCACTTTGCCATCTCTCCTTTAGAAGATTGAAAAGAAAGACACTTAGGAAAAGAAAAGGAATATCGGACAGAACCACTCCCGATGTGCTCACGACAAGGGGATTAAAAGCGGACAGAAGAACCGTCGGAACTCGAACCGACAACGGCTCTTGATCCAAAAGTCGCCAGAGAAGAAACACCGTGCCCAAGACCATCAGGATGGAATACAGTTGGTACCAGACAAAATGCCCACCGAAGATCGCGACCACAGGCACGAGCAGCAACGGATAACCGGGCATATAATTGATGAGTGGCGGAGCACCTGGCGTATTCAGCTCGACATAGCGTCCTTGCAGGAGGGAGCGAGCGCCAAGGATGTAAAAAGCGTCGTCGTTGAATCCGCCCACGTAATAAGCGTTAAGTGACAGGAGATAGAGAACACAGGAGATAATCAAAATAACCGCGGGAATGTACCGGGGGAAGTTTTTATCGCGTATTATTTTTTTAATCTTATCCTCCGAAGCATTCGAAGAGTGAGGCGGTAGGTTAATTTTTTGCCAGGAGAAAAAGAATGTCGTCGTGGATTTTTTTCGCACTCGGTTCGGCGTTTTTCGCCGGCATCACGGCCGTCCTTTCCAAAATCGGCGTGGAAGGCGTGCCGTCCAATCTCGCGACCTTGATTCGCATCGTCGTGATTTTTCCGTTCGTGGTTTTCCTCGTGTGGAGCATGGGAGACTGGCGGGCTCCGTCGACAATACCCGCCCGGACGATGCTCTTCTTGGCGCTGTCCGGCGTGGCCACCGGACTTTCCTGGCTTTGTTATTATCACGCGCTGCAGCTCGGCCCGGCATCGCTCGTCTCTCCGATCGATAAATTGAGCCTTTTGGTCGCGGTAATCCTGGCGGTGACGATGCTCGGAGAACGATTAAATACCCGCCAGTGGGCGGGCGCGGCGCTCATGGTGGTCTCAACTCTGCTCATCGCATGGAAATAAATTTATGATTCGATGGATCAACCTCGGTGTGGGAAGCGTCGCGGGCGGCTTTGCCCGTTATTTTCTCGCGGGCTTTGTTCAGCAAACGGCGGGACGGCAATTCCCCTATGGCGTGCTCGTCGTCAACCTGCTTGGCTGTTTTCTGATCGGCATCTTCGACACTCTGGCGGAGGTGAAGCTTCTCTTGTCCCCTTCCGCGCGCATGCTCCTCATGACCGGCTTCTGCGGCGGCTTCACCACCTTCTCCGCGTTTATGCTCGACACGTTCCATTTGTGCCGGGACGGCGAGATGCTGAAGGCGTTCGGGAATGTTTCCCTCAGCGTTGGGCTTGGATTCTTGCTGTTCTACCTTGGGACGCTGGTCGTTCGCGCGTTCTAAATCAAGGCGTTGCGCGCGGCGGCGTTACGCGCCCACCATCAGCGCGCGGGCGAAACGGAGCGCTGCTCTTTCCTGCGGTATGCTGGAGGCGGTGGAGAAAGACAGCAGCAGATCGTCCATGAGAACCAGCGCCGCATGGGACAAAAATCCGGTTTCGTTTTTGCCCTGGAAAACGGTTTTTTCACTGGCCACCACCACAAAGCTGTCGTAATTATCCCGATGGAACGCGGAAGCGCCGGGGCGCCACGCGGTCATGATGGCCTCAACCCGGTCCGTGTCCCAGGCGCTCTGACGTGCGTTGTACGCCGCGGAACCGTTGATCAGCTGCCCCACCCCGCCTCCCAGCCGTTTCTCAAGTTGAATACGAATCCCGGACGTCGCCGCCACGTAGAAGACATTGTTCTCGCCGAATTCCTTCTCGCTTGCGACGAGTTGATCCATGTCCACCGCGGCGTTGTTCACGAACACAAAACGCGCCCGGCGGCCGTCCAGCGTCTTTTCCCGCAATGATTGCGGGAGATCACCGTTCGGCGCAGGCCGGAGCGCGCGAACAATATCCACATCGTTGGGCGTCCCCGGTTGTTTTCCTTCCAGTTGTTGCAGCGTATTGAAGAAGGCTTGTTGAAACGCGAGGGCGTTTCGGCGCGCATGATTTTTTCTGAACGCACCGGGACCGGACGCGGATCCGACGACCATGCTCTCAAGCCCGTCCGTCAACGGCGGCAAAAGCGCGACCAGGAGCGGCAGCCGGTCCTCGCGGGGAAAAATTGTCTGGCCGGTTCGAACCGCATGAACCCGGCGCGCCAGCGCTGCCGCGTTTTGTGAAATCTGCCTGAGCTCGGCGCGATCAACGAGCGTGTTCACACCCATGTGAACCGGAAGCAGGTTGACCGCGATCGTCGTCAGCGTCGATATCAAAATCCGATCCGGCTCAAAGCCGACAAAAAGATGAATCAACACTCCGGTCGCGCCCGCGAGCAACGTGATGATCATCGCGTCCCGGCGCCCGCCCCGCGGGTGTTCGCCCAGGACGAACCAGATCCGCCCGACAGCGAAGACGCCCCAAAACACGAAAGCCACGTGAACGGGCGTCCACTCCGCGGCCGACGCCAAAATCGCGGCGGCCGCCGGCAACGTCGAAAACCCGAGCGGAAACGCGTACGTCCACAGGGGCGCCCACGACGGACGGGAGCCAAGCAGTTCCTCGATCAGCGGAGCCCCGGCGAGGACATACCCCGTATGGCCGTCGGGATGCGCCGCCGAAAACACAGGTTCCAGGCGATCGGCCACGCGCCGGGAAACGCCGCCGCGGGCGGGCGGCTCATAGCCCGGGTGGACGATAATCGCGGAATGCCGCGCTTTCGTCGCGGTGGGCTGCCGCTCCTGAAAAAAGGTCTTGAAAAATTCGGTGGAGAGGGCGCCCGTGGTCCGGACATAAACCTTTTTCGATTCGCCATCGTTTTCAAACCAATCCCGGCTGACGGTCGTGCCGGGCATCGGCTCGAGCTTTGCGTAGTCGAGGGCCGCGATGATCTGCGGATAGAGCGGATCTCCCATGGTGAAGTTGGGTTGTTCGATATGAATATCCGGAGCGCCTTCCGTTTCCTGTCCCGCGGGTTCGACGGGAGAATCGGTGCGCTGCCGAAGCTTGAGAATGGCGACCGACGCTTCCCGGCCTCCAATCATGATCGTCACGTACATTTTGTTCCGCGCGGCGAGATTGTCCACGAGCGTCGAGAGTCGCCCGGCGGCGCCGAACAGATTCACGCAGTTCAACCGGTCGCGGGTTTTCGTTCCGCCGCGACGCATGATGCGGTTGGGATCGCTCGTGATGGTGGCGGTGGCATCCCCCAGCTCTTTTTTCTTGGTGTCGGCCGGCATTTCGATCGGCACGGCGTTGTGCCATTGCTGGATTTTCTCCGTGAGGATCTTCGGCATTTCCTCGGCCAATTCATCCTCGTCGATTTGCTCCTCGATCTCAATCAGGAGCGCCTCGAATTCCTTTTGTTTTCCTTTGTCGCTTAAAATGGCGGCCGGTTTCTCCATGAGCTTGCGCGCGGCGAGAAACGTCGAGCGCAATTCCAGCGCCTGAATTTTCAAGTTGATGATCTCGAGCGCGGCGCGCTGATCCCCCCAGGAAGAAACGATTTCTCCGTCGCCCAGCTTTTTCTTCGCCGCGGCTTGCCATTTGGCGAGATCCTTCTTGATGGCGGTCGCCGCGCCGGCGTTCGTCGCATCGGCGATGATTTGATCGGCGATGGGCCCGAAGTTTTTTTCCTCATCAAGCGCGGCGAAAACGCCGCCGAAGGCTTCGTTCAACGCTTCGCGATCGTTCAGCACGTCGCGCAAACTTTGGAGCGCCTGCGCCCGGAACCGTTCGTTGGCCGCCAGAACAATGTTCGCCTTTCCAAGGAAAATCTCCGGCTCCTCGCGCGTGAACGCCTTCCAGAAATTGATGTCGTCTTGATCGCCGTCCTTGTTTCTGTACGCGATGACCGGCGTGTCGTCTCCGTCGGGCCGCCACTGTTCGTTTCGCCAGCGTGGATAGTCGCCCGCCACCACGTGCTGAATCACCCGTTTAAAAATCGTCGTCTGTTTCCCGAATCTTTTGGCGTCGGTTTTCAATTTGGACAGGATGAGAAGCGGCGGGTTGAGATCGCCCCAGGCGGTCTCCAATCTGAGAAGCTCCTTGCGCGTCTCATCGTTGTTCGGCAAGTTGAATTCGGCGACCATCGTATCCCGGATGAGGTCGCGAATCATTCGCCGGGTTTCGTCAAAATTTCCACGCGTCCGCAACGCGGCGAGGTAGCCCGTTCGATCGGCCTGGCGGAGAGTGGCGAGGTCGTCGAACATCTGCAACTGTTCGTCCCGCTGCGGCTCGCTCAAGTCCTCGTCGAGCAGATACGGCTGAAGCCCGCCGAGAAACGCGAGCAGGCTGTCATCATCGAGATCAATGAGTTCGGTGAGGGTGGTGATGAGACTCCAGAGGCGGTCGTCGTTCGGATCGCCGACATAGCGGGCGAGGATTTCCTGAAGGGCGTAACGCCCCGCCGCCACTTCCTGATCCCGGCCGCTTTTGGCGGATGTCGCGACGACGTCGCCGTTCGAATCGCCGTTGGTTTCCCAGCCGTGCGAGACCGCCAGGAACGGGATAAGAAGCGCCGGGTGCTCCTCGGCCAGCGTCTGAACCGCGCCATGGCTTCGGCTGACGACATAACGGAATCCGGCGGTCTCCTCCGGCGTTTTTTCCGCCTCAATCCGGCGGTCGCAGGCCGCCCACATCTTTCCGTAAAAGCGCGGCAACAGCGCGAACAGATTGTGGCGTTGCTCCTTGTTTGGGAATCGCGTCAGCGCGCTCAAAACGGGAAGATCGGCGGCGTCGAAGCTGTTCTCTCCCCGTCCCGCGGCGATCCGGTCAAGGACGGCGGCGCCCAGTTCGCCGGCGTTTAATTTCCAGCGGGTGTAGCGCTGCATCAATTTGAACACGATGTCCTGGCCGGCCGCGCGCTCATCCGCGTCCGGCACGTACTGATTCACGTATTCGAAAATGGGGGCGAGCGCGTACACGGTCTGAACGAGCCGCTTGTGTTTCCGGGCCGCGGCGTCCTTGACGCCTTTCGACAGAAAACCGGTCACGCAGGAACGCAGAATTTGGACCACGCCCGTGGCGTCGTCCGCCACGTCGGCGTCCGGCGCATAATCGTCCATCGACGCGAAGTACTGCGGGCGCTCCACGTCCCACTGAAGTTTGTGCAATCGTTCGATCGGCGTTCCATTCTGGGCGAAGGCGAGCTGGTCGTCCATGAGATTGGGAAGGACGTTCAAATCAAAGTGCGGAGAAACGATCGCGACGTCGAGAGTCTTGCGGGGAGCGCCTTTCGGCGTGCGGCCGACGCCGCGCGCGCTGGATTGATGGTAGGAGACAAAGTTGATCGGCTGCTCGGCGAAAAGATGCCAGTTGGCCGCGTCCAGTTGAATTCCAACGCCCGCGCGCTCGCCCAGAATCAGAAGATCGACGCCGCTGTTCGGATCCTGAAACACATGCTGTATCCACGCCTGGGCGTTGACCGTATGGCCCTGCCCCTTGGGGACGCGCGACATTTTTCCGTCCCTGTCATAGGTAACGAAAATGAGTTCATCCGTGAGCCCGTCGCGCGCGTTTCCCTTGACGTCGCCATAGATCGCGGCCACGCCCGTCGGAACGTGTTTGTCCTCCCCGCCTTCCCAGCTTAAAACGCCCTTGTCGTTGCGCTCGCGTCCCCCGATGCGCCGCGTCACACCGTCTTTGTAGTGTTCCACCAGCGCGCGGATCATGTCCTGGGATCGCGCGGTGATGATTCCTTTGCGGGGATTTCGCTGGAAAGCGACGTCGGCCGCGGTCGGCTCTTTGTCCATGTGGTCGCCCACCCACTGGTCCACCACGTGCCAGAAATTCGTGGGCGCGTCTTCATGAATGAGACGTGGCAGCGTGCAGGCATCCTGAAAAAAGCCCCAGTTGAGAAACCACCCCTTGCTTTCCGGACTCTTGCGAAGGCCGGGCGGCACGCGCCGGTTGTAATCATCCAGATAGCCCGAAAAATCCTCGCGCTGCCGGAAGACGATCGCCGCCTGGGCGGGCGTGAGCGGGAGACGGAGAACGGATTCGTTCTTGGCGGTGTAGTCCTCGCCGAATTCGGCCTGCGTCCGCCGAATGCTTACCGGCAGGAAGATTCCATAAAGCTGCCGCAAGGCGGCCCATCCGCCTTTGACGAAGTTCGCGAAAACCGTGTAGGTGGAGAAAATTCCCTTCCCGGCTGCGAGCGCGCCGGTCTGCGGATTGCGAAAGAGCAACGTGCCGAGCGAGAAAAATTGCTTCGGCTTGTTCACCGGTGTGGCGCTTGAGGCGACGTTTCTCTCGGCCTTGACCGCGTGGATCACCTGGGCCTGCAGCGATCCCTTCCCTTCGCCCTTGTAATTCTGGACCGATTGCGCCTCGTCGATCACCAGTGTGTGAACGCCGCCCTTTTGCAATTCCTTGAGCCGCGGCTGGTCTTTCTCCTTGATCCAGTTCCGCATGTCCTCGATGGAAAACAGGAAGACGACGCCCGGCACACCTTCATACTTCTTCATTTGCTCGAGTTTCTTCACCGGGCCATCTTCATCGATGACCACCAGCGTCATCCCGGAATCTTCTTTGACGTGCTTTCGAAACTCCCGCACCCAGGTCGAAACGAGACTGGCGGGACAAGCGATGGCGCTGCGCTTTGTGGGATCCAGGATGGACAAGACCTGAATCGATTTTCCGAGGCGCGGGTCATCTCCAAAAAAGAAACCGAAATTCTCCTCGTCTGCCGGTTTGGCCGTCAGGGCTCCCTCCGTCGCGAGAGCATCGCGATCGTCCATCCAGTCGAAGGCGCGCAACGCGGACCACGCCCCGACGCGCTGGTGGGGATACAGTCTGGTTTTGATGTGCGCCGGTTGAAAATCCAGCGCCCGGCGAAGGTTCTCGTCAATTTCCTCAACAAGGAGTTGATGGAAAGCCGTGTCATCGGACACTTCCCTTCCAATGCTTTTGAGGGACTCAAGCGTCGAATTAAATTTCGTTTCGTCGGAAAGAAAGCGAAAAGCGTAGCGGATGATCGCACGAATGAGGACGCGTTGCTCGATCGCGGACAGCGTGGTGATGAGCGACCGGTGAGCCAGAATGCTTTGGATAAGCTGGATCGGATCGGCTTGCGGCGGAGCGGCCTTGTTGCCTTCGCGAAACGCCGTCATGTTCAGCTCGTCGATGTAGGCGCGCGTCAGTCTCTCGCGCTCCGCCATCGTGTACCCTTCCCGATCGCCCTCCTGGCCGATCAACGCTGACAGCACCAGCCACAATTGCCCGGGACGGTCCGCCATTTTTTCGCAGATGTCGAACACCTTGAGCTTCTTCAGCATGGCCTTGCCCTGCTCCGCCAGCGTCGGCGGCTTTTGGCCTTTCAGCAGAACGCCCATCATCTCCGAAAGCGTTGGGAGATCGCTCCTCAAAATCACCCACACGGAATTTTTATCGCCGTCGCTCCGACGTGCAAACCGGACCGACAATTCCCGCTGTCCGGTTTCGGTACCGGTCAGGGTTCGCGTGATGGTGTGTTCGTCGCTCCGGATGTCATCCTTCAACTCCTGGGCAAAGGGTTGCCATGCTTTTGATTTGGTTGTTTTTCCGTCGTGCGCTTTGTCGGCGAATTCACCAAGCAAGGTTCCAACCGGCGTTGTCGCGATCTCGGTGGCCGTGTCCACGGGACGCAACTCCGGCCGTTTGTGCAAACCGGTGATTTGGGCGAACCGCTCCACATCTTTTTCCTGGCACACCCACACCGGTCTCCCGTCCTGACTCTTCCGCGCATAAAGCAAAACCGAAAGGGTCGAATCCTGCGAGGAACGAATCAGGCAACGAGGGTTCTGCGCGTTCGCCTTGCCGATTTTGATCTGAATATCGGATTGCACCGCGGTGATCGCCGCGACGTCATCCGAAAAGAAGCGGTGCGCCGCGGGACCAAGAATATCGATCTCGTTTGCGTACGGATTGAAAAGATGGAACGCCCGAATGCGGAGATGAAGATCCGTGGCGATCATCGGCAAATCGCGAAAAGGATAACGAACATCCGCCTCTCCGTTTTCCGTGACACGGCCAGCCCTCACCGCATTTCTCTTGATTGTCTCGAGGTCTTCGACGAACATCCGCTCCGTTTCGTCATCATCAAGGGAGAAACGTTTCACGCCGTCGCGATCCCTGGAAAGTTCGAAGTTAAAAGGGGCTTTTCGCTCAATGGCGGCTTTTTCAGCCTCGCGTACAATTCTGGCCAGGGGTTTTCCCTGGTCTTCACCCCGATAGCTCGATGCCAGATACATCCCAACAATCCGGCGAAGAACATCCAAACTTGAGATGACCGGCGCCGCACGCACCCCATCGATGACCGGATAAATAATTCCATCTTCGACTTGAATCTGCCGAAGTTCGCCGAATGTCTCATCGAGATCACGAAGGATCCAGGGAACAAAAGCTTCGCTGATCTCCCTCTCAACGATCGCGGCGCCATCAAGACTGCCGACGGCCAGTGCCAAAGCGCGAACACCGGCCGAAAAGATTTCGTTGATCGCCCTGGAGATGGAACCCACGTCGACGGAAATTGTGGATGGCGCGGCGTCCGCCGATAAGGCCGGCGGACGCGTAAAGACCGATGGAACACCCAAACACCGCGCGAACTCTTCCACATCCTCTGCATTGAGGACCGCAAACCACGTATCGGAACCGTCGTTCGTCTCGCGCTGAAATTCGAAGACATGGTGTTTGTGATCCCCCATTGGAGAGGCGGGGAGCACATTGAAGTTGACCTTTTTGTCTTCCGTAACAGTTCGATCCAGCCGGAGATGCATCACCATCGTTTTTTCTTCTTGCTGCATCCTGAGAAGATTCAGGATGCGCAGATGGAGATAGCTCGCGCGCTCTTCATTTTCAAAAAATGGCGTCAACGCCTCGGGGGTCCACGGCAGACGCACCGATTTGCCTCGACGGACGGCGGCCACGTTCTCGTTTTCCGGCAAGGACGCTGCCCTCTGCCGTCGATCGATCCATTTGCGATCCAGATATCGCGAGATCGTATTCAGATTTTCTTCCGTTGATTTGAACCGCCACGTGACGCCGTTCTCACTTTTGTGGGACAGAAACTCCACCACGTTGGGCGTTCCCGCGCGAGGAGGCACCGCCGACATCTGAAAACTCCACGTTAAGACCTCGTTTCTCAAATGGGTTGGTTGAAACGAGACGAAAACCGATTCGCGATCGGCGGCTGATTTCAATCCGTCGGAATCATCACGAAGCAACTTAACCAACGAATTAAAACGCGCATCCGCTTCGCCGAACCAGGGCACAAGATCCCTTTCTGTCCATTCCACGAATTCGATCGCATGGGTTGCCACCTTCTCCCATCCTTCCGTCGAGGAAGCGCTTTCGTTGATTCGGATCACGTGGTAGGGCGCCGTGCCGGATTTTGATTCGGGACGGGAGCGGCGATCGTCGCCAGCAATTTCGTCTCCGGCGGAGATATCCACCTTAACTTCCAATCCAAGAGCTATCGCCAGGGAAAAAAGATAGTCCCGATGGACAGTAGGCTCCCCGTGGTAATGCCCAAGCGGAACGACGAAAGGGGAAAGGGGGGACTCAACATAGACGTATTCATCGTCGGACGCGCGTGATTTGCCCAGGTACGTGTTGAGAATGATTTTGGCTTGTATTTTTCTCTCGTCGTCGCCGGAAAAATAGCGCTCAACGAACGCATCCCCATCGTGAATGGCTATTTCTTTCTCCGAGTAAGGCCGCCGACGGAAGTTTTTGGGGAAATCAGTGATAAGAGGCAACAAGGAAATCCCAACATCGGAAGCGGCCGCGGGCAAAAGATTGAAAACAAAACAAACGTACTCGAAGTAACGACGATTGAATCCCCAGTGATATATTCTTTCCTTTTCGTCGAAAACGGGATGAAGCACGACTTCAGCGATGGAACCATCTTCGGATTTTCGTTGAAATCGCTGGAAACCGAGGGAAGGAACAGGCACCCCCAGATTGTTCAGGAATGTCGCAGCCTCCCTTGATGTGAGTGAGAACATGCGGGGCATCCTGTCCCTTTTAAGGACGAGCAGATCGTCCGTCCTCAGGCCCTCCGTTTCGCCACGCAGACGGGCGTCGGCGCGCAGACTCGTGCTGATCTCCGATTTTTCAAACAGCGCGACGAGCTGCTGGAACGACAACGGAACGGCGTCAACAACACGCCCCGCCGAAAGGCGCTTCACGACCGGTGGGAATTGTTCCGGATGCTGGGCCATTTTCTCCAACGTCTCCCTAATATCAGCGACGACCGCGCCCAGTCCCAGTCGCTCCAATCCCTCCTGCCCAAGTTCCTCCTTAAGGCGCTCCCGAAACGCTTCCACCGTCAATTCCGTTTCCGTCTTCGGATTCAGGAGTCGGACCGGAAGGACCGATCGATTCAAAGCGCGGCCGGTGCGGGAAATGTTTTCAGGCGTATCAACGACAAGATAAACAACCCCCGTTGGCGTTAATCGGGATTGCATTCGAATATCCGCGCCTATTGTTATTGCCAACGTCTCGGCAGTGGACAGGATTGGCGGCCCATCCAAAACGAATCGCATATCGTCGGGGAAGACGAGATAGGGAAGTGTGGGAGTACTTTTTTCTGATTTTTCGCCAGGGGATTTTTGCGGCTTCTGTCCTCCCTCGGCCGACTTGCCCGCGATCTTGGCGTCAATAAAATCAAGCAGATCCTGATACTTTACGTCCTTGTCGACCGCCGCCTGCACGATGGCCCGAATATCGTCCAACGAATCGGGCATCATCCAATAGGAGATGTCCTGGAACCGCTTAACGGAAAAAAGGATTTCCCGCTCCGGCTGCTCCGGCGTCCCGGGAAAGCGCAGTGTCCGTGTTCCCCCCTCCGTCGGTACGGCCCCCAGAACCTTTCCAAGACTGGAGAAAACCTCTGATAGAAGATTAAGAAGCCCCCTCTCGGAAGGGCGATCCGCGCTCAAGTTAAGATGGCGCGCGACGCCATACGTTTGCTCATCGTGGGTCACGATTATGTCACCGCTCGCACGGAGCGGAATCGTCGCGCGCGTCAGCCCATATTGTTTGGCAATGGCATCCAGCGCCGCCTCGCTCTCCTCAATAAAATATACGTCTCTCTTTTGGCCCTGTTGAAAGCGAACCCGCGTGCCGGCAATGAGAAGAAATTCTTCGGCCGAACTCCGGGCATGATTGAGCAGGTCGTCTTTCACCTGCCCGAGCCGGGTGACACTTGTTGATTCAGCGGTGGGAGCGCTTGGCGAATTGACAAAGTAACGTTCAAGCTCCGTTTCAGCAATACGCATTTGTTTCGGCTCGGGTGCCGGCACCATGAGCGGAGGAAGGCCGAGCCACGGCAGGACGAAACGATCGGAAAGACTGTGCACGACGGCGATCACCGCCATCGCCGGCACGGCCGAACCCACAAACGGGCTGTTGATCAAGTAAGAATAACCGGCGCCCATTAGCAGGCCCGCGATCCCGATCGACACGCGATTCCATTTCGTCGGAGCGCGCGGAATCAGTTGTTGTCCGTGCACCTCGTAAACCTGGCCGTGGCCCGCCACCACGACCGCCGCCGAGAGAAGCGCGGCCACAAACGCGTGGACGGAAGGATCAATGCCCATCGCCGTGAGAATCGGCAAAATCACCGCCGCGGGCGCCAGGAACAAAAATGTTTCAAGGCC
>Ga0206886_1128_pt1 | contig 15962 bp, 14 predicted proteins | sample Alteio_BWOrgHeat_92_FD_152952 | JGI IMG/M metagenome (GOLD analysis project Ga0206886, IMG submission 152952) | Enriched cells from forest soil in Barre Woods Harvard Forest LTER site, Petersham, Massachusetts, United States - Alteio_BWOrgHeat_Nextera2 ... | reverse complement strand
GGGACGAATTGGAAAGGCGATGCTGAGTGGGTCGTGGCGGAAGATGAGGCCAACGACCTTGCCGTTCTCGAATGCACGATGACACGAATCGTTGCCCATTCCGGTAATTGGGCCGACGCGATCTTGGGAGGCCGCGCGCCGATCGAAGCGCCAACGCGATTAACGATCGCTGAACTAGAACCCGGAGTCGGCGAACGGGTGTACGCCCTCGGCAGCCCAAAATCGCTCGACGCGACGTTCAGCGAAGGCATGATTAGCGGCCAACGACAGATAAGCGAGGGCATGTGGCGGATTCAGACCACGGCGCCTGTGAGTCATGGATCGAGCGGCGGCCCGCTGCTCGACGTTCGAGGAAAAGTCGCTGGTGTCGTTACCGCGCAGCGACCGGGAGGGCAGAATCTCAATTTCGCTATCCCGGCGTATACAGTGATGGGCTTTCTAAAAGGGCCGCTCAGTTCGCGCGAAATCTGGCGGGGGCGCGGGATTGATGAGATTAGGTTTGAAGCGATGCGACTTGCCAAAGACGAATTGCGAGGACCAACGTCTCGTGACGCATTAGACACGATTGAGCATGAATACGACTTACGTGACGAAGGTGACTGCGAAAGGCGTTTGTCAATCTTGCAACGAGCACCGATGGCCGATTTCGGCAGATACGAATACTTGGCGCATTACGCAATCGGTCTCGCAGCATCTGGACCGGATAGCAATTCCTTCTGCCCGCCCATTCCATATCCCCCGAGCCGCGAGGATGTGAACTTCTTCCTTTCAAATTACAAGCACCTTCCTTTAGCGATCGAGTCGTTTTTCAAGACGGTGCGGCTGAAACCCGACTTCGCTCCTGCCTACAAGCATTTAATGGTGTGTCTCGTTAAGATGGGGCGGACTACCGACACGATGGATGCCGCCAATCGCCTTGTCGCGCTGGTCCCGTTTAGCGCGGACGCTTATGGCCTTCGTGGCGACTTCTTCAGTGCGACTGAACGTCATGCCGAAGCGCTGGCGGACTTCCAGACGGCGATAGAGTTGAGTCCAAATGACGCGCAATGGCACGCGGATGCGAGCAACGAATATGAATCGCTCGGAGAGTTGGATAAAGCCATTGAGGAACGCGAAACCGCAATTCAGGCGGACCCGAAGCGCTCTGTGGGCGAAGAGTATTTTCTTGGCCGGCTCTACGAGAAAGTAGGTCGGTACGAAAGGGCGATTACCTGCTTCAATATGGCCAAAGCTAAAGTTCCCAGGAGGAGTGACATGTACCGCAAGTGCGACACGGGAATAGCAAGGTGCAGTGCGCACTTGAAGGAGTAAATGAAATGCGTGGGCCGGTCGCTGAACAGGAAACACCCGTAGATCTTTGGGACGCAAACGCGACTCGCCGGCTCCTGGACGAGTTATTCTCCTTCGCGCGCCAGTACCGGACCAGCGCGGAGTATCGAGCCCTGCTGAAGTTCATCATCCGCTTCCCCGCGCTCGCGCCGTACAACGCGATGCTGGTTTACATCCAAATGGCTGGCGCGCAGTTCGTGCTCCCGGCGCATCGCTGGACCAAACAGTTCGGGCGGACAGTCAAAGCAAACGCACGCCCGCTCGTTATTCTCCGAACAATGGGGCCGGTCGAGTTCGTGTTCGACGTGTCCGACACAGAGCCCGGCCCCGATGCCAAGCCTTTGCCAAAAGACGTGACCGACCCCTTTGCCGTCCGCGCCGGATTCGTCGGCGGAGAGTGGGAGTTAACGATTGAGAACGCCAAGCGCGACGGGGTTGCCGTCCTTCCGCGAAAGGAAGGCTCGCAGTCGGGTGGGTCGATCCGGGCAGCAGGCGGCGCGGGATATCTCTCGTTTTTCGCCGGAAATGACCGCAAAGGAAATCCCAAGTTTGTTGAGGTTTCCCACCACTACGACATTATCATAAACGACCAGTCGAGCCTGGAGGTACGCTATGCCTCGTTGGCGCACGAACTCGGCCATCTATACTGCGGGCACGTGGGCACGCCGAATCGGAAATGGTGGCCGGACCGCCGCAAGGCAGACAAAAACGTGGTTGAGTTCGAGGCGGAGAGCGTGGCTTATCTGGTTTGTGGCCGGCGTGGCATCGAAACTCCCTCGGCTGAATATCTAGCCGGCTACTTCGGCAAAAACCTGGAAGTCCCGGAAATGTCCGTCGACGCGGTGATGAAGGCGGCCGGCACCGTGGAGAAAATGGGCCAGAAGCGGCTTAAACCGCGCGAGGAGGAAAAGGAATAAGGAGCCTCCATTTACTCCGGACAGATTTCAGCGAGAGGTCGGGCCGGTTATTTGCGCCGGACGCACCGCGACGGTAGAACGGTGACGATCGTATAACCGTTACTTTCGTCGTAAAGCGATTCCCCGACATTGCAAGAGCGATGTGTCCGGGCGGCGTCATCCGCCGTCCCGCGGATCGCGGCTACCGACGGCCGAGCGGCTGGCAAAGATCGCTTTTAGCCCGCAGTACGAGCGCGCGATAAGCAGCGCAGATCGACGCGCACGGTTGTGGCCGGAGTTTAGGTCGTGCTGACGATTCGACGCGAAATTGGCGTTCACGGCGCACACGCACCGCCGAAACACCCTGAAACGCTTCCGAACCAGCTTACCATTGAGTCCGCCCATCGGAAGCGCCGACCGTTGTCACCGCGAAACCCAGGCGGGCAAGAGGTTATCCCACAATTGCCCGGCGCGGCGCAATCGAGACTCCCTCGGCTGGGTATCTGGCCGGATACTTCGGAAGGAGCATGGAAGTCCCGGAAATCTCGATTGACGCTGTAATGAAGTCGCCGGGGACGGTTGAGAAGCTGGATCAGAAAAGGCCAGAACCGCGAGAGACGGAGTAGCTGGGTACATTCTGTTCCTGTTGTATGCTCTTGTTGGCAGAGAGATGGTCCTTGTCATCATCGTGATAACCCGTAGCACATGTCCAACAACTGCCGAACCCGCTCAGAAGACATGCTCTGCGTTTATCTTGACACGTTTTAATTCGACGTACAATTTGAGAGAGTGTAAGAACACCGCCTCCGAGTTACTTTTGCTCGGAAGGTTGTGTTGGGGTAAGGGAGCCGACTATCGGCGACTGTCGAGTGCGGCAAACCCTTGCCCGGGAAGTTCGAAAGCATCGACGTTTTTGCAAACCGTCGACGGTCAGGCAGGGAGCCGACCGACTGTGGCGCTGGCGGGGGCTGAGGATGAGGCTCTTGCCGCATTTTATGGAGCGATCGAAAGGGCTGAGGCCCCTGCGATCGGAAAGCGTCGTTCTTAACGTCCGCACGACGGATGGCACATTATCGCCCTGCGCTCATATCCAACAGTGATATCGGCAGTTTCCGCGATGCCGTTGCGCTTGCTCCGCCGTGCGGTTAATTCACTTATTGAACTGCCTCCGCGTCTGTCCAGACATCGTGCGCCGGCTTGCGCGAGCGATTTATGGCCAACCACCGATTCGGAAACGGAAGATTTTTTGAACAGAAAGGACTTTTTACTATGACATTTTGCAGGTCTTCTGCGCCATGGCCGCGCGGCCTCGGGCCTGCCAATGGTGCGACCCAGCAAACTGCAACGGGCATGACCGGCAGGTTCCCTGGATCGCCGTGCCGCAAGCTAGTGCAGGGAGGGCAATGCGATGAGTAAGAGCAAGGTCTATCCCCCCATATCGCAGCGCGAAAAGTACAAAGTCAAGTGGGTGCCCGTCGACTCGTTACGGCCAAGCCCGGAGAACCTGGACATCTACGGCGAAGTGGCCGACGACAAGCAGATGGACCACCTGCGAAACAGCATTCAGAACCGTGGGCTAGCAGAGCCGATCCTTGTTTCCAGCGACCGATACATCGTCTCGGGCCACCGCCGGCATCATGCTTGCCGCAGCGACGGCTGGACTCACGTGCCCGTCCGCATCCGCGACAGCATCCGGCGCGAAGGCAACGACCAGTACCACCGGGAATTGATCGAGTACAATCCGCAACGGATCAAAACTGTCGGTTCGCTTCTGCGCGAGGCGCTGCTGCGCGACAACAACGCGGCTGACACTTACGCGGCCATCGAGGCCCGGCGGGAGGCTTCTATGCGAGTTGACGCCGACTTCATGGAAGTCGTCGGCGCAAAGGAAATCACAGCAATCAGCGAGCGGCGGCAAGAGTTTTTGCAGGCCGTCCAGGACATAATCAAGAAGCTGAAGCCGTATTGGCCGGTCAGCATTCGGCAGATTCATTATCAGCTCTTGAACGATCCGCCCCTTAAGCAGACGCCCAGGCGGACCAAGTTCGGCGCGGAGCACTACCGCTACCGGAACGACGATTCGAGCTACAACTCGCTGGTGGATCTCCTGACTGCTGCGCGATACCACGGACACGTTTCCATGTCCGTGATCGACGACCCCACTCGGCCGCAAAGGACGCATGGAGGATTCGACAGCGTTGCGGCATTCATCCAGCAAGATATCGACGGGTTTTTGACCGGCTTCCACCGCGACCGCCAGCAGGACCAACCTAGGCACATCGAGGTATTCTTGGAGAAGAACACCCTTTTCCGCATCGCAGAGCGATCGTGCAACGAGTATTACGTTCCCTTCTCCATCGGACGTGGCTTCTGCTCGATTCCGGTGTGGCGGGATATGGCCCGACGCTTTCGAGAGTCAGGCCGGGATCGCATGACCCTAATCATCGTCAGCGACTATGACCCCGAGGGGCTCGAATTAGCCGATGACGCAGTCCGCTCGATGCAACTTCACGGCGTTCCCGTTGACGGACACCGGGTCGCGGTAACGCTGGACCAGATCAAGGAACTGAATCTGGCTGCGGACTTCAATCCCGCAAAAGACACGAGCAGCCGCTATGACGGATTTGTTCAGCGAACTGGCGGAGCGAAGACCTGGGAGTGCGAGGCGCTGCCGCCTGATTACCTCGTCGAGCAGATCAAAGCGGCAATCGAGGCCAATATGGACATGCAGCTCTACGAGCAGGTGTGTGCGCAAGAACTGGCGGATTGCGGTGAGTTATGCCGTATCCGAGCACAAATCGCCAGTCAATTGGAGTTCTGAAAATGCAAAAATCCAACAAGGTGGAAAACCAGAAGAAGCGACGGTGCAAACGCGATGTACGCGGCTGATGCCCAATCATACCAGTACCGGCGGTGAGTTATGGACACAATTATCCTTAGGCCGTCTGTCGCGACGACGCCTCGAAAGAGAATCCACGACGGCGCGGCCTACATCGCCAAAATCCGCGCGGTGAGCGGCAATGGTGGCCATAATGTCACGTTTCGCGCCGCCTGCTGCCTACGTGATGCGGGAATGGACGAGGCGGAAGCCCTGCTGACGATGCTGCAATGGAACAAGACGAACGCCGAGCCGCGCTGGTCGGACCTGGAGTTATTGCACAAGGTACGGGACGCTATGGCCGCGAGAGGTAGCAGCAAGTGGTAAATTTACCATTTTTGACAGAGGAATGGTGATCGGAGCGCACGGAGAGTGCCTGCCAGTGGGTGGACTCGGTGTTCTCAGTAGACTCCGGGGACTCCGTGCTCTCAGTGTTCTCTGTGTATAGAAGGGACGAGTATGGGTACGAAGGTGGAGGCAGTTTACGCCGCAAGGCAGGCCGAGTACATCGCCGCCGTCGAGGCTTCGCTCCCGGAGTCCGGTAAGCAGGAATTGCGGGAGCCGTTGTTCAAGTTGGCTCGCAAGCTGAAAGCGATCCCCGGTTCCGCGGCCGCCTATAAAGCGGACGGTTTTGATCGTGTCGCGCATTACTGGTGCGGGAAGGCCGCGCCGCTGGTTGGGGAGGTATCGCGTCACGAGGTACGGTTGATTTTGCAGGAGGCGTGGGGAAAAGTTCGTTTCTTGGAGAAGGAGGACGTGGTTGCTGCCTGTGCGATCAGAGCAATGGACAGCCCGGAAATAAAGTGTGCGGCGGAGTTTGTTGGACCCATGCGATTTCTGGTCGCATTGTGTTACCAATTGCAGCAAGCGAATGGCAAATCGCCGTTCTGGCTATCGTGTCGCAGTGCCGCGAAGTACATCGGCGTACCTTTCCGCCGCGCTGCCGATATGCTTCGCACTCTGGTTAAGGAGGACGTGTTGAAGCTAGTGGACAAGTGCAAGCGGCCGAAGGCGTACCGTTATCGTTTTACTGGGGAAGTGTGAAAAAGGGGAGTGTAATGGGTGAATTATCAGTTATCGACGTATCGCTGTCTGACCTGCGGACGGCAGGGGTGCAGACGCGGGCGTCCATGCGGCAGGGTGCCATCGAGGAGTATGCGGCGGTATTAAACGACGGCGGATCACTTGACGCGGGGGTTGTCTTCCGCGACGGTCACGGCACACTGCATCTCGCAGCCGGGCACCATAGGCGAGCGGCGCACGCACTGGCGGGGCGGCAGGCAATGCCATGTGAGGTCCGCGAGGGGACTAAGTGGGACGCCATCCAGTTCGGCATAAATGACAATCAGCAGCATCGTGGCGAGCGGCTTACGCGGGCCGACAGGCGGCATAATGCCGAGCTTGTATTGGCGGAGCAGCCGGGGATGTCCGACAGGGCAATTGCCGAACTCTGCCGCGTCTCTCACCCAAGCGTCAGTACTTGGCGGCGGCAGTTGGAAGGCAAGTCTCGTCAGGTGCCGGAGCGACAGCCAGAGCACGTGGACGGTCGCGGAGGATGTCGGTGCGGAGGGGAGTGGGTTTCGGACGGAAACGGCGGCCGGTACTGCGAGAAGTGTACCGCCAACCACCCGACAACCCTGTCAGTGGTTGACGGTGATGAGCCAGCCGGAGCATCCGATTTCTTGGCCGACGACGCCCCGGTGCAATCACCGCATGTCGAGCGGCAGCCGGCGCGGAGCAAGCCTTCCTCGGAGATGTTGTTCGAGGAGGCGATCAAACACCTCGGCCTCCTAAAGAGGACGCTTGATAAAGTGGCCGATCTGGTGCCGGGGCCGGACTATCCTCGAACGATGGAGGTTCTCGACCTTGCGGGAGAACGAATCCAACAATGGCGGGAGGGAAGCTTGTCTGGTTGAAACTCAGACCAGTCCGATCGGCAATAGTAGAATCAAAACTTGGAATTAAGGAGATTGAGCGATGAAATGCATTGACCTGCAAAAGCGGTTTGGCAAGCGATACCGAATTGAATACGAAGAAAGCTATCGGGCCGAGCGAGGTAAGAGCGCCCGTGCGGCCGCCCCGTGGTTGGCGATTATCCCGTGTAAGCGCGGGCACATCTTCCCGTGGGGCGGCGACAAGCTGGCGGCCTCGACCAACAACTCCGGCCCAACCGCAAGGAAGCTAAAGGCGCTAGCCTTCGTGACCGTGGTCCAGGACGGTGACGACGGCATAACCGTTACTTTCCCTGTTGAGCGGTTCCCCGAGGTCGCAAAGCTGATGAAACCACGGCGTCGGCGGCGGTTGTCACCGGAGGCCGGGCGAGCTGCCGCCGGGCGATTGGCAGAGTATCGGTTCCGGGCCGCAGTACGCGCGCCGCAAAATGAGTGCAGATCGACGCAGACAGTCATGGTCGGGATTTAGGAGGTATTCATGAACACAACGCGAAATTCGAGGTCGCGGCGGAAGTGTACTGCGAGTACAGCTAAACCCTCTGAACGAGTGGATAGGGATACTTCGCGGCGAGCGACCAATGTCGGACTGGCCGGCAGCGGCGGAACGAAGTGGAGCAAATCGTGTTCGTCAGCAGGACAGGAAAACCGGATGGCTACACGTTCAGGAACTGGGAAGTCGTGCATTCATGCCAGCCCGGTCGTCAAAGCGGGCAGTCCCGCATGTGACCGCGCCCTTGCCACGCAAGGAACTCCATGCCGAGTCCAGTCCCGCGCTTGCCTCCCCTTGTCCAGCGAACTACAGCCGGGCCGATGCACGAAGTTGACATCGCGCGCCGCCAGACCACTCCCGTTTATCCGGGCACCGGCCACGCCGGGCACCATAACCGACGAAGCCGCCGATGTTATTGCCGCCTTTTTACTGGACTATATTGACGAGCAAGATCGACAGCGCTGTGGCACGATTGACGTGCTTGGCGAGCAACAGGAGCCAGACCCACAAATATTGCAACACAACGCTTGACACTTTTGCAAGACACGGCGATATTACCCTTGGTGGCCGATTCATCGCGGTTGCTACGGGCTGAAAACCCAGACGAGTTCTAAGATGATTTCCCAAACAACAGACTGCGAGCGCGGGCATTCGTGCGCGTTTCCGAGTTATGATCCGCCGTCGGGCGGGGAACGAGGATGCCGCCGGTTCGTCCCGGTTTTCAACGGGTGCTCGCGCTCGCGGTCTATTCGAGGTGAACGATGAGTGCAAATGACTCCCGAATCCCGGCTGTCGGCTATGTCCGAATGTCGTCTGACAAGCAGGATGCGAGCCCCGCGCAACAGCGGCAGGAAATCCTGAAGCTGGCCGAGCGCAACGGGTACTCGATCATCCGATGGTACGAGGATCTGGCAATCAGCGGAGACGACACCCGTCGCCGCCACCAATTCCAGCGAATGATTCAGGATGCCACCGAGCTTCGCAATTTCCGGGCGATCCTGTGCTGGGATCAAGATCGGTTCGGACGTTTCGACAGCATTGAGGCAGGTCGATGGATTGATCCGCTCCGCAAGGCCGGCGTGGTCCTGGTCACCGTCGCACAGGGCAAGATCGACTGGAATAGCTTTGCTGGCCGAATCATATACTCGATCGTCCAGGAGGGAAAACACGCCTATTTGCGAGATCTTTCGCGAAACGTGTTGCGAGGCCGCATCGAATCGGCAAAGCGAGGTGGCCTAATTGTCCAGGGGCCTTTCGGATACGATCGCGTATATAGCGATGCCGCAGGCAAGTTCGCTCGTCGAGTTCCCTACGGCGAAAAGTTCCATTGCCCGGCCGGCTGGACTGTCAAACTAGAACCCGCTGAAGATGCCGAGAAGGTTACCACCGTTAGGTGGTTGTTCGACACGTTCGCTAATTCTGACGTTAGCCTGCGACGGCTGGTACTGGACCTGAACGGGCGGGGAATCCCAGCGCCACGCGGTAAGGGCTGGAGCGCCGTCACAATCAAGTACATTTTGGGCAACAGCGCTTACCTTGGACACCTGACTTTTGGGAGCAACAAGTCCGGAAAATATCATCAGGTTGGCGCTTCAGGCGAAATCGTCGAGGCATTGGGGTCCAAGGGTGACCATGCGCCGCCGATCATCGCTAAGGACGTACACGAGCCACTGATCGACGAGACGACGTTTAAGCGAGTGCAGCGAAAACTTGCTAACCGGGGGGAATCGAAAATAAATGCACGTACAAGCCGATTTGTCCTGACCGGCGTAATTCGCTGCGGACATTGCGGCCGGTCAATGTGCGGCTCTAGCGCTGGTACCAAAGGCAAGGCCAGCGGTAGGGCGTACTATCGCTGTCCGGGTGGGCAGTCGGGCCGATGCAAACTGTACGGCGTACGAAAAGACGAGATCGAGCCGTTTATCTTCGGCTACCTCACCGACTGGTTAACTAACCCCGAAGCCGTTGAGGCGATCGAGCAAGGCGTGTCACGACGCCAGCAAGCCCGTAAAGCCTCCCAGGCGAACGTAAAGGGTCTTCAAAGGCAGATTGCAGCCCTCGACGCGAAGATTGCCAGAGGGCAGGAAAACGTCCTCCTGGCCGATTCTAGCAACGTACCGGGGCTATCGGAAATGCTGTCCCAATGGAAAGCCGAACGGGACCGCCTGCAAGCCGAGGCCGGCAGGGCAGGATCAACAAATGGTGGCCGCAATGGCGATGACACAATCAAGCGGGCGATGGCGGAAGTCAACCGCTTGGGCGAGTTACTCAAATCGCGCGACCCGTCCAAGGTCCGGCTTGTCGTAAAGTCGTTGGTATCATCGGTTTCGCTATGGTGGGAAAAGCGTGGAAACCGCTTCCGGCAGGTCAGCCACGGCCAGATGGAAGTCCGCACAAAGGAAAGTCTTGTGGAAGATTCTTCCAATACTGCTTCGTTATATCTCCGCTGGGAAACTTGCGCCCCTTGACGTCGACGAGCCACGAACCTTGCCCGAACGTTGAGACGATGAAGTCCAGGCTTTTGATCGAACCGCCGTCGGAGAGGACGCTCCGCTTGGCTTCATCGACGGCGACATAGGGCACGCCGCGTCCGCGGAGGTACTCTTCGAATGCCGCTTCGTAATGGTTGTCGCGATTGGCCACGGGGTTCTCGGCTGTAGAGGCACTACATGATAGCACGCGGCTCCCCCTGCGCGAATCCGACTATCTCCCCGCGGCCGGCGCCAGGCTTTGCCGGGAGTTTCGCCCGCTATCGGTCTCCTGCGAATCTCCGAAACAGGTTGCGAGTGTCATGCGAATAGCTCTGTGGGCATTGCGCGGCGCAAGCCCTTCGGCAACCTGCAGCGCGCTGGCGGCCGCAAGTTGGTCGGCGGGGCCGCGGAGGAATTCGTCGCGAAGGATGTCGGCGACCAAGGCGAAGGGGCCGACCTCGCCCACAACGAAAATGCTGTCGAGCCATCGGACGGCGTGCTGCGTCATACCCAACTCGTGATAGCCGACGGCCGTTTTCAGCCGCTTCAAGAGCCGTATCAGTTTTGCCGCTTTGCGATCCATGACAGCACCGTTTGAGGGTTTAGGGGATTGTCAATCCACTAATCCTCATACGGCGTTCACTGCCAAGCGTTACGCGGTTGCTGAAACCGCGAGCGCAAAAGGAAGGCCCGCTAGTGTCAGGGGTTGGTGCTACGGTTCCTGCCGGTACGGGAGTACCGACCTCGAACCACCGCTGACAAACGGGCCTTCTCCTATTATCTTTGCAAGCCGCCGCGCGACGACAATGCTCCCATATGGGGGCTCGCGATGCCACGTTTGGCATAGGCGGATTATTAGCCCTCGCCGAACAGAAACACGGCCGAGGCGACCACCGTCGTCCAGAGGCCCGACTTATCGCCTTCGGCCGTCTGCGCGCAAGCTCGGGTTTTGATAATCTTGCCCGACATGTGGTAGATTTCTTTTCGCTGGTCGTAGGCCGTCTCGGGATCGAACTCGATACCCAGCGTCGTGGCGAGCATGGTGGCCGCCATGTCTTCCACGAAGTCGCGCATCTTTTGTTCGGTCATGCCGTAGCCATGATGCTCGCTGATGTAGCCATACTGGTGCCCGGCGGCGGGCAAGGCCAGCCCAATGGAAGCCCCCACGAGCCGCGAGGGCTCGTTCGTCGCTTCTTCGGCCAAGACGACGTAGGTCACTTGGCCGGGCTGCAACTTCCGCAGGCCGGCATTTTTGGAAATGAGCTTGCAGCGCGGCGGAAAGATGCTCGAAACGCGGACCAGGTTGCACATTTCAATGCCCGCGTCGCGGAGGGCCAACTCCAAGCTCTGCAGCTTGTTGCGGTGCTTCCCGACGCCCTGGGTAAAGAAACACTCTTTCGGAACTAGGGGTTCGTTCACGCGCTGAGACTCCAGGGGGATGCCAATTGTATCCGGCACACTCCGTGTGCCGCGGTTCATCGGCACACGGAGTGTGCCGGATACATTCTACTGGTTCAAATGCAGGACCTTGGCCGGTGGAAAGCCGTTAAACCAAGTCGACGACGCCGCACTATAAGCGCCGATGTTCTCACTATACAACAAGTCGCCGATATCGAGCTCAGGCAGTTCCTCGGCGAGCGAAATCGTGTCCAGGGCGTCGCAGGTCGGCCCGAACACGGCGCAGATTTGCTTCGGCCCGCTCTTGATGGCGCGGATCGGGTAGCGGCAGTGGTCGAAGATGATGCCCGAGTACGTGTGGTAAACGCCGTCGTCGACGTAGTAGCAGCGCTTGCCGTCGCGGAGCGCGCGGCCGATGATCTTCATCACTGAAGTAGCCGCCGTGGCCACGAGGAAGCGGCCCGGCTCGGCCAGAATCTCGATCTCCTTGGGGAAGAGGCGATCGAACTCGCTGTTGAGCGTTCGGGCGAGGTCTTCAAAGGGCCGCACATTCTCGTCGTAAGGTGCGGGAAAGCCGCCACCGATGTCCAGAAGATTCAGCTTTTCAAATCCCCGCAGCCGCGCCTCGTGGAAAATCTCCGATGCGAGCTGCAGCGCTTGAATGTAGTTGTCGAAGTTCGTCGTCTGGCTGCCGACGTGGAAGCTCAGTCCTTCGACGATCAGGCCGGCCTCGTGGGCCTCAATAATCAGGTCGACCGCCTCGCCCGGATTGGCGCCGAACTTGGAGGAAAGCTCGACCATCGCTCCGGTGTTGGGCACCTTGATCCGCAGCACGAGCCCCGCGCTGGGAGCATAACGGCGAACCTTATGGATTTCGTCCACGTTGTCGTAGGTCACCAGCGGCTTGTACTGATCGAGGGCTTGCAGCGTCCGCTGGTCCTTGATCGGATTGGCATAAATGATCTTGTCCCAGATGTAATCCTGCCGCTCCTTGTCGGGCAGCGACTTGATGTACTGGTAGACGATGTCGAACTCCGGCATGGAGGCCACGTCGAAGCTGCAGCCGGCCTCGTAGAGCGTCTTGACGATCGCTTGGTCGGAGTTGGCCTTCACCGCGTAATACGCCTGGACGCGAGGAAGGCATTTTTTGAATCGCGCGTAATTCTGTCGCAGCACGTCGTGATCGACGACAAACAGCGGCGTTCCATGCTCTTTGGTGAGATCTTGCAGCAATGCCCGATCGGCCATATATCTCTACAACTCCGTTTAAAGAAGAAAATTCTTGAATTGCCAGGGGTCCCGCGGGGTCCGCACACGGCGGGGGCCGAGTCCGAAAAAGTCGGTCGCGTCTTTCAAAGGCGTCCAGTCAGATCGAATGGAAACATTTTGTCCCAGGTAGGGGGCTGCTCGTTCCAGGATATATTCGTGCGGCAGATCTTCCGGGGTGCAGACGCCGCGTTTCGGGTTTTCGATCATCCAGCATACAGCGGCGACTACGGAACATGCAACCTGCATCGTCGTGGCATTCTGGTTGGGTACCAGTTGACGCGATTCCTCAATGGAAAGGATGCTGCCCGTCCACCACGAATTATAAGCGTGTCCCATGATCAATGCACCCAAAATATCCGACCCGGCCACGATTTCGTCGGTCATGATCCGCAACTTGGGTTGCAAGCGGTAATTCGAGCCGCGAAACTCGTGGAGAGAGGCGATCGCCGCGTCACAGGGACAGTAGGCATAATGCACGGTCGGGCGGTAGATCGCCGTCCCATCCTCCCAGACCGTGAGATAATCGGTCATGGTGAAGGCCTCGCCGTGCCGGACGACCATTGCCTGGATGGAATAATAAGGGACCCAGGAGCGGACCCAGGTATTGATGCCCATTTGCGGGAGGCAAATCTGGTGCTTCGGCCCGGTATCGTGCAGGCAGGCTTGCGGCGGCAGGTACTTTTCGTGGGTGCCCCAGCCCATTTCCGCCGTCGTCGTCCCCTCCTCGTGGAAACCCTCGATGCTCCAGGTGCTGACGAATTCGTCGAGTTCCTTCGGCCGGTTGGCGATCTGTGTGTCGCGCTCGCTGCAATGGACCACTTTCACGCCCAGCTTGTGGGCGAGGCGGTTGAAGGATTTGGTGTCGGCCAGATGCTGCACTTCTTCCGCTTCGGCCGGTTTGAGCTTTCGTTCCGCAATCAGCGCCGCGGAGATATCCAGCAAGCCGCGCTTCAGCCAGTGCGAAATCAGCCCCGGATTGGCGCCGTGCTCCAGGACGGCCGTCGGGCCGGGATCGTGCCACTCGGCCTTGAGGTGGCGAATGCTCATATGCCTGAAGTAGAGTGTCCGCTCCGTGGGCCGCTTCCATTCGAGACCTTCGTAAGGGTCCCAGACCTCTACCGAAGTGTTGATATACAGTACGCCGTGATCGTGGCACCATTGCAAGAGCTCGCAGCAGTCGATGTTCCAAGCCAGGTCAATCAAAAGGTCGCCCGGCGACAGGTAGCGGCTCAAAATGGCGGCCAGATTATCCGGAGTGACCTTTTCCCGCTTGAAGCGCACGCCCTGCTCGGTCCACGGCCGCACAACCTCGCCCAGATCTTCAAAATCGAGGACCGTGACATTGCGCGGCGAGACCTGAATGCTTTTCAGCAGAATTGGCAACGTGCAGCGGGCAACCGCGCCGAAGCCGAGAAACAGGACTTTTCCGCGAAACTTGATCATTGGGCAAAAATGGGAATCCACGATTCTCGCGGCAGGGGGGTGGTGTGTCAAGTATAGTGGGCCGCGTCGTCCATCTTGACACCAGCCGCGCAACCGCCTGAAATAGAGCATCCTCCCGTTCGCCCCAAGTTAGAGCATCATGTCCCGCGTTTTGCACGACGGCCGTGACGATGGCCTGGAACCGCTCGAATCGCTCGACCTCGAGCGCACGAGCGGCTTTGCCGACTTGCTCGAGCGAATGTCCAAAACGGCTTTCGGCGGACGCGAGCTGGGCGAGGCGTTCCAGGTTCTTCGCACGATGGTCGATGACCCCGATTGCACTCGCGTGCTGACGATCTCCGGGGCCATGAGCGTCGCCAAAATGGGCCTCGTGATTTGCCAGATGATCGACGCCGGGCTGGTACACATCATCGTCTCCACCGGCGCGATCATGGCCCACGGCCTCTCCGAGGCGATCGGTTGCGTGCATTACAAGCACGACCCCAAGGTCTCCGACAAGCAACTCTTCGACTGGGGCTACAACCGCGTCTACGACACTTTGGAGATGGAGTCGAACCTCTGGCAAGCCCAGCAGGTCGTGGGCCAGGTTCTGGAAGAGATCGACTGGTCGCAGCCCACTTGCTCCTGGCGGCTGAACCGCGAGATCGGGCGGAAGCTCTTCCAGCAGGGCCAAATGCCCAGCATCCTCGGCACCGCTTATCACAAGGGTGTGCCGGTCTTCGTGCCGGCCTTCACCGACTCGGAACTGGGGCTGGATGTAGCCACGCACTTCCTGGCGAAGAAGTACTCGGCCGACAAGAAGCAAAGTCTGGACGAGCTTTGCGAAAGTGTGCCGCCGTACAATCCGTTCCTCGATCTCTACGACTACGCCCAGCGGATTCAACGAGCCAAGCGGCTGGGCATCTTCACGATCGGTGGCGGCGTGCCGCGAAACTGGGCCCAGCAGGTCGGGCCGTTCCACGACATTATTAATATGCGGCTCGGCAGCGAATTGCCCGTGCCGCGGTTCCGCTATGGCGTGCGGATTTGCCCGGAGCCGGTCCATTGGGGCGGCCTGAGCGGCTGCACCTACACCGAAGGAGTTTCCTGGGGCAAGTTCCTCAGCCGCGAGGAAGGCGGCCAATATGCCGAAGTTCACTGCGACGCCACAATCGCCTGGCCGCTCTTGGTGCGGGCAATTTTGGAAGTGCGCCGCTGATCTCAATTGCCTCATCTCTCATCACTCAGCTCTCATCTACGGCACTTCTCCGCGACATTGCAGTTCCTCTCTCGAACCACCGTCCGCTTTGGCCGAGCCACCGCGCCTCGGATACAATAACGCGAGTGGTTCCCATTCCTTTTTCCGAGGAGAAATCGATGATGAGCAGGCGATTGCTTTGTATCCTGGTTCCGACGTTATTAGTCGTGCCGAGTGTTTTCGCGGCCCCGGACTCCGAGCCGAGTGCGGAGAAGAAGCCGCCGAACGAATTCGCCGGCAAGATCGTCTGCGTACAGATGACGAATGAAAGGGTCGTGTTGGAGAATGTGACCGTCGTCGCCAACGGCACGGAGTCGTTCCTCGCCGGCACGGGCATCAAGCGGAACGACCTGAGCCGCCACGCCTGGTGGGAGGGATTGCCCATCCGTCTCAACCTGCGCTTCGTCGAAGCCTATTTCCTAGTGACGCCGCAGCAATGGAACGCCGTAAGGGACACGTTCGTCATTCCGGGGCCCGCCTCGCAATGATCGGCTTGATAGGTCTACAGCCGGAGTCCTCACCTACGGGCCGAAGGCCCAAAAATATACCAGCCTGCGGCACCGCCGCAGGACGGGATGCCCCCAACCGCGGCGCAAGGG
>Ga0206886_1127_pt1 | contig 16027 bp, 17 predicted proteins | sample Alteio_BWOrgHeat_92_FD_152952 | JGI IMG/M metagenome (GOLD analysis project Ga0206886, IMG submission 152952) | Enriched cells from forest soil in Barre Woods Harvard Forest LTER site, Petersham, Massachusetts, United States - Alteio_BWOrgHeat_Nextera2 ... | reverse complement strand
AGGACGCGCTTTTTTTTGATACCGCCGCCGGTGGCTATTTTATGGCGGTGGCGCGGCCGGATCTTCTCGTCCGGATGAAAGACGATGGCGACAACGTGATCCCGTCGGGCAACTCCGTCGCTGTGTCAAACGGCACGCGGCTCGCCCGCTGGACGGGTTACCCCGCTTTTTCGGAGCGAGCGCGAGCCACCCTTGCAGCCTTCGCTCGCGGTCTGGCGGATCATCCGGTCTCTCTGTCCCGTATGACCGTGGCGCTTCAAGCGGAATCTTCCCCCGCTCCGCAAGCGGTCATCCTTGGGTCTTCGGGCGATCCGATTGCGCGCGCCATGGCAGAAGCGGTTTGGCATTCCCGGACTCCGGGGGCGGCCGCTCTCATCGTGACGCCGGGAGAGCAACAAGCCGCGCTGGCGCGCGTGGCGCCGCTCGTGGGCGGGATGGTCACTCGAGCAGAAAAAGCCACCGCTTACCTCTGCTTCGACTTCGTTTGTCAGCCGCCGGTGACAACGCTGGAAGCGCTGGAAAAAGAACTTTCCGCGCTTTCCGGAACCCGCCCGTAGCCAGTTGTAGAACCGCTTCATTTTAGGTTTCATGCGGTCCCATGAGCGAATCGTATATGACACGCGCCGGCTATGACAAGCTAATGAAAGAGCTTGAAATGCTTCGGCAGCGCAAGAAAGATTTGTCCAATGAAATTGGCGAAACGCGCGAGCAAGGCGATCTGCGCGAGAACGCCGGTTACCATTTCGCCCGGGAAAAACAGGGCGAGACGCTCCGCCGGATCGCCGAGATTCAGAACCGGTTAAGCGGCGCAAAGATTATTGATGAAATGGATCTTCCCAAGGGGCAAGTCATTATCGGCATGAAAGTCACGATTCGCGAAGTGGGCACCACCGACGATTACGAATACGTGCTGGTGGGAGCGGAGGAGTCGGACCCCGCAACGGGGAAAATCTCCGTGCATGCCCCCATTGCGCAGGGACTCCTGGGTCATAAAGTGAATGAGGAAGTTGCCATCGATCTGCCTGCCGGAAAGATGAACTTCAAGATTTTAAAGATTGAACCCGCCCTTTAGTCTTTCACCACGCGCCGTTTTTCTCTTAGGCGCTTTGATGTCGTTCGCGGCGTCGCCGGGTTGCTCACAGAGCGATTCAACTCCTTCTTCGTCCACGTCCACCGCGACGCCCTTGTGGGGAGACTTTCCAAACGCCCGCCCATCCTGCGTGAAAGGCATTCATCTGACCGCCTGGTACACCGCCACCAAAAAAGGCCGCGAGCAGTTTGAAAAATTGCTCGCCGACACCGAGCTCAACACGGTCGTGATCGACGTCAAGGAAAGCGAAGGAGACGTCTATGTGCCCGGCGTTAAAATCGACGGGAAGGAAAATTTTGTCCGCGCCATTCCAGACTTGAAGGAGTACCTAAAATTCCTCAAAGACCGGGGCGTTTACACGATCGCGCGCATCGTGGTATTCCACGACGACAAAATCGCCAAAGTGAAACCCGAGTGGGCCATCCACGCCTCCTCTCCGATCGCTCTCGCGGCGAAGCAGGGTTATCGCTCCGACGTGTGGGTGGATCACAAGGGATCGGGATGGGCTGACCCGACCAACGTTCACGTCTGGGATTACAACATTGAGGTGGCCGTCAAGGCGGTGGAGGCGGGTTTTCAGGAGATTGAGTTTGACTACATCCGGTTTCCGTCGGACGGCCCGACCAAACTGTGCATTTATTCCAAACCGCACAAGTCGGACGAGTCGCCCTATTTCCTCGCCACCTTTCTCGAACACGCCGCGAAAAAGATAAAGCCGTTGGGCGCCGCGATATCCATTGATGTGTTCGGTCTCACCGGTTCCTACGGAAATGGCATGGGAATCGGGCAGAAGTTGAGTCGGTTGCTGGCGAACATCGATGCGGTGTCGCCGATGATGTATCCCTCGCATTACAACCCCGGTGAGTACGGATTAAAGGATCCGGATTCAAGTCCGTATGAAACGTTGAATCATGGAATTCGGGACACGAAGAAGGTCTTGAGCTCCACGCATGTGGAGTTGCGTCCTTGGTTGCAGGATTTTAGTTTGCGAGCCAAATACACGCCAAAACGGGTACGTGACCAGATTGACGCGGCGGCGGACAATGGAATTTACGAATGGCTGTTGTGGAATGCGTCCTGCCATTACACGTACAGCGCGTTGGCTCCCAATGCCCCATCGTCCAGCAACGAGCATCCGGATGTCCCAAGCGCGCCCGCCACGACCAAAACCGAATAGCCGTCACGCCGCTTTTTGTTCCGGCCCGGTGTCGAACTCCGAAAGGGCGCGACGCTGATTTTCGTTTATAAGCGCGCCCTCCAACGCCACGGCGGCGCGGGTCGCGAATGTCGACGCCACATCCACCTCTTCCGTTGAGAATTCCTGACGCGATTCAAACCGCGACGCGGCAATGACACCGATTGGTTCGTCTTTTAAATTTCGAAGCGGCAGGCACAGCAGCGCGCGCATCTCCGTTCGCCGGGAACGATAAATAGGATCCTGATCCACGTGGGAAACGGACAGCGGTTTTCCACTCTCAAGCGTTTTCCCAGGCCAACTTTCCCCCATCCGAAATGCCAGGCCCGTCTCGGCGGCGGCGTGCTCGCCGTTCACTTTGTGGATTCTTAGTTGCTGGGTCCCCGGATCCCATAGAAAAAGACTGGCCTGATCCACGGTGAGAATGGTGCGAACGCCTTCCAGAATTGCGTCTACCGTTACCTCGACGGAGCGCGTCGCGCCGATGAAACTGGCCATGACGCAGCTGTTCATCTCGACGGCTTTGCGCAACTCCGCCATGCGCTTCAGACGCTGTACCGCCAGTCCCATGGATCGCGCCACGAAGTAAAGGAATTGCCGCTCGGATGTCCCAAATGCGTGCGGAATGGGACTTCCACAAAAAAGGACGCCAAAGGTTTCGTTCTCCGATCCGCTGATCGGAAGGCAAAGGTGGGAGCCAAACGAAAACTGTTCGGTCGCGCAGCCGGTTCCGGTCCGGGCGTCTTCCAGGTCAAAGGGACGATTCCCAGCGGCCGCCGGACAGGCATGCATCGCGATGGACTGTTTTAATTCGGGCTTCGCATCCACCGGTCCTTCCACCGCGTGCAAAAGCGAGGCGTCCGAGCCGCCGAGAAGAAACCGGGACCAGAGCTTAAGATCCTCGGAAAAAGTGTTGTTGATTTCCGTCGCCACATACGCGGCGATATCGGAGAGCTCGGGCAGGGTCGTGGCCCGGTTTAGGCGTTGCCCTATGAGAGCCAGCGTTTGCAATCGCCGCAGCCGTTTGCGTTCATGCTCGTCTTCCCGTCGAAGGAGGTAAAGCGCGAGCGAAGCGATGCTGACAGAAATAAGCATGAAAAAAAGCCGCGCCCCGAGGTCCGTAATTTCCGTCGAGCCCACCACGGTGAACGAGTTCCACATCGCGATTGCGTAGAGAACGACCCCGCCGACCCCGTTAAAAAGCACAAGCCCCCAATCCCGATGGAAAGCGTGGATGATGAGCGGAATGAAATAGAGGAAATACAGTGGGCTCGTTGGGCCGCCGGTTAAATAGACGGCCAGGGACACTCCGATTATGTCGATCGCACAAAGCCATACCTCTTGCCATCGCGCTATCCGGTCACGACGGAAGTACAAACAGGAGGCGACCTCCACCACAGCGTAGATCAGGAACACCAGGGTAATGGGCATTAGAGATGCAATAACACCGCCCGCGCGCAACGCCAGACACGCGAGATAGGACGCCGCCGCGATCACCGCACGGACGGTGTTGTCAAAGCGGATGCGCCGCCATCGGCGGTCGTCTTCCAGCTCAACGTCGGCGAGGATTCCATCGCCATCGCGCATCAGTGGATATTCAAAGGGACCCAGGGAGTCTTCTGATGTGGAAACGGCATCCGCAGCAAGTCGCGGACTGGGAGGCAAGAACGAAAACAAGTCGGAGAAATGGAGCCACTTCATAGGTCAGCAAAAGTGTAGCTCTGACGCTGGGCGATGCAAGCGATTTTCCGTCGGAGAATGGACTGAAACAATCGCGCTAAAAGTGTGGAGAAATAAGGGTGATTTTAAGTCGAAGCGATGGCGGAGGATTCGCGATAAATCGGGGTCCACCCGGTATTGTCTTTGAAGAGACGGACACAACGGATATTTTTGGTTTCTGTCACAAAGAATCGATGATGACGATGGGCGGGAACCGACAGGTAATCTCCTTCGCTTACATGCACGCGCATCCAGCGATCGTCGTTCGTGCGAATGTCAAAAATGCCTTCGCCGGACAGGACGAAACGGACTTCATCGTCGGTATGAAGATGTTCCTTATCAAATTTGGCGAGAATCCCCTCGAGATTGGGTGTTACTGGTGTCAGCTCAACGATATCCTGAGATACATAGTGGTTTTCTTCTTTGATGCGATCCAAATCCTTCTGATAATTATGCACGTCCAGCGAATGGTACTCGACACCGTGGTTGCGTAGTGCTTTGCCTGAAATAGTTTCGTTGTTGTCGAGCCAAAATGCCTTCATCGTGGCCTCCCTTTATTTTCCGCTGGATTGTAACCGAGCTCTTTCATACGAATCGCTGCCGCGAAGAGATAATCGTAGCACTCCGCTTGGGTTTTCGCCTGCCTCCAGTCTTTTCCCCAGACGTACACACCATGGCCTCGGACCAGAATCGCCTGGGTTTTTGGGTTTGCCAAAATGGCCTCGTGAAACGATTCTGTTAATTCGTCTTCGTGCGCGGTGTTCTCGATAATGGGTACTTCCAGAACATCAAAGACGCCGTGGTTCTCGATGCCTTTTTGCATTTCAATACCGGTGATCTGTAAACGATTCTGAAAAGCAAATGTGGCCAGCGCGGCGTTCAGTGAATGACTGTGAATCACCGCTCCCGCGTTTCGCAATCGATACGCTTCAAGGAAAAGAGGCCGGCAGGCCGATACCGTCGCGCCGTTTCCTGGTTTTTCAAGAATATTTCCCTCGGCATCGAGGACAAAAATATCGTCGGGGACAAGCCGTTCTTTTTGCACGCCAGAGGGCGCCATGTAGATGCAATCACCGGAGCGCAGCGACATCCCCCCGCCCGTTCCGGAAACCCATCCGAGATCGTAAAACCGTCTGCACAGATCGCAGATAAGTTCACGATTTTTTCGATCATTCATTTGCGTGGAGATGGAGGAGACAAGGGGCACGAAAAAGTTTATACAACAGTTATCCTTTTCCGGACAACAAATGGCGAATTGCCGAGAAGATTGTATTCCGTGAGTCAGGGAACCGGTGTATCGGAAGGTGCTTTTGCCGGCGTGTCGGATGTGGGTGTTGGGTCGTTGGTGCCAAGTGGCGCTACGCTCGGGCCGATGCTTTTTGATGTGATAACAGTTTCCTCGGCGGACGGTGGTTCATCCGACGCGGCGTTGGTAGCGGTGGCGCCGATTGGAATTTCCGCCTGCTGGGTTTTCGTTGGAAGGCCAATGGGTTCATCAAGGGGCATCGGAGCCGGTCTTATTTTCAACTTAAGAGGAGCCCTTCGATCGGCACTGGCAGGAACCGCTGGATCGTCCGGTGTGGATTCGGTTGCTTCTTCATCGGCGGGTTCCGCAGGACTTTCTTCTGGAGTATTCATTGCAGCAATCTCGGAATCGGAGATTTCCCGAACCGGTTTTTCTTTGTGTCGCACCGCGGCAATAGGAGTGATAATGGCGTCGGAATTTTGAAATTTTTTGGATACGCGACTTGACTGTGTCGGCTGAAAAAGCCACCACACAACCATGGCAAGCGATGCGGTCGCAAGAGAAATTCCAATCAAGACATCACGAAGCGAGATAAGCGCAAACCGGGCGTCGTGAGCTTCCATCTCGCCGAGGCGATGGCCAGCGCGCGGTGTGCTCTTGTGCACATCTTCGATGACAGTGCCGGTTTCTTGTTCCATGATCAACATCCTCTCTCATGCACGCGGAAGCGTTTTTCCATTGAGATGCTAAAAATATCTCGAGCTGGTTATCGCGATTTCCGACGAAACAGATCAGTTTTTAGATTCAAAACCCGATCGATAAAAAGTTTGCCATCCAAGTGATCAATCTCATGCTGCAACGCAAGCGCCTCGAACCCCTGCGCCTTAAAAATTCGCTCATTACCGTCGACGGTTTGCGTACGAACCGTAATGGTTTCGTAACGTCGAACATTCGCAAGCACATCGGGCAGTGACAAACATCCTTCGCGCGGTATCTGCACGTTCTCCCCCCGAAGCAGGATCGGATTGATAAGCACGATAAGCCCATGAGACCCCAGCACGGATTTCCGACTGGAACGTCGCACGTCAATAACGCTGACGCGAAACGATACTCCAATCTGCGGCGCCGCGACCCCAACACCGGGTGAAGCAATCATCGTGTCAGTCAAATCTTCTACAAGTCCCGCTAATGGTGGTCCAAAATCTTGAACAGTGTTTGCCGGTTGCGAGAGAATTGGATCCGGAAAAAACCGAATGGATCGAACCGTCATCTATAAAATATCCGTGGGAACACGATTAACTGTTACCACGGTTTTCATACGACTCATCAAAAGTCCCAAATCTCGCTTAAGAGCCGCCATCTTGGCCAGATCTAGAGAATAGCCCTCGATCATTGCTATATAGCCTGCAGAGCGCTCGGTGCTTGTTCGGTGCGTCGATAAGTCGGTAATGTTAAATCGGTGGCGTGCCAGAATTTCCGTCACTCGATAAACAATTCCGGGGCGATCCGGTCCATGCACGGAAATAAGAAAAATCGGTTTTTTTACAGGCGCAAAGCGCGCTTCATGCGCAGCCAGTGGTTTTATTCCGATCGTTAAACCCCGCGTTCGCTGACTGCCGGGCGCCATTTTCTGGCGTGCCATTTCTGAAAGTGGTTTTACTGTGGTAAAGATCAGGAACATCGCGAATTCGGCACCCAGGCGCATCATCGTTGAATCCTCGAGATTGCCCCCATGTGCAAAAACTCGTTTCGTCACGGTCGCCACAACGCCCGGTCTATCCTCGCCACTGGCCCAAAGCAGATAATAATTGGCCATGCATCGACGATATCAAAAATGGCCCATCCCCGACTGCGAACCGTATATTTTTAGGGTAAAGGGAAGCCTTTAAGAAGGCCTTAACAAGAGATTAATTTGTGCGGTAGGAACGGATTCATATGATAATATTCTGGTCTCATTCCACGATAAAGTTCACCTTCATCCCAAACATCCTGCCCATACGTTGATATCTTTAGCCGTTTTCAACGAAAATCAAACAGAGCGGCGTATTGGAGATGAATCAGGAAAATTTTAATGAGCGCAAATGTAACAACACAAAAGAAGACCTACAATGTTGCCGTAGTCGGTGCAACGGGCGCTGTTGGGTTGGAAATGGTTCGCATGTTAGAGGACCGAAAATTTCCAATTAAGACACTGAAACCATTTGCAAGTGAACGCTCACATAACAAAAAGATAATTTTTCAAGGTCAAGAGCGTCCTGTTTTGGTTTTAAGGCCAGAATTAATAAAAGATATCGATATAGCCATTTTTTCTGCGGGCGCTACCGTTTCGAAACAATATGCACCCCTTTTCTCACAGCAAGGAATTTTTGTTGTTGATAATTCAAGTGCTTGGCGTATGGAACCTGAAATTCCGCTTGTAGTTCCGGAAGTTAACCCTCATGTCCTCTCTCGTGACAAAAAAATCATTGCAAATCCAAATTGCTCTACCATTCAAATGGTTGTTGCCCTAAAGCCCATCCAGGATGCAGTAGGAATTTCTGTTATTCGCGTGGCGACGTATCAATCAGTATCGGGCGCAGGGGGTAAAGGCATCCAAGATTTGGAAGACCAATCAAAGGCATGGGCTGAGGGCAAAAAGATCCCAATTTCGCAAAAAAATCCACATCAAATTGCATTTAATCTTATCCCCCAGATCGATATTTTTACCGATAATGGGTACACAAAAGAAGAGATGAAGATGGTCAATGAGACGCAGAAAATTATGGAAGCCACAGATATTAATATTTCCGCCACTTGTGTTCGTGTTCCTGTGTTCCGTTCTCACTCGGAAGCTGTATGGATTGAAACGAAAAAGAATATTACACCAGAAAAAGTGAAAGCTCTGCTTGCTTCCGCTCCTGGCGTCTGTTTAATGGATGAGCCCGAAAAGGGGATTTATCCAATGCCACTCAAAGCGGAAGGGCAGCAGATTACCTTTGTTGGGCGTGTTCGAAAAGATTTGGCATCCCCAAATGGCATTATTTTTTGGGTGGTTTCAGACAATTTGCTTAAAGGGGCGGCTCTTAATGCTGTCCAAATTGCAGAATTGCTGGTTGAAAAAAAATTGATCTAGCGTTCCACGTGGAACAAAGTTGAAGGAGACGTGATGAAAAAGGTTTTTAAGTCAATGCACGCCTTGCTTGCATTTATGCTGATACCTTCATTGGCATCGGCAGAAACCATTCAAAGAAGTATTGCAACCGTTAATGGGGAAGCTATTTTTCTGTCAGATTTTCAAGATCATTGGGATGCTTTTCAGGATCAACAAAAACATTCATCTCCTGAAGCAATGGCGCCTGATGCGCTTAAGGGAAATAAAAAGTTGATTCTGGATCAGATGATTGAAGAAAAACTTTTGCTTCAGGAAGCCAAGCGTCGAAAAATAGTTGTTCCTAAAAGACAACTTGAGGAAGGGCTTCTCCAGATTAAAAATCGATTCAAAGATTTTGCGCCTGGGTCAAAGCCATCCAAAGAAGACTATGAAAGAGAGCTCACACCCAAAGAACAAGAGGAGTTTGCTAAGGAACTAAAGAAGCAGGGCCTCAGTGAACAAGAATTTCAAACACGTATCGATGATCAACTTAAGGTGATGCGCCTAACGGAAGAAGAGGTGCGATCAAAAATTCCTACTCCTTTTTTAGAGACAAAGAGTAGCGGTGGCGATGAGGCCGATCGTCAATTAACGCCGGAATATGAGAAATTAACAAAAGATCTCTATGAAAAGATTGAAAAACGATTCAACGACAAGGATTTTAAAGCATCTCCAGATAATGATGTTGATCAAATGGTTGAGATTTTAAAATCCAAGTTAGGGGAATCGGTTCACGCACGGCATATTTTCGTGAAATCGCCACGCACAGATGATGTGAAGCAGCGCCAGGCTGCGCTAGCGAAGATTCAGGCTATTAAAAAGGAATTGGATGGGGGCGCGGATTTTGTCGAGTTGGCAAAAAAGAAATCTGAAGGCCCTACTGCACAAAATGGCGGCGATTTGGGATTTTTCACCCGCGGCCAGATGTCCCCGGAATTTGATAAAACCGCATTCCAGCTGCCGGTAGGTGGTATTTCTGATGTGGTGGAAACCGAATATGGTTATCACATCATCCTTGTTGAAGAGAAGCGTGCCTCCCGCCGGCTTCGTTATGATGACATCAAGTCGGATTTGGCCGGATATATTTTCCAGGAACAGATGCAGTCCAAATACGAAGAATTTGTTTCCAGCCTTCGCAAGAAAGCGGATATAAAAATCCTGATGGATCTCGATAAAACCGACCGGGGATAATTCGTTGTCGAACGAATTGGGTCAGCTGATTGTTTCGTTCCACGGTTGACTCTCCCGACGGTAATTGTTATACAACGCGCCTTATGTCTACAAAAACTTATCAACCCAACGCCTCCACTGTCCGTCGTCAATGGCATCTTATTGACGCAAAGGAGAAAGTCCTTGGCCGCCTTGCGGTCGATGTGGCTCGCCGGCTTTCCGGTAAAAGCAAACGCGACTACGCGCCGCATGTCGATGCGGGAGATTATGTGGTTATCGTAAATGCCTCCGGTGTTCGTATCACCGGAAATAATAAACCCGTTCAGAAGATTGATTTTCGTCATTCCGGATATCCGGGGGGACACACCATTACGCCGTATGGCGAGTTTCTAAAGAAGAAGCCCGAGCGCGCAGTCGAGCTGGCTGTGAATGGGATGCTTCCCAAAACCCGCTTGCGTAAACGACAAATGGCTCGCCTCAAAGTTTATCGTGGCGATACGCATCCCCATGGTGCCCAGTTTGCTCCTGCAAAAACCGCCGCTGCTGAAACCGCACAAGGATAATTTCATGTCAACCACTACCGCTTCTTTTCCTCTTTGGACCACAGGTCGTCGCAAGGAATCCGTTGCCCGCGTCCGCGTTGTTCCCGGCACAGGTCGTCTTGTTATCAATGACAAATCGATCAACGACTATTTTGGCGGCCATGTTCGAGCGCGGGCTTTGGCCACGGCGCCCCTGCAGCAGACGCGGAGCGCAACAAGCTACGACTTTGATATTTCCGTGCTTGGTGGCGGAGTAACGGGTCAATCTGGTGCGGTTCAGCTTGGGCTTGCCCGTGCGTTGGTTGAAATTGAGCCGGCCTTGCGCGTTTCTCTCCGTAAAGAAGGGTTTCTGACACGCGATCCACGCATGGTGGAAAGAAAAAAACCGGGCCAACCCAAGGCTCGTCGCCGCTTCCAGCACTCCAAGCGCTAAACCAATCCGTCCGTCAGTTTTTGATCGAATCGCCTCGGCACGTACCGCAATGGATCGCGGTAACGCAGCCGGGGCGATTCGTTTTCTAGCCGGTACTTCCTCTTCTTTGTCGACGCGCGTGCACGCAGAAATCGCTTCGTTGCGTGGAGAGGCCCTTCAATCTCTTGGAGAATTTATTCTGGCTCGCTCGGCTTACAAACAATCCCGGCGTCTCTTCGCACGAATACAGGATAGGAGTGGTGAGTTAGAAGCGGTTCTTCATCTCGGTGATGTGGAACGACAGTTGGAGAATTTTCATTCGGCGCGCGCTGCCTACCGGTCCGCTTTCCGTATCGCTCAGCGTCATCGCGGATCATCGGACAATCGATGCAGGGCGGCGGCTGTCGACGCTCGCATGGGCGAGGCGATGACACTTCGCGGTTTGGGCCGCTATCGAGAGGCGATCGGCCATCTGGTGAAGTGTGAACAGGATTATCGCAGACACCACGACGACGAAGGCCGCGCGTACGCGCTGTGGGCCATTGGCAGTACCTTCCGATTCGCGGGAGATCTCTCTCGAGCCGAAGAGGCTTTGCGGCGTTCTCTTCCGATTTATCTCCGTCTTAATGACAAAAGCGGCTTCGCCTACGCGATGTGTGGATTGGGAGGAACGCTGCGGATGCGCGGAATGGCTCGGCAGTCCGGTGTCCTTTACCGTCGAGCAAATGACATTTTCCGTCGATACAAGGATCGCTTTGGCCTGGCTTATTCGCACTGTGGGCAGGGGAATGCTTTTCGGATGCAGCGACAGTATGTGCAAGCTCTTCCCCACATGAAAAAAGCCGAACAACTCTATCGATCATTGCAACAAAAAGGGCCGCTGGGTTTTGTTCTGTGGAGTCGCGCACAAATGGATTTGGCGATGCGCAGTTTTCCGGATGCTCGACGGAAAATTGCCGAAGCACGGCGTCTTTTTCGCTCCGTGAAGGACGCACGTGGACTTGTTTATTGCGACATCGCGGATGCAGCGAGGCTTCGAATCAAAAAGCAGTTATCGGCCATCCCCATATCTCGTCGCGTGGAACGCAACGCTCGTCGGCATTCTCTGCCGTTCGAGGCGGCGCATGCCCGATCTATTCGTATCGGCCGTCCCGATATCCAAGCGTATCGGCGGTGCGGCGTGCGTTTTCCCGCTTTTCTTCGCTACACGACCATCCCCTAGTTCGAAACGAAATATCAATCCGTATAAAATTGCCCTTGAAACGGTTGATAATTCGCTTTAAAAAGGAAGTGTCTGAAAACGCTTCATTTGGACGCACGTTTGTGGCAAGGAGGAGCCGTGAAGAAGAGTGAACTAATTGACCGGGTAACCCGTGAGGCGCGTTTGCGTCGATCGGAAGCAGTACGGGCTGTTAAAGCCGTGGTGGGGTCCATTCGGGCGACCATCTCAGAGGGGGGAAAGATTTCTCTCTCCGGGTTGGGAACCTTTAAAGTGAAGTCCCGTAAGGCGCGGCCAGGACGCAATCCCAAGACGGGCGAGACCATTCAGATACCAGTGGGGCGTAAGATCTCCTTTAAACCGAGCCTGGCCCTCAAGAAGCTGGTTAAAAGCCCGTCTAACGCCAACGGCGTAGCGCGATCCTAAGAGCGAAATTTCGGGCCGGTTCCGGTTCCCGCTAACGGGGCCGCCCCGGGGACGCTCGCCAGGAGAAATGTCCGTCGTGTTGCCCCAGCGCAACACGTTGAGTCATTGCTCCGTCCCTCCTTTTCCTGCCAACCATGGTGGGGTTCCTTTTTAATAGAATCCCCGCCCAATGTTAGCCCCGACGGACAAGATCCAAAATTTGCCTCCCTATATATTCGGACGCATCAAGGCGCTGACCGCGCAGGCCGCGGCCAACAATCTTGATGTGATCGATTTGTCGATGGGCAATCCCGACCTTCCCACGCCCGCGCCCGTGGTGGAGCGTCTCATCGATACCATTCGCAATCATCAGAAGACGCACCGTTATCCGCAGGCCAAGGGAATGCCGAAATTTCGGAAGGCGGTCACGGACTGGATGAAAAAACGTTTTGACGTGCCGCTTAATCCGGAGAGCGAAGTGTGCTCGCTGATCGGTTCAAAGGAAGGCATTGCCCATCTGTGTGCGGCGTATTTGAATCCGGGCGATATAGCGCTTGTGCCAAGCCCGTGCTATCCGGTGCATTTTTATGGCGTGATTCTGGCGGGGGGAAAACCGCATCTCATGCCGATCAATCAAAAAAATAATTATCTGCCCGAACTCGAGAAGATTCCCGAGAAAGTCGCGCGGCAGGCCAAAATTATGTTCGTGAATTATCCGAACAATCCCACCGCCGCCGTGGTACCGGATCACAATTATTTGAAAGACGTCATTCGCTTTGGGAAGAAGTACGACATTCTCATTTGCTACGACAACGCCTATTCGGAAATCACGTTCGACGATTACGTTCCGCCGAGTTTTTTTCAAGTGCCGGGTTCGCGCGACGTGGGGCTCGAGTTCCATTCGTTCTCCAAGAGCTACAACATGGCGGGATGGCGATTGGGTTGGGCGTGCGGTCCGGAAAAATTGCTCGGACCGCTGACGAAATTCAAATCATACATCGATTACGGAACGCCCACGTTTGTCCAACTTGCCGGCGTGAAAGCGCTTGAGACCTGGCCTGAAAGCGTTCGGGATTTGTCCAGCATTTATCAGCGTCGCCGGGATTACATGTACGAAGGGCTCAGCGCTCTCGGTTGGAAACTGGAAAAGCCGAAAGCCACCATGTATCTTTGGGCGGAAATTCCGGAACCGTTTCGAAAAATGGGGTCTCTGAAATTTTGTGAGAAGTTAATCAGTGAAACCGGCATCGCGCTTTCACCTGGAATCGGTTTTGGCGAAGAAGGGGAAGGTCACGTTCGCGTGGCGCTCGTCACACGCGACAGCCGTTTCTACGACGCGTTGCTCCGCCTCAAAAAATTTCAAAACGTGAACGGCGTTAATATCCGGAAACCCTCCCTCGCCAAATCCGCCAAAAAGGTTTCGGCGTGACCTCGCCGGTTCGAATCGCGCTGGCCGGCCTGGGTGTGGTCGGCGGCGGAACGCTGCAACTGCTCCACTCGCACCGCCGTGATATTGAGTCGCGCGTCGGCGCTCCCATCGAGATCGGCTGGATTTTAAGCCGCAAGGCAAAACGATCGCCGCACATCGGCGCGGGCGTTCAGCAAACCACCAAGTGGGAAGATCTCGTCAACGACCCGCACGTGGATTGCATTGTGGAACTCATGGGTGGAATTGAACCCGCCAAGGAACTTGTGATCGGCGCGCTCAAGGCGGGCAAGCACGTGGTGACGGCGAACAAGGCATTGCTTTCCCAACACTGGGATGAAATTTTTGACGTGGCGCAGAAGCAGCGCAAGCTGGTTTATTTCGAGGCGGCGGTCGGTGGCGGTGTGCCGGTGGTCCAGGCGTTGAACGAAGGTCTGGCGGGAAACGAGATCTACAAAATTGTCGGCATTCTGAACGGGACAACCAATTTTATTTTGACGCGCATGCGTGAGGCCGGCCTTTCCTTTGAAGCGGCGCTCAAGGAAGCGAAGAAGTCCGGATTCGCGGAAGCCGATCCGACTTTCGACATCAACGGCACCGACGCCGCGCAGAAAATATCCATCCTGGGTTCGCTGGCCACCGGCCGCTGGATTTCTCCGGACCGCGTTTATTGCGAAGGCATTTCCCGCGTTGATCCAATCGATATGCGCATGGTTCAGGATCGCCTCAACAGCACCATCAAACTTTTGGGAATCGCGGAGCGCACGGACACGGGATGGATTTTTCGCGTTCACCCGACGCTGGTCTCGCTCAATCATCCCTTCGCCAACGTTCGCAACGAGTACAACGCGATCGCGCTGCACGGCAACGCGGTGGGGGACGTGATGCTCTACGGCAAGGGCGCCGGACGTCTGCCGACCTCGAGCGCGGTCGTGTCCGATATTATTTTTCTCTGCCGCCAAATTGCCAGCGGCACCGCCGGCCGGTTGCCCTACGTGAGCGAATTCAAACATCGTGAAGTGAATTTCGCCTCCATTGATGATCTCCGCACCCGCTATTACCTGCGCGTGAACACGCTGGACGTGCCCGGCGTGCTGGCGCGCATCACGGGAATTTTGGGACGGCGGAAAGTATCCATCGCGTCGGTGCATCAAGATACGTTTGAAGAGCCGGCGCCGCGGCGCGCGGTGCCGATTATTCTTCTGACCCATCTCTCACGCGAGGCGGATGTGCTGGCTTCCGTCGCCAAAATCAACAAGCTCTCCTCCATTCGCGCCAAGACCGTCGTTCTTCGGATGGAATAATGCAACACACGGGCGTTATCGAGCGCTATCGCGCGCATTTGCCGGTGTCGGCCAAAACACCGGTGATCACGTTGCTCGAGGGCAGCACGCCGCTCGTCGCCGTGCCGCGTTTGGCCCGCGCGCTCGGCGTTCCTCACGTCCAACTTTATTTGAAACTCGAGGGATTGAATCCCACCGGTTCGTTCAAGGACCGCGGCATGACGCTCGCCGTTTCCAAAGCGGTCGAGGACGGGTCCAAGGCCATCATCTCCGCCTCGACGGGCAACACCTCGGCGTCGGCCGCGGCGTACGCGGCGCGCGCCGGGCTCAAATGCGTGGTGCTGATCCCCGACGGAAACATCGCGCTCGGAAAATTGTCGCAGGGCCTCATGTACGGCGCGCAGGTTCTCGCCGTCGACGGCAATTTTGACGACGCGCTGGAATTGGTGAAACAAATTTCCGCGTCCTATCCGATCACGATGGTCAATTCCCTGAACGAGATGCGCATCGAGGGCCAGAAGACCGGTGCGTTCGAAATCATCGAGACGCTCGGCCGCGCGCCGGATTATCAATTCATGCCCGTGGGCAACGCCGGCAACATCACCGCGTACTGGAAAGGCTACCGGGAATATTTCGACAAGGGAAAAGCGACGGCGCTTCCGAAGATGATGGGGTTCCAAGCGGAGGGCGCAGCCCCCATCGTGCTCGGCGAAGCCGTCAAAAATCCCAAAACCATCGCCACCGCGATCCGCATCGGAAATCCCGCTTCCTGGAAACGCGCGGAGGTGGCCCGTGATGAATCCGGCGGCGCCATCGATTTCGTTTCCGACGACGAAATCCTGGACGTCTACAAAATGATGGCCCGCCTCGAAGGCGTCTACTGCGAACCCGCCAGCGCCGCCGGCGTCGCGGGCCTGCGCAAACACGCCGCTTCCGGTCGCTTCAAAGCCTCCGACGGCGCCGTCGTCGTCGCCATCATCACCGGCCACGGCCTGAAAGATCCCGACCGCGCCGTCGCCGTTAGCCCGCGCCCTGTTTCCGTCAAAGCGGAGATGGAAGCGATTGTGGCGCAGTTGGCTTTCTAAGTTTGGTCATCCGAACGGTTATAATCCCTCGATGGGACGAAAATTTTTAATCGGCGCTCAACTTCTCGCCACCTTTCTTTTTATTTCCAACTTTAATCGCGCCGC